>Ga0098038_1001395_pt1 | contig 10438 bp, 8 predicted proteins | sample 5B_taG_FD_75051 | JGI IMG/M metagenome (GOLD analysis project Ga0098038, IMG submission 75051) | Marine viral communities from the Subarctic Pacific Ocean - 5B_ETSP_OMZ_AT15132_CsCl metaG | ecosystem: Environmental > Aquatic > Marine > Oceanic | place: Pacific Ocean | collected 2015-01-08 | reverse complement strand
TCTACATGCGGGGTAGGGCCGTTTCTTCTTTTCTGATCCGGAGCGACCACATTTCTTGCCGGTCTTTACATCCCGCCAGTCTTCCTTGAACCATTTAGTTAAGCCACCCTTTGGTTTAGCCATCAGGCGTACGTCCCGCCACGCTTCTTGTACGTCCTGACCAGCCACGCATTTGCATAGGCTGATGGGTACACGTCAAACTTCTTCTTTGCCTCTGCTTTTACACGGGCATAGAGTGCTTTGTTTTTGGGGGTTGCGCCCTTCGACTTCTTTTTCTTCTTAGGTGAGGCCATGAGGTTTATCCCGGCAGGGTGTTCCTGCTTTTATCATAAAATTGAAGAGAAGTCAAGGGGGCACGTGGCCCCCCCGACAAGGTTTGTTATGTGCCAGTCGAAACGGTGGCAGACTCAACAGGGTTCTTGGAAATATCCGCAAGAACCACGTGAACACGGAAACGTGCAGCAGATTCACCAGTAGAACCAGAATCGATGACAAGTGCATCGATAGTACTTGCAGAGGTCACGACACGTGCGTTCGAGCCAGAGGCACCTGTAGCAGCCTCTAGGAACGGGGTGAAACCAGCAGCGAGGGCAGAACCGTCAATAAAACAGTCTACGTCACCGCCAGTGAAACCGATATCCAGAGTGACCGACGAGTTGCCACGAGCCTCAAGAACTTCCAGCACACCAGAAACGATCATGGTATCGGCAGGAACGTCAATCAACTTAATGACATCGCCACCAGCACCACCATCAGCGGTGTCGTGAACTTGAGAAGTCATCACGTAAGGACGTGCGACATTTCCGGGATGCCCGGTAGTTCCACCATTAGGAGTACGATCTATTTCAGCCATTATTCAGTCCTCCCTTACAGTGTGATAACGCCACGAACGAGAGATTCCGGGCGAAGGACTTTACGTCCAAACACATGGAGACCACGAACGATGTCGCTAAAGGTTTCAGTCGAACGTACAACCTCAGTCTTCGCGATGTGCGAAGCAGTTGCAGTTGAAGAGATATGACCGGCAAGGACAGGGAATTCACCCGCACCCAAACCAGTTACATCAACGGTATCAGTACCAGCAGCGTTCATTGCAGTGGACTTGTAGCAGTTAAAGCCTGCAATGTTGCCCTGCATGACAAGGCCGTTACGCAGCGGCGAGGTGCCGTCACCAGTGACCTGTACTTCTGCGAACTTAGCGCCTGCGCCAAACAGCTTCTCGTAGAAAGCCGGTGCAGCGATAAACCAGCGGTTCTCTTCCGGAACCGTCTGATCGTCGAGGGCACGTGCCATCTTGAGCATGATGTTGACAAGGTTGTCGCCAGTCTGACCAGTTAGAGGCGAACCCAGCGTACCAAGTCCTGTGACTTGAGCAGTGGTTGGGCTAGACTCTGAAGAGATACCCGCACCATCAAACATTGAGGTGAGGATATTGCCGTCGTACTTACGCTTCAAGGAGTACGCACCTGAAGAGGTGGCAAGAGCCTCGAAGTTAACGTGAGAATGACGCTCTTCGATGTCGTCAATCTTAAATGCAAAGGCGTTTGCCTGATCGACAACCATAGTTGTCTGATCGTCAGCAAGGTCTTGCGGGTTTACTACTGATCCACGAGCATACGAAGAAACCGTGATTGTAGGTTCCTTGATGATGCGAACAGTATCGCCAAAGTTCTCAATTTCGCCAGCGTAGTCGGTATTCGTAATATCTTCTGCAACCGAAGCGCGACGGAAGAATTTGAGAACTTTCTGGCTAAAGATTTCCGGTGTAAAGTTACCGGAAGGCAGGTTACCATAACCTGCAGCAGTACCAAAAGCCATTGGTTCATCCTTCCTATTTGGAGGTTAAAGTTAAGAGTTGTAGTCAATTCGGCCTTCTTGACGTGCCTTATCCAGTTCTGATTCCATTTCTTCGAACTGCCAAGGTTTCATCTTGCCGATTTCAGAAGCTTTCCAAATCTTTTTATCACCTGTTGCTTCTGTGTTTACCTGTCGTGCAGGAGTTTTTGTCACAGCGTCTGCAGCAGACGGAGATTTGGTTTTCTTCTTGGTTGTTAGGCCAATGTCGGCCTTGTAGAGGTCCACGACTCGTGCCGCCCAACGTGCATCCTTGTTGTTCTTGTAGATGCCGTCAGAGATAGAAGTCGGTTGCTCTTCGAGCCAAGAAAGGAATTTTTCATCCTTCTTGATATCGTCGAAGTCGGGCTGAAGACGTAGCAGTTCCTCGAAGGCTTTCTGCTTTTCTAACTCCTGTTCCCGCTCCTTGATGGAACCTAGTTCCTCGCGGAGTTGTGCAACCTGAGATTCAGTCTGGAGACTTGATACCGTTTGCACCACCTCAAACACGTCTGGATATCGTTCCTTGAACTCTTCCAGTTCTTCTGCAGTCTTTGGCGGTGTGACCCCACGCGGCATTTCTTGTGCGTGTTGGGTCATGGTCTTGCGAAGGGTTTCGACTTCAGTCTTGAATTCGCCTACCTTCTCGTCGTAGTGACGTTTCAAGTCGTCATACCGTTTCTTGTAGTCGTGGGTTTCTTCCTTTTTCGCTTCGACAAAGCTATCTGTTTCTTCCTGCGGAGTAGCCTCTTGGGGGTCCGCTTCTTGGGCTTCTACAGTTTCTTCTTCGTCTTCGTCCTTGTAGACATCTTCGCGATACTTACCACGATACAGCGAGTCGCTGTTTACTGTGCCGAAAGAATCGTTCGGCTTGTTGGCACGGTGGCCTCTTACTTTATTTGCCATTTATTTACCTCACTCGCGGGGCCACTTGGCTGTGGGTAGCCGCTCCGGTTGTGCTGGGGCCGCAAACTTGCGGGTAGCCAGCGAATCTTTTATAATAAGTTATCTAATTCTGTTTTTACTTTTTTCAGGTAAGCTTCGGTGTTGTTTCCGTAGCTCTTAATCCATTCAGCAAAAGAATCAGCATCTGAAGCTTTTTGTTTCACCACATACTCAGCAAGCATGGGGTAATACTTTTCGTGAAGTTCTCTCGGTATTTCACCCGCACCGAGGGGACCGTACAGTTTCTTTACAGCGTTGCTTATTTTTACAGGGGTTCTGTTATCTTCTGGGCCGACGTACTTTTTACCTGTATTGCGTATGTTCACAACGTCGATGCCCTGTGCAATAAAGGCATTGATGTAATCACCAAATCCCGGATCAAATTTAATCTGTCTAGCTACGTTGCTGTTTCTTTCTAGCAAGTCCGCTACTGTTTCTCCGGTTATTTGATGGGGGCCAAAGGCCGAAGACCTTTTTCCTTTTTTATCAGACTTGGTGAATATATAGCCACCGTTCTTGTTTTCGTAGCCTTTGGTTTCGACAGCCTGAATAGCAGCCATCACATCGCCTACACGATATCCGTGTGCGGTATCATCCAATCCAGTTGGGACTGGACCAGTATCGAAGGGTTCCTGTTCGATAAATCCTTGAGAAACAGGTGCCGTGACGTTGAGACCGGACTTCATCAACTCAACTGTTGACAAGGGTCCGGCATAACGCATGGACACATCGCCGCCGTCGTATCTATTTATGAAACCACCAGACCGAGCCTGCATAACTTGAGGCTGTCCATTTTCTTGGATGCGTTCGCGGGTTTCCGGCTTGCCACGATTGTTGATCTTGTTTAGGCGATCATAGCCGATAATTTTGGAAAGGTGGGGAGCAACCACGACTTCACCGCGCGATATCGCCACGTCTATTAGTTTAGCACCATTTCCTTGTTTGTCAACCACTATCCCCCGCCTAAGTGCTTCTTTATGTGCATCTAACAGCATCGTGCGAACGTCGTCGGTTCCCATGTACTCGGCTGCTGCAGCGTTGATTACGAACGCGCCTTCCGGAAGCTGGGTCTTTTTGTCGTCGGCTACGGTCTGACCTTCGGGGACTTGGTCCGGTGGACGTTCTACAAAGCCTGACGCCATGCGGGGTGCGCCACCCATAGCGAGGCCGACGCGGCCGCCCTGCCTATATTCGCCAAATCCGAAGTCAAAATCATCTTCGGTAAAGTCAGAATACGATTCTGCAATGTCGTCGGCTATTTGCTCGTCAATCTCTCTCTGCTCATCCGCCATACGCTGTATAGTTTCGGCGCTTGTTTTTCCCTTTTCCTGAACGTCTTGTTTGGCTTGCTCATACGCCTCATTTCTGTAGTTCCCTGCCATGATGTTGTCTATAAAGGTGTTAGCCTTTGCGCTCTTACTTTGCCTAATAGCCCCGGCAACAGTAACTCCGCCTGCCCTAGCTCGGGCTAGAGCGTCACTCATCTCTGCAGGGCTTATGCCGTGCGTTGTTGCAGCCTTTTTAATCATGTCACTACGAGCGTAAGCTCCTGAAGCTCCGCTAGCAGCCCCTATGAACCTCGGATCGTAGACAGTGCCGTTGGCGCGGATAAAGCCGTCCATCGGGTTGCTAGATACCTGTAAACCTCCAGAGGCGACCACAGTCTGACTTTTGCTAGGATCGCTCATGTTGTAGCGGCCCTGAGTAGGATCGTAACCCTTGCTTATGGCCTCTAAAGCCCTGACAGTTTCGTGATCCATGCCCTGCATGTTGCCCGTGTACGTGCCGGAGCCGGGCGCGCGAGTGATCCCGAAATCACCCAAAGTTACAGCAAAGCCCGTGTCAGCGGCCCCAGCAGTCCGCGCAGCCCTGATAGCATTTAAGTCGCCATACTGCTTCGAGTGAACCATGTCGGCAAAGGCACCCGTTAAACCTGTGGGTCTGTAGCTGTCCTTGCCAAAAGCATTCTTTACCGTCATGCCCATTATGGCTTCAGGAGAATCTTTGAGACGTTTAGCACCTTCTTTCATTGCCCCTGACAAACCCTTGCCGAGTTGAACATCCCTGTCAGGATCGAACATGCCCTCATAGACATTCTCCACAAGAGAAAGTCTGTCGGTTTTGTCTGAACTCTTTAAGTAGTCAGAATAGCTACCGCCTGTATCAGGTATGTCAAAGGATATCTTGCCGCTGGCACTTATGTCCCCGCCCAGAGTAGGCCGCGTAGCAGCCAAGATAGCTGACGGAGCTTGGGGACTCGGATCATCTTCGCGCACTTCCTCTCCGACTTCGGGGGCTGCAGTGACTCCGACACCCGTCTCTTCTTTGAGACTACCCGTCTTCGGCCCGAGAACCTGTGCGAAGTAATTGACCGGACCCGCCTGATACTGTTCTTGGGTCAAAACCTCTGGTTCAGTAGCAGTGTAGCCCGGATAAGTACCGTCATCAGGAAATAAGGATACGCGGTCAACCATTCTTCACAAGTGCCTCGTGATTATCTTTAAGTTTGAGGAGCATTTCCAGTAAAGCCGCCTTCCCCTGCAGTTGGCGCAGTTCCGACTCCGATTGTGCCGTTACCAGACCCTTGAACGTCTGTTCCTTCAGGACTTGGAGATACTCCTCCAGCCCCGTCCATACCTGCGGGTTGCTGACCAGCGGCCCCACCAGTCTCGCCTGCTCCTTGCTGTACATTTGCCATCAATCCTTGTAACATCTTTGCATAGAGTTGAGCCTCGTTCGCATCGTTGACCAAGCTATCCGGATCGATGTCCTGAGAGATAGCCAACTCGCGCATAAGGTTCGGTATCTTGATAAAGGGTGCCAGCATCGGGTTGGCTACTGTCTGCAGGAGAGAAGTGAGTCGCTGGGTGCGAACCTCCTTCTGCATCACTGCGGCTACACCGCGTGGCTTGATCTCCAAGTCTCCTTGGATGTCTTCTGCTTCATCATTGAATTGCATGTTCCACTGGAAGTACGCTTCGCCCAGTGGCTTTAAAAGAAAGTCGTCGATATTCTTGATGACCGTCTTCATCGACAAGCCTGCTGAACCCATCAGCATGGACAAGCCCGCTGCCGTGCGTCCTGTGCCGGTAACCCCCGTCTGACCGTGTATGATAGACGGTATCCCTGTTTCTTCGTCAGCCAGTTGACGGCTAATCTGATACATCTGCAGGTTTTCACCAGCCGTGTTCGGGAACTTGAGGCCGTTAATGGCTGTGCCCGTGACGCCCGACTGACGACGGAATATCTTGCCGGGGAAGATGTCCATGTTTTGTCCGGGCACAAGGCTGGCTTCGTCTACGTCAAAGACAAGGTTGCCAGCAAGGGCAAGGTTGTCGATAGCCATACGAACGTGACCGTTCATCAGCTTCTGTGCATCCTCCATGTTCTCCGCTACGCCAACGCCCCACAGTTGATAGGGGTTAATCTCGTACGGGAACACCTGATATGGAATGCGGGCTGGTGTGAACGGGTTGAGGACACAGCGAATAACCATGCTGCCACAACCCCAGACGTTGACCTGTACTTCGTCAAACTCCGACATCTGGTCTGCGCCTTCGAGGCCAGCCTCTTTAGCTAGTTTGGAATCTAGGACGCCCCAGTATTCCAAAACCTCAAAGCGGTTACCCTGATAGTACGGCTCGGTCTCATCCTCGCGGATGGTATCCTCGTAATACTTGTCTTCGTAGTTTGGCCCCTTAGCAAGGCACTCCTGAATAGCTTCCGAATTGAAGTAGGGACGCTTGATGAGGGCGCGAAGTTGCTGGCGGTTCATGCGGTGGCGTTCAACAACGTACTCACAATCATCGACACTGGTTGCAGCAGGATCAGGATGGAAATCCCAAGCCGACACCATTTCGATGCGCGGCACAGTCTTTTCCTCTGGCATGTATTGCCGCTCTCCGGAGTCGCCCCGCTCCCAGCGGTGCAGACGCTTGTAGAAATTGAACGGCCCCTTGACGACACCGGTTCCCAGCAAGCACGACTCGAAGATAGAACTACGCAACACGTTTACAGCGTTCGTGTCGAGTAGCTGGTCGTGGATAGTTTTCTCCATGCGGTGGGCTGCAATCTTGGCCGGTTCGATCTGCGGCTCACCGATCTTGGCTGGCCCCTCTGCCAGCGGCAACTGCCCGTATTCGCTCTGTAAGCCTCCTAGAAAGGCTTTAGCGTCTTCCGCCTGCAATGCCCCGGGAGCAAGCTCCCTGCCGTCTCCTGCGAACCCGTAGGGGTCTTGAGGCTGCATCTGGTCGAGAGGGGTCTCCATGTGAGCAAACTCCGCGATGCCCTCGGGCACGGGAGTGGACTCGACGACCAGCGGAAACTTCTTGTTCGCAAACAAGATGTCGATGATCTGACCGTAAGCTGCAAGGACTTTCGTCTTTGTGATCCGGATGAAGACTTGTGACTTCTCCGACTCGCGGTATTGAGTCGTAGAGTCGTAGATGCCTCGGAAGTTCTTGTATGACTGGAGCCAGCGTTGCTCGTGAGCGTAGCGGCCATTTTCAGCATCTTCGAACTTGGACTTGATATAGGCAGCAAGTCCGGGCATCTGCTCTTCGGGATTGAGCAGACTTACAGCGGTATCATCCGCTGGCTGGAGAAAATTATCTTCTGACATGTCTTAGTAGTCGCGTTCTTCGGCCATACGCATAACGGAAGCATCCACAGTCGTTTTCGACTGCTTCTTTGGCATATCTTCCGTCAAGACACCCTGTGCGGTCTTGGTATCAAACTCAAGTCCCTCACGGTACAACTGGTTTGAACCCATAGGATCATCCACCGACGTGTTTGGTGAATTCATTATATAGGCCGCGCCATAATTGTAGTTATTGTCTGGCATCGGGTTTCTCCCTTTACTTAACGATTGATGAAGCCTGCTTCTTGGGCAGGGGCAGCTTCGGGTTCCCTGTTTTGTGAAACGAATCCGGCATCAGCATCGGGCAGCGGTTGGGTGCCTCGTATCTGACGAAGTTCATCTTCTGTGTATCCCAAACCGGGCTGGACCTCTGCAAGCTCGGGTCCGGCTGTGGCTGTGGGTTGCATAATCATCGGAATGGCAGCAGCAGGCGCTGCGCCGAGGCCGACAGCCCGTGCGCCAACTTCCATCGCAGTCTCGGCAGCGAAGGCAGCAGGCTCGGTTGCAATTTGGCGGACGGTCTCTACACCCAAAGCACCGGCAAGGACTTTGAGTCCCTTCTTGCCGAAACTATCAATGATTTTTGAAAGATCAAGATTGTTGCGGGCAAGTTGGTCTTGGAGTTCAGGGGACGGTCCAGCTTTGACTGGTTCTGCTTTGACTGGTTCGGGGGTCTTTTCGGCTACAGGCAGATCGAAGTAGCCTTCGTATCCGGGGGTGGCAGTGGTGATTCGCTCTGTTGGCATCGGGATGCGTTCCCCAATATCGAAACCAGCCTCTGTCGCGGCATCGCCCCAAAAGCTTGCGAACATATTTGCGTTTGCCCTGTCAACCTCGCCAACTGCGCCGGGAAAAGCTTGCTGGTACGTTGTTAGTTCGCCCGTGCTGCTTTTACCCGCTGACTTGAGGCTACGACCTTGAAGATAGGCGAGGCGATCTTGATCGATGCCAATAGACTGTCCGACTGTAGCGTGAACATTCCGAAGAAGTTGTGAACCCTTCTTGCCGGTGAAACCTCTGGGAGCGAGAGTGTCGAAGTAACGATTTGTTGCTCTATCAAATGCAATATCTTTGACTTTGACTGTCTTCAAGAGATCAGTCATATCGCCCGAGTCCACAGGCTTTCCGTTCGCCTTGACAAAGAAAAACTCTTTGTTGCCAGCAGCTAGGTTCTGTTGTAAGATGCTATCCGCAACTGGGTTCAAGGGGATGTTGACAGCGCGGCCCTTTGCACCCTTTGCTTCTGATTCGATGTAGATAGCACCGCTATCAGGCTTGTAAGATGTTACTTTGAGACCTCCCGCAGCGTTAGGACGTAGGCCCGTATTTAAATTAAATATGATTGCTTGTGCGATAGGGCGAGTCTTTGGGTCGTCGAGATACTTTGCAACACCCGCGAACAACTGGCTCATCTTGGCCTTATCCGGATTGATTGCAACCTCAGAGACTGCCTTTGCAGGTTCGGAGCGCCCGAAGATTCGATTGTTGAGGTCCGTGTTTGGAGCCTTATCCGGAAGGAGCTTGTACTCCGGAGTGTCCGGGCCGTGCAAACCCTTGAGCGTCAGGCCAACCTGTCGCAAGTTTTGCATGGCAGTCTTGACGGTTGACGTGTCTTCGCTGTCCTTGAAGGTGCGGGCAAGCAGAGTAACTCCATCTGCATCCTTCTCAAAGAGACGCATAGCGGAGCCGGGTTCGTCTGCAATATTCTTGAAAAACTGCACTGAGGATGTGACAAAAGCGTCCCCACGTTTATTCTTCGTGGCGTACGCCTGTGCAACCTCGCGAATCGTCGCGGTCTTTGGATCGAGTTCTGCCATCAGTAACCAAATGTAGCATCAAAGGGCTTGAACGCCTGATCCTTGATGCCTTGAAGTGTTTTGTGTATAGCCTGATACCCCGACGTGCGCGTCATCACCATGTAGCGCAACGCATCGTACGCATGATCCTCTGCCTTTGTGTCTACATCTTCACTGTTGGTTTTGGAGAGAGGTATGCCTGATAGCTGCGCTATGGTGTGCTTGCACGTAGAGAATATTCGAAGACGTGGTTCGTTGGTGTAGGGGTCGTCAGCAAGCCGCCTGTGTAGTTCCATTTTTCCTTGAAGACGGTTGCGGTCTGAGGGAGTCCACCTAACACCAGCCCGCATCATTGTCTCTGCAATGGACGGGCCGAAGCCAGTCTTGTTCCAGCAGGAAGAGTCTAGAACTGTATAGTGTGGTAGTGGGTCTAACTCTTCCGCTTCTAATATCTTATCAGCTAGTTGCTCTGCTGTCAAGTGTTTTGCATATAATTCGCGATAAATCCAGATATTATTATCCCAGTCAATAGCCCCCCACAAAACGCACGAAGGACTTGCATACCCGTAGTCCGCCGCTCGTATACGCGGCCAGTTGGTTGGAAGCTCAAAATGTTCGACCACATGACGCACTCGTGAAAATTCGGGGAAGGCCGCTCCCTCCGCCACGTCCCAATCCCCTTCTAGGAGTCGTCTACGCTCGACATCCGGGAGCGACCTGAGCATGGCCTCGTACTGGCCGTCTGCCATCAGGTAGGGATTATCGGTCAACCGTGCAGGAACAAACTTGCGATAGAACAGCGGCTGACCTGCTTTTTCGTGGCCATCCGGCCACACGAATTCTTTTCCAGACTCTAAATCGTAGGCACCAAAAGGCTTATTTGATTCGCGGTGGTCAATGTACATCTTCTTGACCCACCAACCACCCACTCCTCCGGGGTTGGCTGTGCAGCGCATGCACAACTGTTGCTGGAGTTCAGGATCAGTAGAACGAAGGCGAGAACGCAGGTAATCCCAGACATAAGGTGTGGGGTACTGTGTAATTTCATCGATGCCAATCCAGTTGAATGCCTGACCCTGAAAGCGGGTCACGTCCTTGTCCCTGTCAAGATAAGTAAACCACATGGTCGCACCAGAAGGAAAGACCCATGTGGACTTGGACTCTCGGAACGTGGCCCCCGGAAATGCTTTTGGGTATAATTGCTTTGCTTTATCTATAAGTTCTG
>Ga0098038_1001394_pt1 | contig 10440 bp, 8 predicted proteins | sample 5B_taG_FD_75051 | JGI IMG/M metagenome (GOLD analysis project Ga0098038, IMG submission 75051) | Marine viral communities from the Subarctic Pacific Ocean - 5B_ETSP_OMZ_AT15132_CsCl metaG | ecosystem: Environmental > Aquatic > Marine > Oceanic | place: Pacific Ocean | collected 2015-01-08 | reverse complement strand
CTATACTAGCTGGTTCTCAACAGCAACAACAAGTTAGATTAGCAAATTTAGCAAATGTACAACAAGCTGGATTAACTAATGCACAATTAAAACAACAAATGGCATTAGCTAATTTAAATGCTGGACAACAAACAGCTTTAGCAAATGCACAAACTAATGCAGGTTTTGATGTATTAAATTTAAATAATCAACAACAAGCTGCAATATCTAATTCTAATTTATTTAAAACATTTGAGTTAGCTAATTTAAGTAATAGTCAACAAGCTACTATGCAAAATGCTGTACAGTTAGCTACAATGGATATGGCTAATTTAACAAATGCTCAACAAAAAGCTGTAATAAATGCACAAGCATTTTTACAAATGGATATGGCAAACTTAACTAATACACAACAGTTAGAAGTTATTAATACACAGAATAGACAACAAGCAATGTTATCTAATCAAGCTGCAGATAATGCTGCTGCACAATTTAATGCATCCAGTACAAATCAAGTTAATCAATTTGTGAATAGTTTAGCATCTACAATTAATCAACAAAATGCTGCAAGAAATGATGCAATGAATCAGTTTAATACTACTGAGTCAAGTAGAATAGCTGCACTAAATCAAAATAATAAATTAGAAGCTGATAGATTACAAGCTACATTAAATAGTCAAATAGAACAATTTAATTCACAATTAGAATTTAATAAAGAAAATTTTAATGTACAAAATTCTAACTTAATAGAACAATCAAATGTTAAATGGAGAAGAGATTTGAATACAGCAAATACAGCAGGTGTTAATGCAGTTAATCAAGCTAATGCAATGAACTCATTTAATTTAAGTAATCAAGGTTTGTCATTTTTATGGCAAGAAATGAGAGATGCTGCTAAGTGGGAATATGATTCAGCAAACAATGATGCAGATAGACAAGCTAATTTAGTTGTAGCTTCTTTAGGAAATGAAGCTGCACAAGATTCAAGTAAAGCAGGAATATTAAAAACTCTTGGAGAATTTGCATTAGATATATGGAAAAATAGATAGGAGATAAATAATGGGAAGTGTAAGAAAAGTATTCAAAAAAGCAACAAAAATAATTAAAAAACCTATTAGTAAAATTACTAAAGGTATAGCTAGAGGTATAGCTAAAGTAGGTAAATCTGTTATGAAAGGTGTTGCTAAATTAAATAAAAAACTTGGACCATTAGGTACAATTGCTTTATCAATTGCTATGCCATATGCATTATCAGGATTAAGTAGTATAGTAGGTCAAGGAGCTGTAGGTGCATTAGGTCCTCAAATTCCTAGTGGATTAATGGGTTCTCAAAATGTATTTCTTAGAAGTATAGGTAATGTTGGTAATGCTATTAGAACAGGTTATAATGTTGCAACTGGTGCTATTAAAACAGGAATGAAAACAATAACAAGAAGTATTACTGAAGGATTTAGTAAAATGAGTGGTGGTAAAGGTAATGGTTTATGGAGTAAAATTTCTAATGGTGCTAAAAATTTATTTAATAAAGCAAGAGCTACAGTTAAAAAATATTCTCCTAAATTTAGAACAGGTACAGAAGGAACAGTAACTTATCAAGGTGCATTACCAGGTGGAGGAACAGCACCAATGACAATAGATGCAAGTCAAGCAGCAAAATATTTAGAAAGTGGTGTAATAGATGCAAGTCAAATTACTAAACAAACATTAGGAAGTGCTGAAGGTTACTTTACTAAAGCAGGAAGTTCTCAAGCAGATAAATTAATTACTGAAACAATAAATGCAAGTTTTGATGACACTATTGGAAGAAATTTAAGTAATAATGCATTAACACATATGGATAATCTTGCTACAATTAGTGATGGAACATTTGCTAATAAATATGATATGTGGGATTCAATGTCTAAGAATAAAGGACTTATAGAATCAGCTACAGCAGATGGAAGTATAGCATATGATTTTGATTTTGCTAAATCAGGAGATTATACTTTAGGTTCTGCAAGAGATAGAGTAGCAGGTAATTATAATTTTAATGGTAATTCTACATTAGATAATACAGTTATAAAACAAAGTAAAAATAAAAATGCATTAGTAGATAAAGTTAAAAAGAAATCTACATCATACATTACTAAAAAAGGAACTGACTATTTAAAAAATTTATTATCTCCTTCAGATTTACCACAACAAAGTTATGAAGGATTAATGACACCAGGAGCAGAATTTGCTAGTACTCAAGGTGGTGCATTAACTTCAAGTACAGATTTAACTGGAGCAATGGGTACTAAATATTTTAGTGGAGTATTTGGAAATGAAGCATGGAATAAATTAAAAAATTATCATAGACATATGAACTATGTTGGTTCAGCAGAACAAGGAAGTACATAAGAAAGGATATATGAGTACAGTTAACAAAGCAGGAAATTATACAAAACCTACAATGAGAAAAAAAATATTTCAAAGAATAAAATCACAAGCTTCTCATGGCACAAAAGCTGGACAATGGTCAGCAAGAAAAGCACAAGCATTAGCTAAAGCTTATAAGAAAGCAGGTGGAGGTTATAAGTAATGGCATTAGGAATGAGAAAAGCTTTCGTACCTGAAGTATATGCAGGAGCAAAAAAGAAAAAGAAAAAATTTAGTAAGAGTAGAAAACAACAGGCAGCCATAGCAATATCAAAAAAACAAAAAGGTAAATAACAATGGCAAAACAAAAAGAACTAACAAAAAGACAAAAAGAAACAATGGCGAGACATAAGAAACATCATACAGCAAAGCATATGAAAGAAATGACAAAAGCTATGTTGAATGGTTCAACTTTTGGAGAAGCACATAAAAAAGCTATGAAAAAAGTAGGTGCATAATGGCATTAGCTAAGTCTCAACAAAGTTTAAAAAACTGGAGTAAACAAAAGTGGAGAACAAAGTCTGGTAAAAAATCATCTGAAACAGGTGAAAGATATTTACCAAGTGCTGCAATCAAAGCTTTATCATCTTCAGAATATGCAAGAACAACTGCAGCTAAGAGAAAATCTAAAGCAGCAGGAAAACAATTTAGTAAACAACCAAAAGGTATAGCATCAAAGGTAAAAAAATATAGGTAATATAATGGCAGAAGAAGATAGATTAAAAGAAAATCAATTTGATAAGGTAGGTGTTAATCCTTTTAATGCTCCTATTCCAGGTGAGAGTTTAACAACAACACCAGATGTTCCTCATTCTTGGGAAAGACCACCTAAGTATACTGAAGAAGATGATTGTATGGAAGCAGTATATATGGAGTTAACTGCTAGTGGTAATCTTATCAGAGTAATTGATATGATTAATGAAGGTACACCTTTAGATGAAATGGCACAAGTTATTTTATACAAAGGTTATACTGAAGGATTATGGAATCCTGATTTAATGTTAATGTTAATTGAACCTACTATCTATCTTTTAATTGCAATAGCAGACTATGCAGATATTGATGATTATGTTTTATATGAAGGTGAAGATGTTGACCCTGAAGCACAAATACCAGATGATGATATTGAACCTATAATGATGGATGATGATGAACCTAAAGAAGAAACACCTAGAGTTCAAGAACCTACAGAAGAAGTTGTAGGTCAAAGTTTATTATCTAAAATTAAAACAGAATTACCAGAAAAAGTAACAGAAGCAAAGGAGAATAAATAATGGATTGGTTCACAGCAGCAGGTAGTATATTTCAAGGAATGTATGACAAGTCAAAACAATATCAAAAAGAAGATTTTGTTTTAAGAGCTGAAGAATTAAAAGCTGAAAAAGATTCTCTTATTGCTAGAAAAAATGCTAGATATGATATGGAGTTAAAAGCTTACTATAAAGAAAATGAAAAGAAAAAAGAAATTGATTCATTAAATGCTCAGTTTGGAAATAGTAATGTAAATGAATATGCTACAAATTATTTAAGAGCTACAGATAAATATTGGGGTACTTATGATGCTGCTGAAAGAGATAGTGCAGTTGCTAAGTTAGCTAAGTCTATTGAAGCTAATGGTATGAAACCTATTACTTATAAAATGCAAAGTCAAGACCCAGATAAATTAAGTAATGCTTTAGCATCAGAAGAAAAATTAATACTTAAAAGATACAAAGATGAATTACAAAAATCTAAAGATAATAATTTCTTAGTTAATAAAGTATTAGGTAAGTCTACTTCAGTAGATGAAAAATCTTTAAGTGATATTGTTAATGCAGAAAAGAAAGCATCTGAAGTAGTTGTAAATACAAGTGATGATACACAAGAAACTGGTTTAACTGGTGAAGCAACTGATGCACCTTTAAGAATTAAACCTGATTTTGATAAAGCTTTTGGTACTAAAAAAGGAGAATTAATTTATAGTAAAGATAAAGAGTTACATGATGATGCTGCTCAAATTATGATTGCAGCTAATTTAGTTGGTGCAGATGGTGGTGGTTTCTTTAAATTTAAAAATGGTAAGGTTGATGAAATTACAACAGAAGGTAGAGCATTTTTAGATATATATAAAACTACTTACAACAGTATATTAAATACATATACTGTAGAAGATTTTGCAAAACTATATCCTAATCAAAGAGTTAGTGAAGTACAAAATTTAACTAAAGATGAAATACATAGATTAACAACACAAGCTATTGAACAAAGAACAATTAATTTAGATAATACTAGATGGTTTGATGGTAAGAAAGATATTAAAGCTTTAATTCATTTACCATTTAATGTATTAGATATGAAGAATCAGATTAATGGTAAACAATACAATGGTACTGAAGTTAAAAGTTTATATGAAAACTTTATTAGAGAAGTTGTAGGTAATAAAGATTTACAAGAATCAAGAATACAAAATTTAGATAATGGAGAAAAAACTGTAGCTGTTCAAAATAGTATTATGAATGATGGTGCATATAAAACTATGTTCTTAAAATATTTAGAAGATAGTGATATAAAACCTATTGAAGTTGCAGAAGTAACTACTGAAACAAATGTTAATAATGAAGGAATTGCTGAAACAAATACTCAAGGTGAAACAGAACCTAAAGGAACAAGTGAATTTAGAAGTGTAAGAATGAATAATGGTGATATAGGTATTACTATTAATGGTCAAGTATTTTCAATAAAAGATAATTTAGAAACATTTAAAAATAATCCAAAATATTCAGACCCAGATTTACAAAAAGCAATTAGTGAAGCTATGAAGTTTGGTTTAAATACAGAAACTATGTCTCCAAATTTAAATACTATTCCTGAGTTTATTACTGTAAAAGGTCCAAGAGGAATGACAAGAAGAATACCTAACCCTGAACATCCTAAAAATAAAAAGAAAAAAGTAACAACAAAAAAAGTTAATAAGACAAAAATAAGATAAGATATGACTTATGGCGACACAAGCTTTAACAATAGACACATCAGATTTAGTTGGTGGAGTACCTCTAAAACCAGAAGTTAGTTCTCAAGAAACAAATCAAACTTTAAAAACAGATACAATTTCAACAATAGATACATCAGACTTAGTAGGTGGTGTAGGTATTGATACGATTGGTAAAAGTGAAAAAGAACTTGAAGAACCTAGTACTTGGGAAAAACTAGAATATGGTTTTGATAAAGAAACATGGGTTGCAGGTGATGCATTAAGAATTGCAAGAGCAAAACTTCAAGATGTTTTTGACCCTAATAAAACTTTCAAAGATTATATATTAGAAAATGAAGCAGAAAGAAAAGCTGACTTTGAAAAAGAACACGCAAAATTTTTATCTGGTAAATATGATGGTAAGTATACTACAATAGGTAGTGCTGCATCATGGTTATCTGACCCTTATTATCTAACTGGTTATTTCTTTGGTAGACCTTTGTTAGCTAGTCCAGTTACATCTATGGCACTTAATGCTGGTTTAATTGGTGGTGGTAATATAGTAAATCAACTTGCAAGAAAAGGAGAAGTTGATTGGGTTGAAGCAGGTGCTTCTGCTGGTACTGGTGCTGCAATCGGTTTAGTGTTTCCAATAGGTGCAAACATTGTTAAAAAATATTTACCTAGTGCTACAAAAAATGAAGCTAATAAAATAGCTAAATGGATTGATGGTAAACTTGCAAACTCTAATAAGTTATCAGATGATGAATTAATTAGACTTAGAAAAATTTCCAATACAGACCCTGTTAAAAAAGTTACAAAAGAATTAGACCAATGGGCTACTAATTATTATGCTCCTATTTCTAAAGAGTTTAATAAATTAAATCAATTAAAAAAAGATGTATATAATCAAACAAAGGCAATTAGAAATTCTAATAAATGGTTAAGAGATGTTGTAAAAGATAAAACTCAAACTATTATTAATCCTAGAGATGCTCTCAAGATGAGAAAGTCAGGAGTGCAACAAATAGTTGAACTAAGAAACAATCTTCAAGCATCAAGAAAAGCATTTGAAAAAGAAAAAGCAAGATTAGTAACAAGACAATCAGAAAAATTATTACGATACTATCAATTAGAAGGTAAGAGAACTGCAAAGATTATAGAACAAATACAATTAACAGATAACTTTGCACAGAAAGCATACAAAGCATTAATGGTAAATATTACTAAACCTTTAATGGGTGGTGCTGTAGGTGCTGGTGGTAATATATTATTTGGTGAAGAAGAAGATTTTTGGAAGTTTGTTGCAGCAGGTGCATTTTTTGGAGCAACACAAAAAGCAATTCAAGGTAGTAAAAAATTTCAAATAGGTGATAAACAAAAAATTTATAAATTTATAGATAGTGATGCTGCTAAATTTACTTTACAAAAAGTAAGAGAGTTAACTTCAGGAACTTCATATACAAAATTAAAATCATTTGGTGGTGCAACAGAAAGATTTGGTAGATTATTTTTAAGAGGAGTAGATGACTCTATACAAGACAAATCTGTAGCTGCTCAAGCAGATGCAATGGAAAGATATTTTCTAAGAAAATTAGATGATATGGTTGGAGATGCTACTCAAGTAGAACAAGCACAAGCTATTGCTATAGCAAGAGGTAATATTGAATTACCAAAAACAGCATCAGCAAAAGTAAAAAAATTATCAGTAGATATTAAAGATTACTTAGATGAATTTAAAACTTTATACAATCAATCAGGATTTTTCTCTCCAAAAAATATTGATGATTATTTTCCAAGACAATTAAATTGGGATAAGATAGATGCAGATGAAAAATTTGCAACAAAAGTTATTACAAAAATATATGAAGATTTAGGAATAAAAGGTAGAATAACAAATAAATTTTTAAGTGATAAGGTAACACCTAATCCAAATTATAACAGATTGAAAGCAGAAGTTGCTGCAGAAAATTATTTAAAAGGACATAAGAATGGTTACAATAGTGTTATCAATGCTAATGCTTGGAAAGATTTAGTTGCTGATTCAAATTATAAAACAGCACAAAGAAAACTTAGTGAAAAAGAATTAATATATACTCCAGTTAGTGACCATATTATTCATCAAAGAACTTTAAATGGTCCTTATAAAATAGTAGAAGAAGTTTTAGAAAAGAATGGATTTCTAATAAATGATGTTAGAGATACATTAGGTAAAGTAGTTACTGACTCTGTTAAGTCTGTAGCATTTGCTAGAAAATTTGGTAAGAATGGTGAATTATTAAAACCTCTTGTTCAAGAAATTAGAGGTAAATATGCTAAAGCTAATTTAACTGATGCACAAAAAGCACAAGGAGTTAGAGAAGAATCAGATTTAATTATAAAAAGTATTGATGCATACTTTGATAGATATGGTGCTGCAGGAAGAAATCAATTAAAAGCTTCTGTTGGTATTGTATCTATGTTAGCTAATTTAAATATGCTAGGCAGAGTAACTATATCATCTTTAGGTGATTTAATTCAACCATGGCAGTTATCTGCTAATTGGACTTCAGCAATAAAAGGATTAACAAGAACTAATTTAAGAGCTGCTGCAGAAAAAGGACCAGCAAGAAATTTAAATTTAGATATTACTGATGAGATGTCAAAAGCAGTTGCAAGGTCTGCAGGACTAGAAGGTAATAATGTTTTATTAAGTAATAGTTGGGTAAGTAATTTTGCTAAGAAAGATAAGATAGCATTAACAAATAATTTAGCATTTAAATTATTAGGATTACAATGGTTAACTGGATATGCTAGAAGATTTGCATATAATGCTGGAACTATTGATGCTCAAATGTTATCAAGAAGTTACTTTAATGCAATAAATAAATCTGGTAAAAATAGTAATGCAGCATTAAACTTACAAGAAAAATTAAAAAGAATGTATAACATTGAAGCTAATCAAGCTTTACAAATAGGTAAGTTTAAAAATTATGATGATGCAATAAAAGATTCTGTTAGTAAAAACTATTTAAATAAAGCTGGAATAAATGGTGCTAATAGAGATGCATTGATTCCACAAGTAGACAATAGATTATTATTTACTCAAAGTCAAACTCCATGGATAAGAATATTAGGACAGTTTTTATCATGGACTCAAGCTAAATCAGCACAAACAAATAGATTATTATCTAGAATAGAAAATGGAGATGCTAAAGCATTAATAAAAACTTTAGCTGTAATACCTATTTATGGTGGCATACAACAGTTAAGAGAATTAGCAAAGTATGGTGAAGTTATTACTGACCCTTCAAAAAACTCTGCAGAATTTTTAGCTAAAGCTGGACAACTATCTGGTCTTCAAGGATGGATTGTTGATATGTTCTTTAATAGAACAATAGGACCAGGTGGTAGAGACCCTTGGTTTTTATTTGCTCCAGGTTTTCAAATATTATCACAACCAGTTGTTGCTGCAAAACAAATATACAAAGGTGATACTGATGCAGCTATGAAAACTATTAGTAGAAGATTTGTTCCTTTTCCTGAATGGAGAGATTGGATTATGAGATTATGGAATCCACCTAAAGTTGGAAAGTTAACTGATAAATCTTTTAAAATACCAATGAGTGTTGGTGGTGCTGTTGCAAAAGCTGTATCTAAATCTGCTATTAATAGAGCAAAGACAGCAATAACAACTACAAAAGGTACATATACGAAAACAAATAAAATATTTGATGATTTTAAAATACAGAATGTACATGATTTTGGTTCAGGTAAAGGAGTAGGTTCAAAAGAATTTAAAAATAAAATTGTAACAAGTCATGAACCATTTGTTAAATTAGAAGATATTGTAAAAGCTAAAGGTAAATTACCAAATTATAAAACAGCAGATGAAGTTATTTTAAAAGATGGATTAAAATCTAAAGATGGTATAGTAAATCTTAATGTATTAAATGTTATAGAGAATCCATCTGAAAGAATAAAAGTTGTAGACCAGATAGGTAAGTTATTAAGTGATGATGGTATAGCTATTATTACAACAAGAGGTGATGATGTAGTTAATCAAGCTAAGAAATCTAAAAATGCTAAGAAGTATTTAGATGGTTGGTTGTTTGGTAATAAAGAAAAAACATTTCAAAAAGGATTTAAACAATCTGAATTAGAAGATTTTGTACAAAAAGTATTAGGTATAAATTTTAAAGTAGAAAGAATACCTAGTAAATATGGTATAGGTACTTCAGGTGTATTAATAAGTAGATTAAAAGAAATTAAAAAGTTTTCAATGGGTGGTGAAGTTATAGATACATCAGATTTAATTGGTGGTGTAGATTCAGAATTTCCTGTTAAAAAAGTTTCTAGTGATTCTGTTGCAGAAAATATGTATGTTAAAGAATTGGTAGAAGATGATAGCTATGTAGATAGAGATGATGAAAAGAAAAAAGATATACAGAAAATAGAAAAACTACCTGTATATGAAGATAATAAATTTTTAAACTATATGAAGAAAGTAGAAAATCAAAAGCTAATGTTAGGCAACAAAAATATGATGCAACATAAATCTGCTGAAGGTGGTACTGATACTGTAGCTTATGGACACAAGTTAACTAAAGAAGAAATAGAAACTGGAAAGATTTATGAATATGATATAAATAAATTAACTGTTCCTCAAGCTAATGATATACTTAAAAGAGATTTAAAAGCAGCACATGATAAATTAATTGAAATATATGGTGATGAATATTTAAAATTAGATAACAGAAAGAAACAAATGTTAATTGATTTTCAATTTAATATGGGTTCAGGTGGTGTTAAAAAATTTAAAGAATTTAGAAAAGGATTATTCTCTGGTAATGAAGAAAAAATGAAGGCAGAATATGAAAGAAGTTATACTAAGGATGGTGAGTCTTTTAAATTAGAGGGCAGAAATAAAGACTTTTTCAACTTCTTTTTTAAGTAGTTGACAAGGACTAGGATTATTACTATAATATAGATAAAGTAATGCTCATTAGAGGTTACTAACTTAAATCGCTTAACGAAAGGATATAACATGACACAATACGATTTAATAAATTTTGACCCATTTAGAAATTTCTCTATTGGTTTTGATAGAATGTTCAATTCACTAAATGAGG
>Ga0098038_1001392_pt1 | contig 10453 bp, 14 predicted proteins | sample 5B_taG_FD_75051 | JGI IMG/M metagenome (GOLD analysis project Ga0098038, IMG submission 75051) | Marine viral communities from the Subarctic Pacific Ocean - 5B_ETSP_OMZ_AT15132_CsCl metaG | ecosystem: Environmental > Aquatic > Marine > Oceanic | place: Pacific Ocean | collected 2015-01-08 | reverse complement strand
TATAAATTTGTTTAAAATTGAAAATATAGAACCCGATATTATTTTATTTTTGGGTGATAGTAATTCTGTCTTGGCGTCAGTGCCCTTGAGGAAAGAGGGTTACAAAATAGGACATATTGAGGCCGGAATGAGGAGTTATGACGAAAGAATGTTAGAGGAAATTAACAGAAAAGTGTGTGATCATGTTTCTAACTTTTTATTCGTGTACCATAACAACTATAAACAAAAGGCTATGAAAGAAGGGATAGCAGAAGATAAAATTTTTGTTGTTGGTAATACTATCGTAGAACCCTTGACCAAAATAGCTGATCTGAACTACAGAGGCTCAAAATCACATATTTTACTCGATATTCACAGGCCAGAAAATTTTAATTACAAGCACAGAATGAAGGAAATAATTAATTTTGCTAATTTTTGTATAGAGAATACTGGCACTACCGTAAAAATGTTGGAATTCGGCAGAACCATGGAAGCTATAAAAAATTATGGCTTAGATTTAGGAAAGATAGAAATTATTGACTTGATGGGATATAAAGATTTTATTAAGTTTATGCAAGACTCTTTGTTTATTATAAGCGATAGTGGGACGGCGCAAGAGGAACCTGCTCTACTGGGAATCCCAGTTCTAGTCCCCAGAGAATTTACCGAAAGATCGGAGTCATATTTTGAGGGGTGTAGTTACAAATTGAAACTAGAACAACAATCATACAATGATGCCCTTAAGTGGGCCTTGAAACCATTTGGTGGAGACATTGATTGGCTGGGTGGTGTAGAGACATCTTATGAAATAGCTAGAGAATTAAGGGAGCTAATATGAAAATTATTGGCTTCTCTCAATTAAGAAATGAACTTTCCAATCAAAATCTTGAAAATTGGTTTCGATGTATGGAGTTTTGTGATTTTATTTATATCTACGATCAAGATTCGACAGATGGAAGTAAAGAATATTATAAAAATTATCCAAATACAGTTGTTATAGAGTCTCCGGTAAATGATTTTGAACGAGAAATAAGCTGTAAAGATATCCTCCTCACTAAATTGCTAAGAGAACATCCTGATGTTGACTGGATTTTTTGGATTGATGGTGATACTATATTAGATGGTAGGCTTTTAAAAAATGATGCTAGAGAGATTAAACACGTTTTAAAAAGAGCGTCTGAGCACGAAGTAGACACATTGGTATTGGGCCACTATAATTTATGGAGAAGTGATTTATATCATCGTGTTGACAACGACTATGATTGGTTTCATAAAAATGGGAGAAGAGTTTTTTGGAGAAATAATGGGCATTTAAAATTCATAGATAATGGCGGTTTACATCAACCCCAGTTCCCACATGGCCTACACAAACAAGTTAGAATAGATAGATCTCTAATACATCGTGGATTTGCAACTGATGAACAAATCATCAATAGATATAAATTATACAAGTCGAAAGGTCAGTCTGGCCCTTCTCTTGATAGATTATTGGACGAAAGCACTTTAGACACCCAAGAGATACCACCCGATGTATTCCCAGAGTGGTATGAGTTTCAGGATACGGTAGCTCCTAGTAATAAAATAAGGTTGACTGACAATGAAAAATGAAATAGAACTAATAGCTTTAATATATAAATCTGTAGATTATCTAAAAATGATTATAGAGCAACTCACATCTGAGAATAACAAAGCTAAAGGTTGGTCCGTAACCTACAGAATAATTGCAAATGATGCCAATCAAGAGGTTCTTGATTATTTGAAACAGCATGATATAAATTATACAATTTACAACGATCCAAAGCCAAACGATTTTTACCTAAATAGAGTCTATCGGTGTTGGAATTATGGAGCCCTAACCTCAAAAAGTAGTAATGTCTGTTTTGTTAATTCAGATATGGTATTCTCAAAAGATTGGTTAACAAACTTGCTCAAATACCATGATGGGGTCAATATTCCTTGCAGTCGCTTGGTTGAGAGTGGCAAAATGAGAAGTGGCATGCATGGCATCTCTAAATACTTTGGTAATCATCCAAAAAATATTGATTATACTGCTTGGGAAACGTGGGCGTCTGAAAATTCTAATGACCACATATCTTCAGGTGGCTTATATATGCCTTGTATTTTTGAAACAGAGAAGTTTGTGGAATCCGGAGGATATCCAGAAGGAAATATTTTTCATGAAAATGGAGCACTCGTTGCTGGTTATCCAAATGACAGACCTGTCTTATTATCTGGGGATGCGTTTTATTTTGTTAATTTAAAGGAAAAATATGGTATGAAACACATTACTGTTTTTGATTCTTTGGTATATCATATACAGGAGGGAGAAAAAGACGAATGAGCATGGAAAAAATTTATTCAAAGCTAGAAACAGATAAATTGCTACATGTTGTACACAGAATTGAAAATGCAGCAGATGTTTCAAGAAACGATTTAATAGAATCAAACAATTTTATTCAGTGTTCTCTTTTAAAGTTAAAGAAAAATTCAACCTTTAGACCACACAAACACATTTTTAAAAAAAGAAAATATGAAAACCAAATAGCTCAAGAGTCTTGGGTTGTTATAAAAGGAAGCGTAAAATGTATTTTTTATGATTTGGACGATTCGGTGATCACAGAAACGATCTTACATGAAGGGGACGCTAGCTTTACTCTACTTGGTGGCCACAATTATATTTCTTTAGAAGATAACACTGTGGTTTATGAATATAAAACGGGACCATATGAGGGCCAAAAACATGACAAAATTTTTATATAGTGCGCTAAAGATTACGATCATCGGCCAAGGCTCTCAGCTGATAGATTTGATTAGAAAACTATTTTCGTTAGAAATCACGCCAAACAACCTAAAAGTAATAACTGTAAATGAGGACTTTAATTTAAGCTGTTTGGAGTTTTTATCATATTACAACATTAGTCATGATATTTGCGACAAAAGAAATTTTAAAACAGTGGCACACTCAACGATAAATGATTTTAACCCAGACATTGTAATTTCATTTTCTAATCCTTTTTTAATTCGTGAAGAAACATTAAACTTAAAAACAAAATTTATTAACTTTCACCCCGGAATATTACCAAACTATAAAGGCAGTTTATCAACAGTCCATTCTTTAATAAATGGTGAAAAATTTGTAGGTGGTACATGGCATTACCTTGACAGAGGAATTGATACTGGCAATATTATAAAAACATTCAAAATACCTTTGGAAAACTTTAATGCTTTTACTTTAAATCATAAAATATTTTATTTAGGTATTAGTTGCTTACAAGAAATTATTGATAAAGTAAAAAACAATTATTTAGGCGCAAAACAGGAAAAAACAGGAAATTTCTATTACAACAAATTCCCAGATGTGAGTGGCTTGGATCCTAAACTACAAAAAAGAATATTGTACTTTCCGCCTAAGTTTTTATAAATTTAAGTCCCTAACAATATAACAAATAAAACACACCGCGCATAAATTACCAAGGAGATAATGTATGAGTTTTGATGTTATCAAAAATTTTGAAAATAAAATAGCAGAATATTTTGGCTCTCCATATGCGGTAGCTGTAGATTGTTGTACACATGGATTAGAACTTTGTTTAAGGTATAAAGGTATTAAACATTTTACAGTGCCAAAAAGAACTTACATCTCTGTACCATTTTTGGCTAACAAGATCGGCGCGACATTTGAATGGAAAAATGAAGATTGGCAAGATTATTATGAACTTGGAAACACAAAAATACTTGACGCGGCCGTATTATGGGGTTATAATACTTATATACCAAACACAATGATGTGTCTTAGCTTTCAATATCGAAAGCACTTAAATTTAGGCAGGGGCGGTATGATATTGCTAGACAACAAGCAAGATGCGATCGCACTGAAAAAAATGTCTTATGACGGCCGTGACCCAGATATACCTTGGCGCGAACAAAACATAAAATCAGTTGGTTATCATTACTACATGACGCCAGAAACAGCAAAACTTGGAATTGAAAAATTACCAACAGCCATAGCAACGAAATCAAAAAAATGGTCTATCACAGATTGGCCAGATCTAACACAGATGGGGATCTTTAAATGACAGTTAAAAAAGCATTGATAACAGGAATTTCTGGACAAGATGGTTCATACTTATCTGAATATTTGTTGTCTTTAGGTTACGAAGTTCATGGAATTATAAGAAGACACTCTGTGGCTGAAAATCAAAATTGTAGGTTGCATCATCTTAATGGAAAAGTACAGACTCACTACGGGGATTTATTAGACGTCCCATCATTAATGAATATATTGACAAAAGTTAATCCAGATGAGATATATAACTTGGGAGCAATGAGTCATGTAAGAATTAGTTTTGATATTCCGTCTTTTACAATACAAACTAACGCTCTAGGAGTTTTAAATTTACTAGAAGCGTATAAGACCATATGTCCAGAGGCTAAATTCTATCAAGCTAGCTCGTCTGAGATGTTTGGAAACTCAGTGGATGATGACGGCGTACAAAGATTAACAACCCCAATGAAGCCAGTTAGTCCATATGGATGTGCTAAACTTCTTGCTTTCAATTTAGTTCGACATTATCGCCATGCTTATGGGCTTCATGCCTGTAACGGTATTTTGTTTAATCATGAGTCACCAAGAAGAGGGTCAAATTTTGTCACCAATAAGGTTGTTAAGGGGGCAGTTCAAATTAAGCTTGGTCTAGCAGACAAGCTTGAGCTTGGGAATTTAGATTCTTATCGCGATTGGGGTCACTCGAAAGATTATGTCCGCGCAATGCATAGTATTATTAATCATGAAGTAGCAGATGAGTTCATAATTGCCACTGGCCAAACTCACTCTGTCCGCGATTTGTGCAGAATTGTATTTGACAAATTGGGTATGAATTATGAAAATTACATTGTACAAAACCCAAAATATATGAGGCCTGAAGAGTTGAAATATCTTAAAGGTGATTCAACTCGGGCGAGAGAAATTCTTGACTGGAAGCCTGAATATATATTCGAAACTATGCTTGAAGAAATGATAGAGAAGTGGATAAAACACTATAATGGCTAATTTTTAGTAAAATAATACAAAAGGATAATTATGAGTAATTTAAATAATAAAAAAGGGTGGCTTGTTAATGATTGCTTAACTTGTATACCTAATACTAGAACGTTTTGGCACGACTTACTGGATTGGTTTCCAAGTCTTGAGGATAAATGCGATGGATACACTGGTTACCCAATACTAGCATCAAAAATTGAATCAATCCCCGATCGCCCCGATTACATTATCAGGAATGCTAGTTATTTTCGCAAATTAAATATTGACGTTCCTACATTTTGTTTAGTTCAAGACACCATGAATAATCCAATGCAGACAGAGGTATTGAACTCATCAACTTGTGTTGTTTTTGCCTCCAAAGAGACACACAATTTATATAAAGATAGAATTAATCCAAAAAATGTTAGAGTAATTGAGCAGTCTTCTGATTTTAATTTTTTTAAGCCTATATTGGAGAAACATCCAGATGTTTTACCAAATTCAATAATTTTTATAGGGGATTCTTCTTACGAAAAGAAGGGCTTTCACAGAGTTTTAAATTTAATTGAATTGATGACTGATTTCAATTTTTGTTTAGTAATGAAAGATGATACTGGTATAGACGCCATACCACCTCATAGTAGAGATAGGGTGCGTATATTTAATAAAGTTGATAGAAACACCGTTAGACTTTTGATAAATTCATCGGTATGTGCTATTTGTACATCTGGTAATGAAGAAGGTCATTTTGCTGGAATAGAAATAGGTGCTTGTGATGTACCCATGGTAGCAAGACCAATGGGTTGCTATTTGGATAGAAAAGAAGATAAAACGTGGGGTTTAATAGCTGACGATGAAGATTTTCCTAAAGCAATAAGATATGTGACTAATAATCGTAATTTATTTAGCCCACGCGAATACTATTCAAAAGAATATACTTTAGAAAGGTGTCGTGAAAAGTGGACTGATTTAATAAACGAATTTGTTTAGGAGTATTAAAATATGAAGTTTACAGTTGAAATATTATCCGGCCTGTGTAATGTTCTTAAATCTTTTGTCACGGCTCTAAGCATAGGAGAAGCCAACATACTGCCAAGATTTAATGCTCATTTTGATGCTGATTATCGTGAAATATTAGACGACTCCTTGATTTGCCACAACGCTAACGAATATGGTGAATCATTTGTTTCGGCAAGACTTCTCATTCTAAAATCAGAAGAGCAGTACCAGACTGATTTAATAAATGATGCTAAAGCACTTGGGGATCACCCTAATATCAGAAATAAAAAACTTGCTCCCCTTTTTTCAACTAAAACAATTGATTGGTTTTATGATAGAAGCTTAATATGTGATAAAGTATTTAACAGAATTATGTATGGTATTAGTAAAATTAAATGGAGAAATGAGGTATTATCTGAAGTCGGAAGAGTTTCACAAAATTTTGAATACCCATTATTATCGGTACAAATAAGAACTTGGACACATCAATTTGATCCACCTAATTGCACCAGTATTCGTGATGGTGTTATAAGAGATTATAATTTTGAGACTTATAGAGATGCTATTGAACAATTCCTAAACAGCGAAACTCCCCCTAAAACTATTTTCTTAACTGCTGACGTGGATCATGTTCTACCAGAGTACCTAGAATACTTGAAAAATTACGATGTTAATATTATAACGTACACTCAGCCAGAACATGTCACCCAAATGCAATATTCAGCGGCAACAATGCTAGCCGCCTCAAAATGTGATATGCTAGTGTGTAACCGTCTTAGTACATTTGCAGAATGTATCTGGTGGTTTGGTGGATGTAAAGCCAAAACGATACCTGTTTTTTAAGTAAGGAGATAAAATATGAAAATTTTAGTGGTTGGTGGTGCAGGATATATTGGTGGTTTTTTAACGGATCACCTAAGAGAAGCAAATTATGATGTGGTTGTCTATGATAATCTTCTTTTTGAAGATAGATTCTTGAAAGACTGTAACTTCATTTATGGAGATATTAGAGATCAAGCAAAACTATCTTCAATTATTCATTCTTTTGATGTAATAGTGTGGCTTGCTGGACTTGTTGGCGACGGCGCGTGTGCCGTAAACCACAGTCTGACTAAAGCTCTTAATGTTGATTCCGTAAAGTGGTTGGTAGACAACTTTAAGGGTAAAATAGTCTTTCCATCAACCTGTTCTGTCTATGGAATGAATAACAGTTTGATTGAAGAGACTGCTGAACCAAGCCCACTATCTCTTTATGCTTCAACAAAATTAGAGGCAGAGAAGTATGTTCTCGCAAATTCCCCAAGCGCGCTGGTGTATAGGCTTGGAACTTTATTTGGACTAGGCGATAGACATTCTAGAATGAGGCTTGATCTTGTTGCGAATATTCTATCTATGAGGGCAGCACGCGGAGAGCCTTTGACTATCTTTGGTGGTGAACAATGGCGCCCCCTTCTCCACGTTCGTGATGTATCTACCGCAATTGTTCATGGGTTACAAAATGATACCTCTGGCCTGTTCAACCTTTCTTATAAAAATTATAAGATTTGCGATCTTGGAAAAGAGATTCACAAGGTTATGCCAACATGTGAAATTCAATACACTGACATGAAGTTTGAAGACTTGAGAAATTATAGGGTAAAGAACAATAAAATACTTGACACAGGGTGGAATCCGAGTTATAATATAGGAGACGGCATTGAACAAATCTTTTCCCTTATTGAAGAACAAAGGATTAAAGACACAACAGATATCGTTTATTCAAATGCAGCATTTATGAGGAGGCTGAATGAATTCTGAAATATTGAAAGTTGATGGCGGACTTTTTGCTGATGATCGTGGTTTTTTAAGATTTGTAAACAATTTTGATTTTTCACAAGTAAAACGTTTTTACCAAGTCGAAAATCATTCATCTGGTTTCATCCGTGCGTGGCACGGACATAAAAAAGAAAGAAAGTTTATTTATGTTCCGAAAGGCACTGCTTTAGTTGGCTTAGTGAATATGGAAACTGAAGAAATTCACAAATTTACCCTTTCTTCACAAAAACCGTGTATCCTTTGTGTTCCAGAGGGATATGCAAACGGGTTCAAAACACTTGAAAAAGACACAATTGTGATGTATTTTTCATCTTCAACTCTCGAAGAAAGCCATGGAGATGATTACAGATATGATTGGGACAAGTGGAATATTTGGCAGGAAGATTACAGATGAGTATACAAGAATATTATCAATATTATTTAACACTACATCAGAATAAATGGAACAGAAGATTACATGTGCTGGGGCAATTTACCACCATAGCTTTTATTAGTTTGTGTATCTATACTAAACTTTATTTTTTGCTCTTACTATCACCGTTTGTGATCTATCCTTTTGCATGGTCGGGCCATTATTTTTTTGAAAAAAACACACCCGCCGCGTTCTCTAACCCGTTGTATGCTAAAATAAGTGACTGGATGATGTTGAGAGATTATCTTTTAGGAAGGTTAAAATGAAGAAAGTAGTGGTTTTAGGCTCAACAGGAATGCTTGGTCACAAAGTGTTTGAACACTTTTCTAATCTTGAGGATTATGAAGTTTTTGGTTCCTACAGGAATGAATTGATGGCACCTGTTAAAAACTCTTTTGCTTTTGATGCTGAGTTTCCTATATGGACTGCCATCCCTGAATGTGATTACATTTTGAATTGTATAGGCGTAATCAAGCCATTCATGAAGAACAATACAGTTGGCGCCATAAAGGTAAATTCTATGTTTCCTTGGCACTTGGCAGAGTGGTGCGATAATAACAATGTTCGCTTGATCCACATAACCACAGATTGTGTCTTCTCAGGAAATGATGGTTCTTACACTGAAGAAAGTCTTCATGACTGTTTAGACGATTATGGAAAATCAAAATCTCTAGGCGAGCCCACGAACTGTATGGCTATTAGAACAAGTATTATCGGTGAAGAGATACATAAGAATGCCAGTCTTATTGCTTGGGCTAAAAGTCAAAAAGGTAAGACTGTAAATGGATTTACGAATCATCACTGGAATGGTATAACTACCTTAGAGTATGCTAGAGTATGTCAACAAATTATAGATTCAGAACTTTATGACAATGGACTATATCATGTATATTCTCCAGACGCAGTAAACAAGTTAGAACTCTTAAAGTTTATATCCGATAGATTTGAGTTAGAATTAGATATTAAACCATTTGAAACTGAAGATATTTGTGATAGAACCTTATACACAAATAAAAATTTAGTAAAAAATCTAAATATTAGTAGTATTAAAAAGCAAATTAGTGAGCTATAATATGCTAAAAGATGGCTGTTAGAATAATGAATGTAGGAATAATTGGACAAGGCTTTGTAGGCACAGCAATCAGAGAAGGATTGAAAAATTTCTGCTCGGTAATTGTTTACGACAAAAAAGAAGATATATGCCCAAAAACAAGTTATCGGTCACTCAATACAATTGTTGAGGATTGTAGAATCATATTTCAATGTCTCCCCACACCAATGAAGGTTTCCGGAGAGTGTGACCTAACCATAGTAGAAAAATCGCTTGAGGATTTAAACTTACTCTCAAAGTCATGTAGTAAGAATCCAATTGTTGTTATAAAATCTACTGTTCCACCGGGGACGTGCGAAAGATTTAAAAAAGAGTTTAAAAATATTAATTTAGTTTTCAGCCCTGAATTTCTTACTGAAGCTAATTCAATAAACGACTTTAAGAACCAAACGCATGTTATTCTCGGAGGTCCCCGACCCTATACATCTCAAGTAAAAACAATGCTTAGAAAAGCGTTTTTACACATACCTATTGTCGAAACAGACTATCAGACTGCTGAAATGGTAAAGTATTTTATAAATAATTTTCTTGCTACAAAGGTCTCTTTTGCAAATGAAATATATGATATCTGTGAAGCCACAGGAATTGAGTATAAAGATGTTATAGAATTTGCGAAGCTAGATCAGAGGCTGGGCGATAGCCATTGGCAGGTTCCGGGTCCTGACACCAAAAGAGGGTTTGGAGGTTCTTGTTTCCCAAAAGACATCAATGGACTTATTACATATGCTGAGTCCATTGGCATAGAGCCAAATATTTTGAAAACAGTTTGGAAAAAAAATTTACAAGTTCGACCCGAGAGAGATTGGGAGCAGCTTATTGGAAGAGCAATAACAAAAAAGGAGAAAAATAATGAGTGAAGAGAAAAATATGCACCTTAGTGATCAAGCCATGGGTGCCCTAATGATGGCGCTACAAAAGTCTTTAATGGAACAGTCTGATATTACTCCTGTTCTGAAAGGATTCAAATTTAGGCTCTCTGAGGAAGGTTTGGTAGTTATGAACCCTCCGCTAGTCAAAATTAAAGAAGATTTTGAGGAAAACGAGGAGGATTAAGTTGCCACGCTATACTTATAGGTGCGATGTCTGTGGCAATTCTTTCGAAGTATCTCATTCGATT
>Ga0098038_1001388_pt1 | contig 10464 bp, 11 predicted proteins | sample 5B_taG_FD_75051 | JGI IMG/M metagenome (GOLD analysis project Ga0098038, IMG submission 75051) | Marine viral communities from the Subarctic Pacific Ocean - 5B_ETSP_OMZ_AT15132_CsCl metaG | ecosystem: Environmental > Aquatic > Marine > Oceanic | place: Pacific Ocean | collected 2015-01-08 | reverse complement strand
ATTTAATATTATGAATGAACGTCAGCACCCTAACTTAGCTATTGCAGACCAAACAAGCAGCGGCAGGGGTTTAGATTTTTTAAGCAATGGTTTTAAAATTCGTGGCAGCGATAATTCTGTTAATGGTTCAGGTGATACTCACATTTATCTAGCCTTTGCCGATCAACCCTTTAAATTTAGTAATGCCCGATAGGAGAATATAAAATGCCGTGGAAATATAGCGGAAGAATAATCAGAGTTGGCAAGGCGTGGACTGATAATAACGGAACACAATACCCTGCTGTGTGGAATAATTTAAGCGCAGATGAAAAAGCTGCAATTGGTTTGAAGTGGGAAGATGAAGTTGCTGCCCACGACAACCGTTTCTATTGGGGCAGGGACGCTGATGGCAAACTAATTCCTCGTTCACTAACAGACATTGATGCAGTTGATGAGGATGGCAAAGCAATTCTTGACGAGAACGGCAAGCAGCGTGTTACGCTTGGCCTCAAGTCCAATGCCATAGCCCTAGCCAAGACCCAAGCGGCTGGGCTGCTTGCAGCATACGATTGGCACGTTATCAAAGCAACAGAGGTTGAGTCTTACTCTGTGCCGTCAACAGTCACAACTTACAGGGCTGCGGTTCGTACAGCCAGTAATAACATAGAAACAGCTATAACTAATGCAAGTGACCTTGCTGCGTTCATGGCACTTTACGATACACCTGTTGACAGTGATGGTAAGCCAACTGGTAATGCTCCAATCGTTGACTGGCCTGACGCGATATAAAATAATACTTGCTTTTTAAAGCAAAATGTGATATAATTATAGTAACAAATTAGGTATTGACAATTGAAATTATCCCAAACAATAGAACCAGAACTTAAAGTTCAGATGGAACTACATGCACACGAAAAAGAATGTGCTGTTAGATACCAGATGATGAATGATAAATTAGACGGTCTTGATAAACGTATGTGGCGTTTAGAAGCTATGGTGATGGCATCTACGGTAGCTGTTATGGGTTTAGTAGGTACTGTCATAATAGGGGTTGTGTAATGGCATTATTCAAAGGATTTAAACCAGAGGCTATGAATAAAATAGCCAGTGCTATGGGCTATCAAGGGAACATGAATGAGTTTCAAGAGTTTATTGAAGAAGACCCGCAACGCCAAGAACAGATGAATAAGTTTACACAAAAAGCTCAAGAGATGGCACGTGGTGGCGTGGTTAAAATGCAGACTGGCGGCACAACAACAGGAAGTGGCACAGGTACAGGCACTACTACAACGCCACCGCCAGCCCCAAAGATAGCACAAGACACTGTTGCAAGAATGTATACTCCCGGTTTACCTGTAGGTGGAGTGACTATGCCAGCGCAGATACAGCAAGACCCCGGTCAATTAGTAGGAACTACTGGTACACAATTAACAGGAACCGTTGCAATTCCTACAGCACAGGCTAGTACTGCACAAGCACCTACTGTTACACAAACTGCAACCAATACTATGCAAGCAGCCCAAGCTGCTCCTGCAGTTGATTCCGCTATGCAAGCTACACAGGCAGCACAGGCTAATCCACAAGACCCTCGTGCGCAAGTAACTGCAGCACAGCAAACTACTTCGTCTGTAGGTAATTTACAGGCAGCGCAAGGTAATGCCTCTCTTATAAACAGTCCTGTACAAAGGCAGATACAGTCAGGTGAATTAGTATCAGGTGCAGCAAACGCTACTACAGCCGCACAGTTTACTGAACAGATACAGGCTGCACAAGCTACCCCTACTCAACAAGCTATGGTGCAGGGTCAACTAGACAATTTAATGCAACAGTTTGTAGGTGGTGCTACACCAGCATGGGCAGCGGGGGCTATCCGTAACGCTAATGCACAGATGGCTGCACGTGGTCTAGGTGCTTCCTCTCTAGCAGGACAGGCTATTGTACAAGCAGCGATGGAATCAGCCCTACCTATAGCACAGGCTGATGCACAGATACAAGCACAGTTTGAAGGGCAGAACTTATCTAATCGTCAACAGATAGCAATGCAAGCTGCAGAGAAACGTGCGCAGTTTATGGGTCAGGAGTTTGACCAAGCGTTTCAATCACGGGTGCAAAACTCTGCACGTATTGGTGACATAGCCAACATGAACTTTACTGCTGAACAGCAGGTGCAACTAGAGAACTCTCGTGCTACTAACACTATGAACCTAAACAACCTGTCTAACTCACAGGCAATGGTCATGGCTGAAGCTGCTGCACTCGCACAGTTAGATACACAGAACTTAAATAACAGACAACAATCTGCAGTACAAAACGCACAAAACTTTTTACAGACAGATATGGCTAACTTGTCTAATAGGCAGCAAACAGATTTGTTTAAATCACAACAACGTGTACAGTCATTATTTACGGATCAAGCTGCAGAAAATGCTTCAAGGCAGTTTAATGCTACCAGTCAAAATCAAACAGATCAGTTCTTCCAAAACCTTGGCGCACAAGTGTCGCAGTATAATGCATCACAACAAAATGCACAGGCGCAGTTTAATGCAGGTCAGGAAAACGCAGTTGAAAGATTTAACGCAGAACTAAACAACCAACGTGACCAGTTCAATGCACAGAACCAACTAGTTATATCACAGAGTAATGCACAGTGGCGTAGGCAAGTTGCCACGGCAGATACTGCTGCAGTTAATCGTGCTAATGAACTTAACGCTAACGCTGTCTTAGATATAAGCAATCAAGCATACAATAATTTATGGAGTTACTTTGGTGATACGATGGAGTGGGCATGGACATCTGCTGAAAGTGAACTTGACAGATTAAGTGCTATGGCTATCGCAGAACTTGATGCAAAAACTCAAGCAGCAGCTACAGCAGCAGCAGGTAAGTCTGCAGCAGGAAATGCTATTGGTAGTTTGATTGGTACGTTAGGCACTGCTTTTATAACTTGCTGGGTAGCCCGTGAAGTATATGGTAAGAGTAATCCAGAGTGGTTTATATTTAGAACTTGGTTACAATATGATGCACCTAAGTGGTTTAAAAATATATACGTAAAGTATGGAAAAACTTACGCCAAAATAATTTCCAAAGTTCCACCGTTAAAGTGGGCAACAAAACAATTCATGGATAGTGTAATAAACAAGAAACGGAGAAGACATAATGTCCAGACAATATAATCCTGCACTGACTGCATATAAACGCATGGACCTTTCTGGTTTTAAAGCATTAGAAAATATGCAAGAAAAAGAAAAACAGACAGGTGGTGGACTTCTTACTCGTTCTTCTATGCCAATGTCTACAAATAATGAAGATGGTAAAAAACTAGACTATAAAAATCCTCTTGTTCGTGTAGCTAAACAGATGCAAATAATTCGTAAGTATAGGGATGAAATAAATGGAAGTACTTAATCAACCTAGTTTTGATGCACCTATTCCGGGCATGTCTCTTACGCATGAGTTGGGTGCTAGACCGTGGCAGTCTGCACCTCAATTTGCCACTGTAGATGAAGTAGCAGACTATTATATGGAACGTATGAGTGGTGAAGATTTTATGCTTCAACTTATAGATGTTTTGGAGATGGGTATTCCTGTAGCTGTACTTGCTAATACTATTCAATTGGCTAGTGTTATGGAAGGTGTGCATACAATAGATACTGGCATGTTAGTTCTTCCTATGATTATGGAAATGATAATGATGCTAGGAGATAGTGCAGGTGTTAAATATGATAGCGGTTTAGAGGGTAGTGGTAAACCTAAAGCTAGAGATACACTACTAGCAAAAGTAGTTGCTAACTATGAAAAAGAATTAGAAACAGTGGATTTATCAGATGATAGAGATGTTGATCTTACAGAAGAAGAAGACACTCCTGAAGAACCTAGAGGCTTGATGGCACGGAGAACACAATGAGTTTTTGGACAGGATTTACAACGGGTTTAGTAGGCAGTATTGACAGAGGTCTAAGAACTGCAATGGATAAACGCGACAAAGAACTTAGTTCAGCTAAAAAATTCTGGATGCAACGACAGGCTCAAAAAGCTGACAAGAAAGAGGCGTATGATGAACGTGCTGTAAGCACACTTAAAGATGTTATTAAAGAAGCAGGTGGCGATCCGTCTTTGGGTCTTGCTATATACAATCAACTTGGTTTGGATGAGTCAGAAAGTTTACTTAAAGATATTAAGAGTACAAGAGGAGTAGGGGAAAATGTTAATCTACTAAACATGATAACTCTACCTCAAGGTTTTGCAGATCAAAAACAACAAACAATTACAACAGAACAAGCCCTAGCATCTGTAAAGAAACAGATGAAGGGTATCACTAAAGAAGATATATCTGTTAATGTTAAAGGTCAAGAGGGTTTTGTTGGCAGCTTTTTTGATAAACTAATAGGTATGGGTGGAAATAAAGAAGTAGATAAAATTGTCAGCGATATTAACTCAAGATATAAACCAGACCAACCTATAACTTTTGATGCGGGAATATATGAAGGGTTGACAATAGACAGGTCTGACTTAGCAAGCACAAAAGAATATCAGATGAAACTTCAAAAGGCAGAACAAAGTCTTCAGACAACTTTAGATTCTGACTTTGACAGATTAGTAAAAGAAGAATTAACTTTAGATTTAAACACTGCTGAAGGAAGGAAACGACAGGCTGAAATAGGTGCTGAGAAGGAAGCACTTGCGACTGCAATGAAAGCTAAAGAGCAAGCAACAAGCACTAGCGGCGGTGCTACATTAAGCAGTACAAATACTTTCTATACTTCAGGTAGAAAATTGGCTCTTTCTGCAGCAGGAATTATTGAAGGTACAACTCCACAATACTTTGATGAGGATGCAGGGATATATAGACCAGCAGCGTCAAATCCTGCTGCTTATGCCACTAAGAAAAAAGCGGCACTAGACAATTACAATAAGGAATGGTTGAAGAATAATGCAAATACTCCTGCAGGACAAGCGTTCTTAGAAAAAGAAAACTATGGTCTTAAAGCTATACAAGACCAACAACAAGAAACTGAGGATAAACCCGGTGTAGGAAAAACAAAAGGCGATACTCCAAATAAAGCTACTAAAGCAGGATTTAAAACATCTGAAGACATTAAAAATAATCCTGCAGGTTACATAGATGCTGTAAAAGCAGATAATAAGTCTGTAACAAATGCTCAACTTAGAAACGCCTTGATTAAATCTGGCGTTCCAATGGCTGATATAGATAAATTAATTCCTGTAACACCTCCACCACCACCACCACCAAAAGCAAAAGCAAACGCACCTGTTGCACTAACTAATTTAACTCCGGGTAGTAAAGCATATAAAGAATGGGTAGACACATACGGTCAGACACATAATCCTGATGGGACACCTAAGTGATGACACAGGAAATTTTTGATCCTAATTCTCTTTTTACTCAAGAAGAGGAAAAGGTTGTGCAGGAAGAAGAGGAAAAAGAAGAAGAAGTTTTTGACCCTAACTCACTCTTTACACAAGATGAAAAAGAAGAAGAAGTTTTTGACCCTAACTCATTATTCATATCAGAAGAACCAGTTGAAGATGTACAAACTGAAAGACCAGCACCCTCTCCTGTTCCAGACTTAGGCGAAAGTCCTGCATATAAATTAGACGTAACTAAAAGTTTTGAAGAGTTCGCCACAGATCAAGGATACATAGATAGTATTGTAGAGTATGCTGAATCTCGTTATGGTAAAGAAAAAGTTGATGAACAGTTAGCAGGTAAGTCTAACGAAGAAATACTAGAATTATTTTTATCTGAGGTACGTGCCTTTGAAACTAACTCAATCAACTTAACAGGCACGATTGATTATGTGCGAGGTGCATCAGAAGAAGAAAAACAAAACTTTGGCTTTATCTATAGCCAATTAGAGCGTATGCCCGGATTCTTATCAGAAGGTGGCGGGTCAGCCCTGCGTGGTATTAAAGACTACGTGGGGTATTTTGTGTCTGATCCACTAAATTTAATAGGATTTGGTGCTGGTAAAGTAGCCGCCTCTGGTGCGAAGATAGCCATACTAGAAGCATTTAAAACTCAGGGTAAAAAAGAAGCAATCAAACAAGCTACAAAATTATCTTTACAAGCAGCAAAGAAACCTCTTGCAGTTGAAATGTCTGTTGACTTGGGAACAGGCACAATGGAAGAGTTAGGTAGACAAACAATTAAAGAAGAGGTAAACCTACGTGAAGATGTAAGTGTAGGAGAGGCACTGCTGATAGGTGGCATACAGTCTGTTGCAGGTGGTGTTTTAACAACAGGGTCTACTGCAGCATTTGCTCGTGATACTGCAAAGGATATAATAACAGAGGCAAGACTAACAAGAATAAACATAACTAAAGCAGAAAGAAAAAAAGCTGCTGAGATACTTGCAAAGAAAGAAACGGAAACGATTGCAAAAGATGCTGAAGAAGGTTATGTGTATGATCCAATAAATGGGTCAAAGTTATTAGAAGCTATAGATGTTAAAGATAAAACAGTAGGGGGTGCAAAACTTACTGAACCACAATTACAAGTTGAATTAACAAAACGCTTAACTCAAATAGCGACAGATGTTGTGGCTGAGATGGCGCAGGGTGGAAGACAATTACCAAAAGCACTAGAAGATACAATTAGAAGTGAAAAGAAAGCCTCTGAGGTAGCACGTATAGTGTTAGCTAGTGATGATATAGACACGGCTGTTTTAGATGCGGCAGTAAAACGTGCTGGCATTTCTATGGAAGATTTTTTAGATATTAGTGGTGTTACTACAACAGATGCCGCTAAAACTATGAGAGCATATTCAGATTTAGGAAAAATATTAAAACGTATAAGAGAACTAGAGCCTAAAAAAGCAAAAGAAATAGAAAAAATATTTGGTCCAGACTTAGAAAAAAGTGCGGTTTCTAAAGTTCACGACTTTATGATGAAATTGGATCGTGAACGTAGAGCCTTTATGGTATCTCAGATAGCCACCACAGCTAGAAACGTAGCCACTGCAGGTATGCGTTTAACTATGGAAGGTACAGCTAGGACAATGGAATCCTCTCTTTATCATTTAGGTAAAGGATTGAGTTCTTTATCTAGGGGTGAGGTTAGTGCATCTGGCACAGTCAGAGGTGTAAAGCAAGTACTGTACGATGGTTTTGGTACATTGCAATACTTAACAAATCATGGTGCATCAAAAGATTTGACTAATGCTTTACTTGCAAACACTCCTAGACTACATCGTATTATGAATAGAACGCTACAAGAAGTAGACGTGGAACAAAGCCTATCTATATTTGCAAGAGGTGCTAATATTTTAAACATGGCACAGGATGCATATTTCAGGAGTGCAGTATTTAATGATTCAGTAGAGAGACAGTTACGGGCTGTTGGAATAGATATAATTGACTTTGTTCAATCTGGAAAACAATTACCAACATCTGTAGCACAACGAGCCGTAGATGATGCGCTGTCGTTTACGTTTGCACGTATGCCTAGATTTACAGGGAAGGGTGTGGGAAAAGGAGAAAAGGCTGGTCATTTATTTGTAAAGGCTAATGAACTAATGGGTCCATTACCCGGAGTATTGGGCATACCTATTGGTACTGGTGCATTTCCTTTCGCTAGATTTATGGTTAATGCAATGCAGTTTCAATTTGATTATAGCCCAATTAGTACTATTGGTGCGATACGGCATAGTAGTAAAGGTTTATATAAAAAGTATGTAAAGGGTGCTAGTCAAGCTGAAACAGAGGCAGACTTTAGAAAATTTAGAGAACAAATAAGTAAGGCTGCTGTGGGTACGGCTGCACTATATGCTGCAGTAAAAGTTAGAGGAGAAAACCAAGATTTAAATTGGTATGATATGAGATTAGACGATGGAAGAACCATTGATACCAGACCATTCTTTCCCATAGCCCCCTATTTAATTGTAGCAGATTTTATAGTTAAGTATAAAAATAAAGAACTAGATGAGACAAGTTTTAAATCTGTGCTAGAGGGACTAACTGGTGCGCAGTTACGAGCAGGGGCTAGTTCTTATATGGTTGATTCCTTCTTCCAGAACCTATCCAACATAGGTGTGGTAGGAGAAGATGGCTCAATTAAATTAGATATTAAAGCAGAAAAATTAACTGAATATATGAGTGGGTATTTAGGAGAACTTGTTGGGGGATTTACTACTCCTTTAAAAGTGGTATCAGATATTGAAGCACAGTTTAGTAAAGAAGAAGCACTACTCAAAGATGCAAGACAGGTAGAGGGTACAACCACAGGTGAACGTGCGATGGATACTTTTACTAAAACAGCCACACGTGGACTACCATCTTTTCTTAGACCTGATTTACCAGTAAAGGAAAGCCCCACACAAGAAGCCCCCATCGTGAGGCAAAGCCCCCTACTTGGACAGCTAACTGGATACAGACCAGTGGCTAGACGGAGTGACGCACAAACAGAGTTAGTTAGTTTGGGTATAAAAAATTATGAAGTATTGCCTGATGTTGGAGATAGAGAAGCAACTGCTGCTGTTGCAGAGCATATGGGTAAGTTATTTGAGAAACATGTAGCATATGAAATTACCTTGCCAAGCTATACTAAAAGAACCACCACTGAAAAGAAAGTTGCTATGAGAAAAAAATTAGCTAGGTTTAGGAAGACAGCTAAAGATATAGCCAAGTCAGATGCCAGAATAAAAAGTGTAAAAGAGGGGTTAGGCTACACACCTTTTGATAGAGCAGCATGGGCTAAAGCATCTGGTGCAGTTAGAAAACTAGCAGATGATTTTTACTTAACAAAGTATGGTAAAACTGTTATGGAAATGCAACAGTTAGAACCTAACAAAAATCATTTTGAAATTGGTAAGATAATAGGGACTCAAATGAAAAACATATTACAATAGTTTCCACCTAACGATTGTCACCATCACCCTGTAATCTATTCCTAGCTTTCCTGTCTGCCAGCTTTTCAAGATTACCTTCCATAATGCTACCAAGGTTCATGTCTACTTCTTTTGCAAGCATAGCGCAGTACCATAGGACATCCCCTAACTCTGCACCTATCTGGTTCTTCTTATCATTGTAACCCTCTATATCAGCACCATCACGTATTAGCTTCTTAACTTTATTAGCAATCTCACCAGCCTCACCAGTAAGCCCAAGAGTAATATACTCAAGGGCTTTTTCTTTTGGGAAGATGGCAGTTTCTGCAGCACGTATCTGATACTCAGTGGCTGTAATACTACTCATCATTTTTCTCTCCTTCATCCAGTTGTTAGCTTCTTGCTCTAGCTTGTTCATTCTTTAGTATCCTCTCAAGGTTATCATAGAACGCTGTATTCCAGCCACGTACCCACTCACGATGCTGCATAGTATTTCTATCCATACCACTATCAGCAGCAAAGAAACCCTTATTAGCTTTAGTACACTTGCCTTTTTTAAAGGCTTCGTAGCCCCACTCAAACTGTATCTTGAGTGGAGCATCATACTTCTTTAATCCGTTACGCCGCATTTTCAATCTCCTGTATCTGATAGTTGAATAATTTAATTGCAGTTATCGCATCTATCTTAAACCACTCACCCTTACGCTCTTGTGCAAAGTGTTCAAACACCTTGTGCATCTCACGTTCCTTTGAGTGCCTATCTTCAGTAGATAGCGTAGCCACAAGTCTGTAATCACGAAAGGGGGATGAAGTCTGGTAGCCGTTTAACCTATCTGTAGCTATAACAGCTTTACCAACCTTCACCCAATCAGGCCATGCATCATTAGCAATGATGTATACTTCCCCTTCTTTAACTCTCTCAATTTTATTATGCGACCATGCATCATCAAGAGATTTGTAATTACCTGCTTTCCATAAAGGACTACTCTGTGATATGTACTTACCATTAATGTACATACGTTTCTTATTTGACTGATCGTTATAGACACGTCTACATTCAGTGCATTGTGTTCGTCCTACACTCTTCCAGTAACCGTACCAGTTTTTATCAGTCAGTTCAGCATCACAAGTGCTACACGTCTTCGTCATCCTTGCTCTCCTCATTTTGTTGTTGGAGTGGTTGAATAAAGTATTTAGTAAGCATTTCTAGTTTATCATGGTAGGTAGCCATCTGTTCAAGTTCTAACTCAATGGTCTCTACAATGTCGGAATGTTCACCAATACCTGTTGAACTGTTCATATACACCTGTATATTAGCATGATGTTTACTAATATTCCCAGTTAAATGGGAGCGTATTGCTTGTATTAATATGTCTTTCATTTAGTTCTCCTTTCTATTTATGATCTTCATGCTCTAGGTTAGGGTAGTAAACTTCAACCCAAGACTTACATTCGGGACACTCAAGACAACTAAGTATAGTGTATCTATCGTCCGTTAGTTCGTCTGCATCATGGTCTCCTACCCATCTTAGTTCTGTATTACAGTGCCAGCAATTCACTATGCTGCCTCTATATCTACAATCTCACAGACACCAGCAGTACAGGCTAACTCACGCCCACCTGTGGTGGTGTCCTCTTT
>Ga0098038_1001386_pt1 | contig 10469 bp, 5 predicted proteins | sample 5B_taG_FD_75051 | JGI IMG/M metagenome (GOLD analysis project Ga0098038, IMG submission 75051) | Marine viral communities from the Subarctic Pacific Ocean - 5B_ETSP_OMZ_AT15132_CsCl metaG | ecosystem: Environmental > Aquatic > Marine > Oceanic | place: Pacific Ocean | collected 2015-01-08 | reverse complement strand
TTTTCGCAGGCTTCACTGCCATCGACGATATAAAGACTTAAAGTTGTACCTGCTGTAAACCAGTTATTAATACCTTCAGTTGTTTTAATTGAACCGTCTTTATGCTTCCAGGTGACTACATAAGCATCTACTTCTGGACCATTAACAGCCTTAGTTACAGAAACATCTATAATTTCAGAAACAACAGGTGGACCATTGTTTGCATTGAGAGCGTCTCTTCCAGTACCCGCAACACCACAAGCAAGTATGTCTCCAATATTAGGTGCAGGAGTAATCAGACATTCATTCCTTACAACATCTCCATATATTCCTGGTTTTAATTTATAGCACCCTTTAATATATTCATTCATCGTTAAACAATTCCTGACGAATCAAGTTGACTGCATAATCATCAACTTTGTTGTCAGAACGTTTGGCATAAGCAGTAAGCAAATCAATTACAAGGTTTTTAACTGCATCAGAAGTGAGAAAAGCAAAAATAATTGGACGGATAAGGTTAATCATTTGAAGATAATTTTGTCGAGTTTGTTTTCAATACGAACCATATGGGTTTCCACTCTTTCAAGAACTTGGGAAAACTCTTGTTTAGTTAGATAGTCTTCTGCAACCCTTAGTTCAACGCCATCTACACGGCGATCTAACTCATGAACCCGTGAGTGGATACGGGTTATGAGCACACTGAAGCCAGTAGCCATAGCTACGGCAATGGGGACAACAGTTTCCAACATGATGTCTATACAGTGCCAGGTAGAGAAGTTGCTTCTAATTCTGTTCTAATGTTATTAACAACAATCTGTTCAGGCATGGCACTGTTAGTAGTATTTCCCTGAGGATTATTCCCTGCCGATACTGTAGTCTTAAAGAAATTTGTACCGTATGGATTACTCATTCCGTCAGTCTCCTGAATCATCATATTATTAGAGATAGTCGCTGATGTATTAAATTCAAGTCTTACTGCTACAGCATCTGGCTTACCTAAATCCATAGTAGGAGGTGTAACGCTAGTATCCTGTTTAGGACAGCCAATGTTATAGAAAGAATTATTGGAGACAATCAAACCTTTAACATTTTCCGACAGAATATTAATAGCACTGTCAGTAAAATAAGAGAAATTGTTATTAGTAATTACTAGACCACGAATAACTGGATCTCTACCGTTTGGATTATTTGGTGGTGCTCCAGTTTCATTAGGCTGACTGTGGATTTGAATGGTAATCGCATGATCACAGCGTTTTAGTACTGTGCCATTAGGCTGTGCAAATGTATTGCAATCAGTGTGCAAATATGTATCGTCATTACCATAGAAGGAATTACCAGTAATGATGTTGCCATCAAACCTACCGTCTACAAAAGTAATATATGAACCGTTGCTAGTTTGGTTGCCGAATGAATTATTGCTAATGACGCAATTCTTCAAACCACCGCCAACGCCATTGCTATAAACATTACCGTTATCAACATTTCCTCCAGTAGGTCCGGTGCTATCAACCTCAAGAAGTTGACCGCCAATATCAGACAAACAACCATCAATAATCATTCCAGTACACTGAAACTTTCCAAACATCCGAATGCAATGAGCTTTTTTATTCATATGGAAAGTACAGCCTAGAATTTGCATTCTTCGCCAGCCATAAATACCACCTTGCATCTCATTACTTACACTATCGTTGATATTGCAAAGTTGTGAATCAGAAGGATTGTTACTACCTAAACGAAAAGTTGCTAAATCGTGTCCAGCTCTATTGGGAAAAGTAAGAACAATACCAGTGTAGTTACTATTGAATGTGCAATTACTGAAGTATCCGTTTCTTCCAATGTATTTTAAAATACCGTTTCTTTTGCCGCCTTTACCTTTACTAGCAAATCCACAATTTATGAATTTAGTATCCATGTCAGCTGAGTCTTGCTGTTTTTGTTGATCGTAACCAAACTCATCTAATGGATTTGAATCGAGATGCTCTTGAGTGTTAAACCTATAGCCATTATTGTCGTAAGCTCTGAAAGCTAAGACGGTACTATAATCACCATTTGTTTGATCTTCTTCGCCTGCAATAACATCACTATCACCGTCATATTCATTTGCAGAACCGTCAGAAGCTCTTCCAGATTGATGTCCTACAAAAGAAATTCCGGTTACATTACCTTTGTTAGCAAGGCAGAATTGACCTGCTGCTGTTGATCCATCTGAAGTAAGCGAGGTAGCAGGCATCCTCCACAGAACAATTTTGCCACTACCACTAACATCTTCAACACGTTCCTCCATTTTAAATGTAGTAACACCAATACCCTCACCTACAAGAGTTACAACTTCTGTTCTCATAACCGGATCGAGCAGCAAGTACTCACCAGCAGGAAAGATAAGAGTTCTAATTGGACCATTAGTAAGAACTACTGATGGATCGACAAAATTAGAATCTGTAGATGATGTAGGTAAGGTTGTGGTAGATGAATTAACAGGCGGACGAATAGGATTATTCTGCATTGCTCTGTTAAAAGCAGTAGACCAATTATCTCTTGTATAAGCTTGAGCTACTGTATAGTTAGATTCGTAAGCAGCATCACCAATATTCCATGTTTCTGTTGTAGTACCACCAAACAATGGATCAAGAATACTATAAACGCCTACAGCAAATTCTTCTTCATTAGGTTCAATCCTGAATACACGTTGTACTTGACTGCCACTATTACTTATGTAACCATCTTTAACCCAAATACCTTCATTATTTGATGTCTCTAGAGTCAGCCTTTCATCATCTTTAACGCTGATTCTACCTTCAAAGTTACCGTCATTTGAACTATTAAAAACAATCCTAGGACCAATACTTGTAGTTTCGTCTTTTAGATTAATACTACCAGGTTGTACGTTAATAAGTTTTTGGAGACCACTTCCAGTCCTTGTTATTTCAAAGGAATCAATGTTGTCACCAGCATCATTAGCTGTGTTGCCGGCATTTAAAACTTCTTGAAGAGTAGAGTCTCCTAGACGTCTATTAGTATTACCTTTCCAAACAATTTCATTAGCATCATTGAATGCTACGACAGTGTATAACGTACTGTTAGAAGTGGAATACCATTGATCGTTAATAATCAGTGCTCCACCACCAGCAATACCAGCCTCTGTTCTATCTGCAGGAAAATTAATACTCATTATTTAACATCCTGAGCCTCATCAGTATTCCAAGGAATACCAGCTCCTACTGTTGGAGTCTTCTTTTCTGCAAGCTGGTTGTCCAGTTCATTACAAATTTCAGTGACTTTCTCTTCACCACCAATAGCAGCTTGTACCCAAGCAATGGCATTCTCTTCAGTTACGCTGTCGTAAGGAATCATTGTTTCAGGATCAGCAGGCTCAAGAGCAACTGAACCATATGCACCTACGGAATACGTTCCCTCTGCATCAGTAGCATCCACTGTGTAATGCAAAACTCTGATCTCGCCGGTAGCAAGGGTGCGATCACATTGACCGACTTTCCATGTATAAGTGTTAGACATAATTAAAATAGTAATTGTTTAAATAAAAAAAAACCCCGCGTTAGCACGGGGCGGTTTACTGTCAACCAGCCTCAAGAGCTGCGACTTTGGCTTCTAGGGTTTCAACTTTATCAATTAATCCTTTTATTGCTGCAGAAAGAACAGGAGTCAACTTTCCATAATCCATCATTTGTGCATCAATGCTTCCATCATCATTGACTGCATCTTTTTCACCAGTAACAGCTGCTAATACACCTGCTTCCTTGACTTCATGTGCAATAAAACCATCAACTGTGTTAATTTCTCCTGTTTGGATTCTATTATCAATCCAATTATAATAACTTGGCTTTAATTTTTTGCATACATCAATGCCTTGAGTGCCAGTAATTTCAACAATATTTTCTTTCAATCTATAGTCAGAACTGCCAGCATAAGTAACATCGGAACCGGAGCTTCCAGATATTGAACCTTTTACAGAACCTTGCTGCAGAAAACGACAGTGGTAATGAGTACCACCAGCGTTATAATTGGTCATTATTGTCCAATCTGGAGAATTGGTTTCAAAGAATGCCAATGCGTCATTAGCTTGTTGAGCACCACTTGTATTAATGACTTGGAATTCACCAGCATGAGCAACACCTAATTCATCTCCTATATCTACCCTTCCATTGGAGTTGATTCGCATCCGCTCCTCGATTGAACCATTAGTGGGCATTGTCAAGAACTGAAGACTGGCTCCAGGTACTCCACCACTAGATGCCAATTGTGCTTGAATTCTTGCTCTTTGTGATGCAAATTGCAGCTTGGTATATCCGCCATAGCTACTATCTCCGTGTATTATTACATCGCCCAAACTATTGATTCGCATCCGCTCGTCGCCACTGGTGCCTGTATGGAAAGTAAGATAACCAGCGTCAAATTTTAACAGAGCATCTGAATTAGTTGATCGATAATTTTGCAGAATAGTAGTCGTTGTTGCGCCAGAGTTGCTGTAACTAAGAGTTAAGCCAGTTCCACCAGCATTATTACCACCAACTCGAATTGCACCATTGTCACCATTATCTGCGACCTGAAGCAATGTGCCTGGATCTGAGTTCCCAATCCCAACATTTCCCGTGTTGGTGATTGTCATCCGCGTAAGTGCTGAGCCAGCTCCAGTTCCAACTATAAATTGGTTTGATCTAAATGTTAAATCCTTGTAAGCTACACCAGGTTGGACTGCTTGAAATATTGCACCACTTGCATTTTCGTAACTATGCAAATTGCCAGTAAATTTAGTATCACCCGAGCTGGTGATTCTCATCTTTTCCGTAGATCCGCCAGTTGCAAAAACTAAATGCTGCCCTGATCTTACGCCAAGATCATTTCCACTGCCGGAGTTTATAACAAGACCTGCACTACCTATATAACCAGAAAAACCATTGTCAGCTTGATTCGCAAATTCTAAATATTTTTTAAAGGACACACCACCATCAGCGTATATTCGCATCCGCTCGCTGCCATTAGCGGCAAATCTTAGGGCATTAACGTTGTGGAGGTATTCAACGTATCCAGACTCTCCAGAATCTGCATCAGCAAAATAAATTGCACCTCCGCTGGAGCTTCCGCTTCTAATGGTCATTCCGCAAGGACCACTAGTAGCAATAGTTATTTCGTCACCATCTGATATTCCTGGAGTCGTAGTTCCCATCATTAAGCGACCCGAGCTGTCGATTCGCATCCGCTCTGCACCAGCGGTATTAAATCTCATTTGTTGAAAACCGCTTCCATTTACATAGGAAATGAAACCGTCATCATGATCATTGGTATCACCAAGGCTTAATTGGCTAACACCACCGGCAGAAGAATAAGCAGAAATCTCAGAATTAGTTCCTCTAACTGTCAGTTGTGCTGAAGATGGCGGACTAGAAGTACCTATGGAAACATTGCCCGAGATGTCAATTCGCATCCGCTCGACACCATTTGATTCATCTTTAAAGGCGAGAGCGTTATCTGTACCAACCGCTAATGAGTATGTTGCATTACCAGGATTACTTATTACAAACTTAGCGTTAGTATCATCCGTTACTTGGAAATTAGCGTCTGATACATACTCGCTTGTGCTACCAACCAACAGCCTGCCAGAGCTGTCGATTCGTAGTCGCTCGGTATTGTTGGTTGCAAAACGAATAAATTGGTTTTCATATAACCAGAATTGTCCGTGTTCATTACCACCTAAACCTACTTCAAATCCTCTACTAGCTGAAGATGTTGTTGTACTATTTGTAAACAACATTTGTGTGCTATGACTACTGTCTTGGTGCAAATGTAATGTTCTACCAGGACTGTGTGTTCCAATTCCAACGTCACCAGAGCTGGTGATTCGCATCCGCTCATTGCCACCTGTTGCCCAGACTTGAGCACCAGCTTCGTAGTTCCAATAGTAAACATCTGCCGCGCTGCCGAGTCCTATCACTACGCCATCAGTCGCTCCAGTCCCGCTACTTGCATTTACTGAATGTAAATATGCTGGATTGGCACCAGAAGAGGCAAGTGTCAATCTATTTTGTGGACTTGACGATCCAATCCCAACATTTCCCGAGCTGGTGATTCGTAGGCGCTCTCCTATATCTGCATAGAATCGCATACTATTATCAGCATGATAATATTCAATTGACCCTGAATACCTATCATTTCCTGAGGCGTCGGTGCTGTCTCCAAAAGCTAATGTGCCATAGCTACTTGAGCCACTTGAGATTGTCAGACCTCTATTTCCAGATCCATCGCCTAATTGGAGATCGTCCATATTGGGATGGGTCTGAACAGTAGACGAGCCTATTAACACGTTGCCCGAACTGTAGAAAATATCGCTTCCACTAGCACTCCAGAAACCAGTTACACTACCACCAGGAGTATTAGTTAAATTATTATAGTTAAGGTAATACGAACCTTCTTGACCGTCAAGTAGATCTGCATCCAAACCAGAACCAGTTCCATCTACAGTCTTAACAGCAGTAAGTATTTCAGCAGCTGTTTGATCAGCTGTAGCGCCTGTTTCAATACCAGAAAGTTTAGTATCTTTAGCATCTGTGTAGGCGTTAGCTTCTGCTTCATATAGAGCTTTAATTTCAGCTCCAGTCTGATCAGCAGTAGCAGCAGTCTCTATACCATCAAGCTTTGCATGGTCGGCAGTTGTGAAGTTCTCATCTGTAGCGACGTAGTTTGGATCGATAACAGTGTTAGCAGCATTAACTTGTGCTCCTGTTTCTATACCATCAAGCTTAGTATGATCAGCTGTGGTGAAGTTCTCATCTGTTGCAACGTAATTAGCGTCAATAACAGTGTTGGCAGCATTAACTTGTGCTCCGGTTTCTATGCCGTCAAGCTTGGTGTGATCCGCAGTCGTAAAGTTCTCATCTGTAGCGACGTAGTTAGCATCTACAACAGTATTAGGATCATTGACCTGTGCTCCTGTTGCAATACCAGCAAGTTTCGTAACTGCTGCATCATCGAATGCATTGGTATCAGCCTCTGCCTCGTAAGCAGTTTTGATCTCTGCACCTGTCTGATCAGCAGTAGCTCCGGCTTCAATGCCAGCAAGCTTAGTTGCATCAGCATTTGAATAAACGTTTGTAGCTGTCCACGTACCATAATCACCAGCAACTGTACCGCTTGTCCTGAAATAAGACAGGCCGGTTGCTGATGGGACATCACTTACATATCCAGTTTGCCAGACAGGTACTACTGACCAATTACCATCTTTTCTACCGTAGATCAGGCCATCACTAGGTGCTTCGCCAGTAGTGACATTAGCTTCTACCCATTGTTCGCTATCAGTATCAGAATAGTAGACATAAAGATTGCCATCATCTGTATCCCACCATAGATCACCATCTCTATTAGGAGTTGGAGGTGGATCAATACCCATATGGACTAATTTAGCAAACGTTTGATCAATAGCTTTAGTAGAAGCAATATAACAATCAGAAGCTGTCCATTGATTATTAGAGTAAACAGTTTCGCCTACTTTCTTCCAATAAAGATCATCAGCCTCTGTAGTTATAAGCTCCCTATCAACAATGCCCTCGACAAAACAACGGGTATCTTCGATAGCATTTGCTAGTTGTTTAAAGTTGTCATCAAGGTCTTGTGCCTTAATGGGATGACCAGCTTCAAAATCAGCCTTTAGTGGGTCAATAGAAGTTAGCCTATAGACAAAGAATTTCTGTTCATTGGCTGGTGGATTGTAGAAACGGATGAAAGAACCATTAGCTCCTGTATCAACTTGATACCCATAAGTAGTATCAGTTGAAGGTACTGTTGTGTATTCATCACCTACTGAGGAATACCAAGCGACATTAATGTCTGCGACATCAATGAAATCAAACGATAGGTTATAGGCTGTTTTTACACCATCACCTGTAAAATATTCAGTTGTTAGACATTCTAAATCTAGAGCCATAATTTATCTAACCTTTGTTTGGTTAAGTATATTTTGAACGGTTGAAAGTTGGTTTTCTTGTTGCTGAGTCTTATCTTCGTATTTACGATTTAAGATAGAGTAATTACTATTAGCATCAATTTCAGCAATAGCTGATTCTTTGGCTAGATTTAAAGCCTTAGTCAATTCAGTGTGGATAGAAGTAAACTTACTAAGTTCAGGTTCCATACCATTCTGCTGTGCAATACGGAAAGCTTCACGGAACTGTTTACCAGTTTGTGATTTCATTATCCGTTCTACTGCAGTTTTGAAAATCTTATCTCTACCCATAATTCTATAAACTTCAGCTTGTTCCTTAATGGACAGGTCAGTACCACGACCATCAGTTTTAAGATTTGGTCTATGGTCATATTCAATGTCAATCAGGAATTGTTTGACATCACTAATTTTTCCATTAACTTTCCAAGGACTATACGTATTCCAAAGGCGGGTTAGAATTTCTTCAGGTGCATAATCTACAATTTTATCTCCATCAATCCAATCATATTGGTCAGGCAAAGTACCTTTAAGAGGTGTTCTATTAGCCAGCATGGCATCTAAACGTTCTTCTACAACACGTAGATTAGGAGACATCAAACGAGTAAGTTCAGCCATCTGACTAGCACCTGGCATCGTTGCTGCAGGAAGGAAGCTGGATGTCCATCTATTAATAGCACCAACATTACCATTAGCAATGTCATACAAAGGTTCAATACCAGCAAGCATTGATTTATCGGTAATGCTTGCACTAATGACAAAACCCATAGCACTAGCAAGTTGCTCAAAATCACCAGCTGCTAATACGTCATGGTTATCCATAATGTCAGCAGTCAATGCCATCCAATCAGTAATGGCTCCAAGGTTGTCATAGCTGACCCATTTACCACCAGGTAGACGAATAGAACGCGGTTTCCAATCAAACTGTCTACGACCTTGCTGTTTTTGTCTGTCATAAATACCATTACCAGTAATATTTCCGTTAAGGAAGAGACCAATGGTTCCCATAACAGCAACAGTACCTAATGCTTTACGACCCTTCATCTCAGCACGAATAGAGTTATAAGCAATCTCTGCAGTCTCAGGATTAAAATCAATACCTTTTGACTTTAGAAGTTGTTCTGCTTTACCAGCAGGCAGCTGATCAAAGTTCTTACCAAACTGTGCAAGATCATCAATGAACAATGCCATTGGACTATGAGATGCAGCAAAACCCATCATGTTGATAGGTGTTTTGGTGAAGAGCAGAAAAGGCTTTAAGGCAGGAACACTACGAATAACACTAGACAAAGCATCATTAGGAGCATTATCCAAATTCATAGCAATCTCACCAGATGCCTTCTTAACAGCTTCATCAGAGATGATTGCTCTACCTTGTTCATCTAGTTTCCAGATCTCTTTATAAGCAGATTGAGCAACAGTATCCATAGCATCAGCATCAATCTTGCCTTTAGCAACCAAATCAAATGCTTTACCGCGAGCTTCAATATTGCCGATAACAGCCTGTGTAAAGCCGTCAGCAGCCTGCATAAGACGTGTACCCATCCTCAACCATGGATGCTTAGCTAAGTCATCAATAGCCTCGATCTGAGCCATCATGGCTTGAGGACCGTAATCACCTTCCATAGCCTTTGCATCAGCAAAAGCATTCATAATTTCTAGTTGCTTATCATTCTGTCTAATGAGCGATTCACGACCAGCAACACCAGAGTAATTAGGGTCTACACCGGATCGACGTAAGGTCTCTCCGAAGTACTTCATGCCCTTACCTAGAGTATCCGTCATAGCCATGTATTGATACATGCCACGACGCATTGTATATTTATCTCCTTTAATCATGGCACCAGCCATAAGCGTAAGAGGCTTTTCAACTAGAACTGCAGCGTTAGCAAGTCCAGCTTTGATTGGTGTAGCGAGTGCAGACAACGTAGAGTTATAAACGTTTGCCCAGAAACCTTGCATTACAACAGAAGGAATCTCCGGTTGACGATCGATAAATGCCTTACGTAAGACACCAGTTGATTGACGCATATAGTTATTCAATGCATCTATCGTCTTTACAGAACCATCTGTATTCTCGTAAGCCAACAAAAGAGGACCAAGCATATTAGGTCTGGATTCTTTTACCTCACGTAGTACATCAACGGTCTGCTTAGCTTCCGCTTGTAGTTGTGCAGTTATGTCAGCACCTTTCTTACGTAGTTCAGCAGGTGTTAGTTCTTTACCGCCACGCTTAATATAGTCAAGTATTTTAAGACCAAAACCACGTTGTTTACCTGCTTCACCACTAGCCACCATAAGCATCTCTATACGGTCAAGAATCTGTTCTTGAGTTCTAGGTACAGCAGCAGTGCCTTCAGCGTATCTGGAAGCTTGTGCGAGGTCTGAGACCTGTCCAGCAATACTGGTACGTACTAGAGCATCAGATACACCACCATATTCCTGCATTAATGCCTTGATCTGTTTTTTAGCAGCAACAGCGGCTGTAGCTGATAGTGTTTGAGTCCCTAGTTCTCTATCAATAAGTGTTTTATTGCGATTT
>Ga0098038_1001385_pt1 | contig 10474 bp, 3 predicted proteins | sample 5B_taG_FD_75051 | JGI IMG/M metagenome (GOLD analysis project Ga0098038, IMG submission 75051) | Marine viral communities from the Subarctic Pacific Ocean - 5B_ETSP_OMZ_AT15132_CsCl metaG | ecosystem: Environmental > Aquatic > Marine > Oceanic | place: Pacific Ocean | collected 2015-01-08 | reverse complement strand
GTATAAAACACCCTTTATATCCTACAAAACACACTTCAAATCCACCAAATCCATTTCAAAATTCTAGTGGAGGTTTTGAATTATCAGTAGTTGCATTGTTATCACCTGGAACAGGAGATGTTTTAGTTAACGTAACTGATACTAGCAAGAGTTTAGGTGACAACAATACTGAAGTGCTAAATAATAGTATACACGTAGGTATGCCTTGCCAATTCGAAGGAGATAGCACTCAGTACACTGTAAAAGATTTTGATCATACAACTGGATCGCATACTATTATTCAATTAGTAGATTCTGATGGAAATGATTATCTTGGTCCAACTATAGGTGCCGCGACTACACCAAGCGCTTTATATAGAAAATTAATATTTAGAAATTTAGATGGTAGCTTGTTTAAAAAATTTAGTAACATTACTAATTTTGATAATTTTACATATAATACGGGTGATACTTTTTTTAGTTTCAACGCAGAAGCAACTTCTGATTTTAACAATATAGAACCTGGTATGATTATAAGTGTAGATAACGAAGAAGGCTTTGGTGTTGTTTTAAGTGTAGATAATGGTTACTTAGGCTCTAGTATTCGTCCAACTATATATTTTGAAAACAATTTTACTTCTTTAACACCTGGTACTAATTTACATTTAACTTTTTCAGGTGGTACACCTGATGAATCAACAACTTGGAGTAATTACAAGTCTAATGTTCCATCTGAAAACAATCATAATGACTACGAAGATGACAACTACTGGCCACTTGACGGTAATAGATACGGTCTAGAACCTTCGCACGCTCAAATCAATGGTTCTTTTTATATAGACTGTACATATGGTAAAATACATTTTAGCTCTAATATTTCAGGAAAAACTGTGATATTAGATTATATAAGTGATAGTCTTGGGACAGATGAAGAAATGCAAGTTCACAAATTTGCAGAAGAAGCAATGTACAGATCAATATTACACGCTGTTGCTTCAGGCCTTATGCAAACACAACAACTGGTGCCTAGACTTAAAAAAGAAAAATTTGCAGCTGTAAGAACAGCTAAATTAAGACTGTCAAATTTAAAAATTGAAGAATTAACTCAAATACTTAGAGGCAAATCTAAGTGGATAAAACACTAAAATATGCCAGAGATTAAGAAAACGTTTACCGGTGGTAAAATGAACAAAGATCTTGACGAAAGACTTGTTCCAAACGGTGAGTATAGAGACGCTATGAACATAAAAGTATCTACATCTGAAGACTCTGATGTAGGTACTGCTCAAAATATATTAGGTAACAAAGAAATTCAAACACAAGGTCTAATATTACCTGATCATGCTGTAACAGTGGCTTCTATAGCAGACGAAAAAAACGATAAGTTGTATTATTTTGTGTGGACGCTAGATGTTGATTATATATTTGAATACTCAAGACAAAGCGATAATCCTATACCTGTTTTTGTTGATTTAAATAAAGATGTTTTAAAGTTTGATCCTTTAAATATTATAACTGGTATAAATATTATTGATGACATGTTGTTTTGGACTGATAATATTAATGAACCTAGAAAGATAAATATACCTCGCTGTAAGCAAGGTACACCTTTAATAACAAATCAAACTAAATTAATAAACTCACCACAACAACAGTTGTCGTCAACAGCAATTAGCGCTATTCTTAATTTAGAAGATATTAAAGAAAAGCACATAACTGTTATTAAAAAAGCTCCAAAAAAACCTTTAGACATGAGGGTTAATACGTCTAGAGATCCTGAAAAAACTTACACAGGCGTTATAACTATAGCTAGAGAAAATAACCAAAGTGACTCTTCTTTTAGCGCGTTTGCAGGCATGTATGATTTTTCTTCTGTAGAAGTTGGTACTGATAGAGATATAACACCATCTCAGTCAGGAGATACTTTTCCTTTATTCGTAACACAAGCTCTTAATCTTTTTGGTAACGTGGTAAATATAGGCGATATAAACACGTCTACAGGTCTTACCGGTTGGCATAGTGGCCCTAACACAAGTGTTGGTAACAACGCTATTGCTGTTGGAACAAAATTTGCTATTGCACCTTTTCAAGACGATGGTACTGCGCCTGGACTACCGTTGACAGATTATGTTTTAAAAGGAGTTGTTGTTGATTTTGATCCAGGTACTGATGCTAATACATTTGACTCTGGTTTTATGTGTAAAATACTATCTGTAGTTGGGGTACCACCTGGGCCTGAACCAGGTGATAGCACAATAAATTATGTTATAGATTTATTTGACGAAGAAGAAAAATTATTTGAATTTAAATTTCCTAGATTTTCTTATAGATATAAATTTGAAGATGGTGAATACTCTCCTTTTGCCCCGTTTACACAGGTGGCTTTTTCACCTGGAGCTTTTGACTACCACCCAAGAAAAGGTTATAATTTAGGTATGACTAATAGAGCTACTAGTATTGATTTAACTAGAATTATAACTCCACAAACACCTATAGATATTGTCTCGGTTGATATACTATTTAAAGATGAAGTTTCACCAAATATATATGTTGTTGATACTATTAGTCCAGATGACTTTGAATCGACACCTAATTCAAACGTGTGGAATACTAACAAAGGAAGATGGAGTAGTGGTGTTGCTTCTATTGCGTATACAATTACTAAAGAAACAATAAAAAATATTTTACCTTCAAACCAATTATTAAGACCTTGGGATAACGTACCTAGAAAAGCTTTAGCACAAGACGTTACTGGTAGTAGAATAGTATATGGTAATTATGTTCAAAATTATGACTTAAAAACATTCAATGGAAAAAAGTACGTTCCAAATATGAGTGTTTATTGGGCTGATGCAGCCGCGTCAGACGCATTTAAAGATGATGGTCTTGAAACAACAACTTTAAACGTTAATAGAACAGAAACATTTAGATCTATAAAATCACTTAGAGAATATCAATTAGGTGTTGTTTTTACAGATGAATATGGTAGAGAAACACCCGTAATATCAAACACTAAAGGTTCTATAAAATTAGAAAAAGAAAGAGCAGATAAATTTAATAGATTTCAAGTTCAACTACATCAATTAAATAGCAAGCCAGACGGTATGACTCATATGAAGTTTTACGTTAAAGAAACTGCTGGCGAATATTATAACATGGCGATGGATCGTTTTTACGATGCTGAAGATGGTAATATATGGTTAGCGTTCCCATCGTCTGATAGAAACAAAATAGATATAGACACATTTTTAATTCTTAAAAAAGGTTCTGATCAAGATACTTTAGTAGTAGATGCCGCTAGATATAAAGTTATAGCTATTGAAAACGAAGCTCCTGATTTTATAAAAACTAATAGAATTTTAAGTGCTAGTGTAACACATAGTGCTTCAGGTGGAACAGACTTGTTTGGAGCTGGTCAGTTGCCACTTATTGGCGCAAATGAATTTAAAGTTAGTTATAGTGCATTTTCTAATGGTCCAGGTAGAAATTTAGATGTAGTAACTGACGCAGAGTTATATATTGAGTTTCAGTCTGGTAGTCAATTTTCAGAAAGATATAGAATATCTTCAATTTCTCAAAATTCACAAGACGCTAGCGTTGGAATAGCTAACGCACAATTTAGTATACAATTAGAAAAACCATTAGAAGCAGATGTAAATTTTATATCTAATGACCCAACAGGTTCTAACTCTGTTAGTATTAATAATGGTACAATAGTTAACATATATAAATATAAAGTAGAAAACACGCCTAAATTTGATGGTAGATTTTTTGTAAAAATATTTTTAGATGAAGTTTTTACGGAAAATATAGGTAAATCTTTTATTGAAGGTTTAGATTTTAGAACTACAGCCAGTAAAATGGTTTACTCTATGAGTAATAGAGATGATCATATTGAAAAACATTTTAACAATGCAACTACTGGTGTTAAAAGATTTTTAACTCAAGGGATAGGTATTGAGGCAAATGACTTTAACTCGCTTAATGCTTATAGCATTGTTAATGATGATACAAATAGATCTTACGGTTATTATGCTATAGACGAGTTTGCAGCAATGTCTATTTATTTTAGAAGACTAGAACTAACAACCGCTCAAGCAGCTGCTGATAGAGGTCAAGTATCTCGTACAAATCAAATAGCTGGATTTTTATCAAATATATACTCGAGTGGTGGTATAACTCCTCTTAGCGATATACCTATTATAATGCCTTTGTCAAAATCAAGTGCTAGTCAGTCTAATACTGTACAATATAAAAATGAACACTGGAGGTGGAAAGACAACGCTTACGAAGAATCTGTAGGTTATACTGGACATTGGAAATCATCTGGCAACAGTTATATTGAAACTCCACACCAAATTGGCGCTGATAATCCTATAGAGACTGACGTTTGGTTTATTGACGCTGGGCCAATAGCTGCGCGTAGAGGTACAGATGATAATTTAGCTTGGATGTATTTAACTGGTAGCTTTCAAGCTATAGCTGTAGCAGATGGCAACCCTCCAGCAATTATTGATCCACAAGATAGATACTCGCCACAACCAGGTTTTGCCGCTGGTCTTCTTCCACCGCCTTCTACTGGGTATGAACATGTTGAAACCGCAGCAGGCGGATTTCAAAACTCAGGTGGATTAACAATTAGTCCAAGCACTAACAAGTGGAGTATGACTATATCGTACGGTGGTATATACGGTAGTAAAGACAATATATTAACTGAAAACTTTTTTAATTTTGGTAACTGGTTTACGCCAAATGGCGCTGCACAAAACTCTTATTATACATCAGGGGCAAATAGTAAAAACACTTCGTTTACTCAAAAATTTACCCCAGCATCACAGTTTAGATGGAGAGAAGACCCAACACAAACAATATATACTATACCAGAAGTATCTAGAGTAAACTCATTAAGGCATAGCGCTAGAAGATCTAATACAGTAGGTCGAAGTACTAGCGGAGGACCTTTTGGTGGTGCTTTTTCCACACTAGCTATTAGTGGTGCTGTTAGCATGGCTGAAGATTTATCACACAATTTTACAAGTGGGTTTGTAGTAAAAAATGTACCAGAAACTTTAACATGGAATCCATTTTTAGAAGGAAAAATAGCTAATGGTATGGAAATAAACATTGCCGCTGCTGATAGTAGTGGTAGTATTACTGGAACAGGTAGTACATGTGATGGGGCATCAGTGCAAAACCAACTTAAAATATATGTATCTACATTAACTGGTACTACAACATCAACTGGTGTTGGTGATGCTGAAGAAGTTTTACTTCCAGGCATGGCGCTTTCAGCATATTTTAAAGGTAGTAGTAGCGCTGATTTAACTACAAACTTAGGTTCAACTTCTAATGAATTTTTAGTTATTACAGAAATAAACGAATTAACTAGTAGCGATGGTTTTGAGTTAGTACTAGCTGGTTATTTAAAACCATTAACATCTGTAGAGCATGCTTTAGCAGGTGGTGCAAAACCATTAGTCGGAACAAATTATACTTTCACACAAGTTGGTATGAATGGCTATAGTCACAATTCTGAGTTTAATATAAATACAATAGGAAGAGATCAATTAGGACGTTGTGGAGCTATTGGCGCTGTAGGTTATCATTTAGACTTTCTTGAACCTATAGAGCCTACTGAAATATTATCAGACAATCCAGCTATATGGGAAACAGAACCAAAAGAAATAAAAGAACTAGATATTTATTATGAAGCAAGTCCATCGATACCACTAGTAATAACACCTTCTAATATACACGAAGCAGTACCTCTTGGTTCTAAAATAATTAACTTAATAAATTTTGAAATACAATTTTATCTTGTTGTTGATTATACCGCAGATGGTAAGTTAGTTTTAGCAAATCCATCAACAAATGCACAAGCGAGTGGTTTTACGTTTACTGCTGGTAACTCCGTAACAATAAGAAGACCAGATGGTTTAGATTTTACAGCTACAGTTGTATCTTCTACTCCAATTAATATACTTGTACCAGGCCAACCATTAAAACATGGTCATTTGGAAATAAACATTAACATGTATACAAACCCTTATGATTTAGCTTGGCATAATTGTTATTCATTTGGTAATGGTGTTGAGTCAAATAGAATTAGAGATAACTTTAATTTACCTTTTATATCTAATGGTGTTAGAGTTTCAACAACACTAGAAACAGAATACAAAGAAGAACGTAGAAAATATGGATTAATATATTCTGGAATATACAACTCTACAGGAGGTATTAACAATTTAAATCAATTTATACAAGCTGAAAAAATAACTAAAGACGTAAATCCTATATATGGTAGTATACAAAAATTATACTCTAGAGATAGTGATTTAGTTACTTTATGTGAAGATAAAGTTTTAAAAATATTAGCAAATAAAGACGCTGTATTTAACGCTGACGGTAATACTAATTTAACTGCAACCGAAAACGTGCTTGGTCAAACTATACCTTTTGCTGGTGAATATGGTATATCAACAAATCCAGAGTCTTTTGCTTCTGAAAATTACAGAGCTTATTTTAGCGATAAAGTCAGAGGAGCTATATTAAGATTATCAAGAGATGGTTTAACGCCTATATCTGACGCTGGTATGAAAGACTGGTTTAGAGATAATCTTAAGATTAGTAATAGAATTATAGGTAGTTATGATGATAGAAATAACGAGTACAATGTTAAAGTAGAAAAACTACAAGGCGTTTTAATATCACAATCAGGAGACTACTCAAATACTTTCTTTTTAAATCAAAATACTACGTCTTATAATTTTTACCAAATACTAGGTGGTTTAGGATTAATAGCTACTCCTTATAGCGATATGGCTATAGTAGAGCAGTCAAGTGTTTTAACTTTTAAAGAAACAACAAGAGGTTGGGTAAGTTTTAAATCATTTACAGAAATGCAACTTGGTTTAAGTATGGCTAATGATTATTATACTTTTGATAATGGAAATTTATACAAACACAATGTAGAAGATGTTTCTAGAAATACTTTTTATAATAGATTCACAAGTTCTACTATAGACGTAATGTTTAGTGACACTTCAGGTCAAATTAAAGTTTATCATACTTTAAATTACGAAGGTAGTGTTAGTAAAATTGATAAATTTAAATCTGAAGATGTTTCATTGCCTTATCAAGACACAAACACTTATACTGATCAAGAGACTTACAACTTAACAGACAAAGAAGGTTGGTTTACAAAAAGAATAATTACTGACAAAGAAGAAGGTTATATAAACGAGTTTTTTGAAAAAGAAGGAAAGTGGTTTAATAATATTAAAAAATGTGTTAATCCTTTAGTTGAGCAAAGCGACACTGCTGACTTTTCTTTTCAAGGAATTGGTTTTGTACCAACAAGTAGTTATGGTGTAAACACAATTCCAAATCCACCTGGTTTTGATGTTTGGGAAACAGAAGATATAGATGTAGCTTGCTTAACACATGAAGACACAACTATAGATTGGCCTGTATTAATTATTGATTCTAGTATACCAATACCTACACAAACAACAACACCGTTGCCACCAGGAGGAATACCTACAACACTTACCTTAGCAAATCAACCGCTAGGTATATCTCAGCTGCTACCACCACAAACTCCAGTTGTATATCAACCAGTAAATGTACCAAAACCATTACCACCGCAATTACCAGGTATATCTCAAACGTTGATGCCATCTATAAACACTACGCCACCACCACCAGGTGGAACACCTACAACGTTACAACCAGTTACTCAAACACTGCTATTAACACCTTTACCTAGCACTACTTCAACCACCACAAATACTCCATATCTTGGCCCAATTAATTTATTTCCTAATTTACCAAGTTTTAAATCAACTTCTTTGGCTAATTTTCAATCAAGTCCACAAAACTATAGATCAAAACCCGCGCCAAGTTTATCTACTATACCACAACCCGCGGCCTTAGTACAACCTTTAGTTTCAAATGTTTCTAAAGAGATACAAGATACTATATTTTCAACCTCAAAAGAAGACAGAGAAAAAGAAATAAGAAGACAAAGGTTAGAACAAGCTAAAAAAGAAGAAGAAAGAATTTTAGCTATTGAAATAGAAAGACAAAGAAAAGAAAGAGAGTCTTTAGAAAAAGCAAAAGCTAAAAAAGATGTTTATAAAGAACCTTTAGTTGAAGAGTCAATTTCAAAAGAACAACTTGAGTTTCAAAAAAAATTAGAAGAAAAACTATTAAGAAGACCAACTATAACACCTAGATCTAGATATTAAAAATTTATAAATGATAATACTAACATTAGACATAGATAATTTAAACGAGTCGTTACAAGTTGGTGACTTAGTATTTGCTTGTCCTACCGGGATACAAGTTGGTGCTAACGATCCTCAAGCAAGTATAACAGATAGTTCTAACGGTATAGGCGAGCCAAATATAGTTGGTATTTTAAGAAAAATAGAAATACTACCTAGTGGTCAACACGTGTTATATGTTGATGGTTATAACACTCCACAACCCGGTGATTACTTAATGTTTTCTAAATTTACGCAAGGCGATAGTGGTGTTTTAGGTTATTATGCTAAAGCTAAATTTGAAAACACCTCAAAAGAAAAAGCAGAGTTATTTGCGGTTAGTAGTGAAGTTATAATAAATAGTAAATAAAATGGCATACGAAGAATCAGAAGTGTTTGTAAAAATAAAAAATGGTGTAAAAGCGCCTAGTGGTTTTCATTATATGCCTAACGGTAAGCTAATGTCTGACGCTGATCATGTAGCTATGTTTGGTTATTTAGAACAAACAATAAAATCTGTAAATATTGATACTACAGATATTTTAAACGAAGGAGAGCAAAGAGTTGTAACTATAAAAGGCGACGACGATGCTGTTTTTAGTTTAGAAATTTTAAAAAGTGACGGTAAGTATTATGACTTTAAAACACAAACATTTGTAACAGGTGTTAGAAAATTAAACAAAAAAAGAGTAGGTGGTTCATATAGTGTAAATGTAAAATTTCCTTCTGCCAATAGTGTGAGCTACGAAATAAATGTAATAGCTGAAACTATATGGAATATAAAAACAAAGCATGTAGACTTTGTAGATTTTAGAAACGCGGATGACAGTGTTAATATAAACAAAACAGCAGGTTCTAACTCAAACGTTTTAACTAAAAAAATATATCAAGATCCGTTAAAAACTTTAACATTTTCTTGTGTTGCTCCATCTTTAAATTCAACAAGCACTGGTACTGTTAATGGTGCTACTAGTAGTAGTAATAGAATAGTATTAGACGAGCAAATAGCGAACTTACCTTCTTTATATAAAATTGGTGATAAAATAACTGGTACAGGTATAGCTGCAAGTGTACATGCTATAGTTACTAAAATAAATCCAGATAATGACAACGTTAACGAAATAGAAATATCAGTTGCAGATAGTGCTACTGATGGTGATACGTTAACTTTTACACCGCCTTTTAATGGCATGACACCTTCGTTTACAAGTGGTACTGGCGGGGATAGTATTTTATTTTCAACTAGTAGTAGTTTTTCAACTACTTTTACTATAACTTTAACACCTTTAACTGGTAGAACTTTTAACGTTATTAGAGCTCCAAACACAGGTGATCTTTGCACTATTAAAACTGTAACATTTGGCTCTGCGGGTTTAGCTTTAGAAGATGAAGACACTGATAGTGCAGCAAAGTTTTTTAGATTTCCTGTTGACAATATATCTGGTTTAGCAGAAGGAATGTCTCTTGATCCTTCTAGATCTGGTACTGGAGCTAATACAACTACACCTGCTGTTATATCAAGATATGAAACAACAACAACAACAACTAAGATTGTTGAGTCAGATTTTGAAGATGAAATAGAAACTACTAATTTAGTTAATGTTTCTGTACCTGGTGTTGATTTTTTTAATAACCCTGTAACTGCTGTAGATAGAAACGGGCGTACAACAGCGCAAGCTGGTAATATAACATTCGATGTCCAACAGCTTGACGCCTTAAAATCTGATGCTAGTGTTAAAATCTATGCGCATGGTAATAAAGCTATAAAACAAATGACAGGTATAGACGCCAATGTAACTAATGTAACTATAACATCAGCACAAGTGTCAACAACTACTAGTGGAGCAGTTGACAATAGTACAACTATAGGTTTAGCAGAAGTTGGTAACGTTAGTGCTGGTATGACTGTTAGAGGTGTTGGTATAAATGCTTCTGTAGTTAATCCAACTGTAGTTTCTAAATCAACAACTAGTGGAGCAGGTAACATAGTGGTTAGCTCAGCACAAACTTTAGAAAGTGGTCAAACGTTGTTTTTTGATGGCGCAACGAATGAAGTTACAATAAAAGGTACAGTTGAGTTAAAACAAATGGGGTTAAGTGATGAAAAATTATATTTTGATGTAGAAAGGTTCATTTCTGCTTCATAAGTAAAATAAGTGCAAAAACTGTGATTATAAATAACAAATAAACAAATATGGCAAGAGGTAAAAAAGTAAGTCCAGCTAAAT
>Ga0098038_1001384_pt1 | contig 10481 bp, 14 predicted proteins | sample 5B_taG_FD_75051 | JGI IMG/M metagenome (GOLD analysis project Ga0098038, IMG submission 75051) | Marine viral communities from the Subarctic Pacific Ocean - 5B_ETSP_OMZ_AT15132_CsCl metaG | ecosystem: Environmental > Aquatic > Marine > Oceanic | place: Pacific Ocean | collected 2015-01-08 | reverse complement strand
TTTTGATTTTGGACCTTTTAGTTATGGGCCTAACGAAACAAGGCATCCAGGTTTTACAGGATACGACATTACACAAATGATGATTGGTCAAGATCCTGAGTTTATGTCAAGAATTTATTATGGGCAAGAAGCTGATAGATTAGCTGGTGGTGGTGTTGAGAATACTTTAGCAGCTATGCAATATATTATGGATAGAAATAAAGCACGAGAAGCAGAAAGATTTGCAAAATACGGCAATCCTGAACCTGGTTCTAAATTTGCAAACCCAAACCTTAGAAATCAACAACCTACATATGCAAGTAGACAAGATTATGATCAGCCTCAAATGACTGATGTAGATATTTTTGGATCTTTATTATAATGCCAATTTCGAGAGCTCAAATGAATAAACAAATTCAAAATAAAAAAAAAGTAAAAAAAGTTACTAAAGGATTGAAAAAAGCAAGTAAATTACATGCTAAACAAGCTAAAACTTTATCTTCTTTAAAATTTAAAGAAGGTGGTTTAGTAAGTTATAATGGACAACCTTTGAAACCGGGAGAAAGAACTGGTAATATAGGTTGTGGTGCAATAGCTCCAGGAAAACGCAAGTTTACTAAAATAGGATAATGACATGGCAACCAGTAATAGTAGAGATTTTGAATTAGACGTAGCAGAATACGTTGAAGAAGCATTTGAAAGATGCGGTCTACAATTAAGAACTGGTTATGATTTAAAAACTGCTCAAAGAAGTTTAAATCTTATGTTAGCTGATTGGGCTAACAGAGGTTTAAATCAATGGACAGTTGTTCAACACACAGAAACTTTAGTTCAAGGTCAAACAGATTATAGTTTACCAGAAGGTGCTATCGATGTTTTAGGTGTTGCTTACAGAACTTTAAACAACGGACAAACTTCTGACATAATTATCCAACCTATTGGAAGAAATGAATATTTACAGATTCCTGATAAATCAACACAAGGTCAACCAAGTCAATATTTCGTAGATAAACAAATATCTCCAAAAATACAAGTATGGCCTACATCAAACAATAACTCTGATAGTTTAGTATTTAATTATCTTAGAAGAATAGAAGATGCAGACTACGGTCCAAACACAATGCAAGTTCCGTTTAGGTTTTACCCATGTTTAGCTGCTGGTCTTGCTTATTATCTTTCTATTAAGAGAGCACCAGAAAGAACTATGTTGTTAAAACAAAGTTATGAAGAAGAATTTAAAAGAGCCTCTGATCAAGACGAAGTTCGTCAAAGTTATCAAGTTAGACCTTCTATGCGAAGCTATAGGAGACTTAGTTAATGGCTTATGCAAACGGAAGAAGAGCTCTAGGACAATGTGATAGATGTGGACAAAGATATCTACTAAAAGAATTACACAATGAGTGGAATGGTTTTAAAACATGCTCAGAATGTTGGGAACCTAAACAACCTCAACTTGAAGTAAGATTAAACTTTGCTGATCCACAAGCATTGTATGAACCAAGACCTGATAAAGATGTACCAGCGGGTGAAGGTTTAGTTAGAACAACAAAAATAAATGCTTTTAACTCTTTGGTAGTAGATCCAATTGGTACAGCACTTACATTCTCTTCTATTAATGGTAGTGTAGGAACAGTAACGGTGGTAACAACATGACATTAGCAGAATTAAAAACACTTATACAAAATTACACACAAAATAATGAAGCTACTTTTGTAAGCAGTCTAAATGATTTTATTATATCTGCTGAAGAAAGAATGTTAGAGCTTGTGCAAGTTAATGTTTTTAGAAAAACAGCGACAGGTAATGTAACGCAAGGAAATAGATTTTTAAAAGGTCCTACAGATTATTTAGCGTCTTTTTCTTTAGCAGCAATTGATGCAAATGGTGATTATCATTATTTAGATAAAAAACACCCATCTTTTATTCAGGAATATGATATAGACCCAGCTCAAGCTAATTTAAATGGATTACCAAAATATTACGCAGATTTTGATGCTGGTAGTAATACAGCAGGTGAAGACAATACATTTTTAGTTGCTCCTACTCCTGATGCAAATTATACTATGGAATTAAATTATTTATATAGGCCTCCAAGCTTAACAGTAAATACAAATGGTACTTACTTGTCTGAAAATTCAAGAAATGCACTATTGTATGGTTCTTTAATTGAAGCTTATATATTTATGAAGGGCGAACCTACCCTTTTAGCAGAATATGAAAAAAGGTTCATGGAAGAAATATCTCGTCAGAAAAACCTATTTGAAGGTAGAGACAGACGAGATGAGTATCGTTTTGATAGTTTAAGAATAGAGGTGACTTAATGTTTACAGAAGAACTAGGACCTAAATTAGGTCAAGTAGAAGTGGTAACTACAAACAATACCGGATTAGGAGTTGATTATTGGGCTGATAGAGCTACTGATAAAATTATTTCTGTATCCGCTGACGCTCCTCCTGCAATTAGAGAGCAGGCAGAAGCATTTAAAGAAAATGTAAGAAGTGTAATGACTTATTACATAAAACAAGCTATCTTGTCTGAACGTACAACTATATGTGGTACATTGTCCTCACAAGGACACAATGATATGGCCGAAATTATAAGGAGAATATAAAATGGCAATAACTCAAGCAATGACCACCAGCTTTAAGGTTGAAATGCTTCAAGGTGTTCATAATTTTACTAATGGTAGTGGCGGTGGATCCGCTAATACAGGAGCAACATTTAAAATTGCTCTATATACATCATCTGCAACTTTAGGTGCAGGTACTACCGCATTTACAACAACCAATGAAGCTTCTGGAACTGCTTACACATCTGGAGGAAATACATTAACTAATGTAACACCATCAAATCCATCAGGAACTACTGCTATTACAGATTTTGCTGATACAACGTGGAGTACTTCTACTATTACAGCTCGTGGTGCAATGATTTATAATTCAACACAATCTAATAAATCAGTAGCAATTCTTGACTTTGGTTCAGATAAATCATCAAGTTCTGGTGATTTTACAGTTCAATTTCCAACACCTGATGCAACAAACGCTATAATTCGGATAGTCTAAATGCCTCATTTTAGCTTGAAAATAGCTGATAGGATTAAAGAGGCAAGTACAACAAGTGGAACCGGAACTCTTACTTTGTCTGGTGCTACTTTAGGGTTTCAAGCTTTTTCTGTTTTAGGAGATGGTGCTCGTACACAATACGGAATCACTAATGCAGCTGGAGATTTTGAAACAGGTATAGGAACATATACTGCAAGCGGTACTACGCTTAGCCGTGATTTTGTTTTTGAATCTTCTAATTCAAATGGTTTAGTTAATTTTAGTGCAGCGGAAAAAGATGTCTTTGTAACACTACCAGCTGAAAGAGCGGGTGTTTTATCTGCTGTTGATATATCTTCTGCTTCAGGAAATATTAATGGAGCACAAAGTGTTATACCAGAAACAACAGGTGGTTTTACACTAGGTGCAGTATTTACAGCAAAAGATGGAACAACAATAGGTGCAAATGGTTCAGTAACTGTTTTTGATAATGCAGTATATTATATTGCAGATACAGCATACGCTAACGAAGTTTCTCCCTTCTGGTCTGCTGGAACGATTACAGAAATTACAGTTGCTTTAGGGCAATTTAATGTGGTAGGCTCAGTAGCAATTACTGGCTCAGGAAGTGTTGAAGTCATTGACGCAACTTCTCATGCTGTATTAAATTTAGGTGACACGGTTACATTAAACGCATAGGATAAAAAAATGTCATTATTAACAGTAGATCAAATACAATATAATGGAGGAACAGCTCTTACCTTGCCAACAGCAACACCTGCAGCTGGTGATTTATTACAAACAAATGGTTCAGGCGTTCTTTCATGGAGAGATAGACTTCAAAAAGTAACAAATGCAGCAGGTACAGTTACTTACACAACCCCTGCTAACATTCAAGCTGGAAAAGCATTAGGAACAGCTGGAGGAAATACTATGGGTTGGTATTCTGCTGGTGGTGATCCAATGGAAATAAATTCTCATGTTGGTTGGAGGCTTGGAGATAAAGCAGATTTTTGTTCTACTATTAATGGTTATGGTGGAGTTGAAAGTCCTGGTCCTAATGCTAATGTCTCATCAATAAATTTAAAAATACCTAGTACTGTTAATGCATCAGATGTTATATCTTATTATGTAAGAGGTATTGGTATTGGTGGTTCATCTGGTAATTTTTACCTGCGTGCTAAACCTATTGACGCTAGTAATAATCCTATTGCCTATTCTGAAATAGGTCATTTGTTGCAAGTAATGGCTTCACAAAATGCCTCACAATATTACACAGGAAAAAATAATTTCATTGTAATAACAAACAATAGCCCTTCTTATTTTCAACAATCAACTGCACAATCTGATACTACTAATGGAGATTTTAATGGATTTGGTGCGGCTAATATGTCAAGAAGAAGACAAAATTTTTATTTGCAGCATTATAATGCTAAATATGATTTTGATGGAACAGTAGATAGTTATTTACATAATGATACAACAGAAAATAGAATTTCAAGAGGAAGTCTTGTGTATCAAGGAACAGGTAATCAAGGTTCTTTTGCAATGTCAACAGGTTATGCTGCAGGTTTTCAATTCTATATTAATAGTGGTCAATTCCGTAATGGAACTTTAGAGTTATATTACTGTCTTAGAGATGGTGTGTAGGAGAAAAAAATGAGTATTTTAGTAGTAAATAGTTTAAAAAATTCATCTGGCGGTTCTCCAACTTTAACATGGCCAACTACAGATGGTACTGACGGACAAGTTTTACAATCATCAAACAATGCAGGTAATCTTATTTTTGGAGGAGCTCAGTTAGAAGCACAAAACGGAACTAACATAACTTTTCCTGCAAGTGCAGCTGATGATCGAACTTTTGTTACGGATGCAAATGGTAATTTAACAGCAACTGCCGTAGGTACAAACCCAATGAACACTCCTGATAATTCACATCAAGGAGAAAGACTTTTAGACAAATATGTTATATCAGGAGGAGGAACACCTGCTTCTAGTATTAATTTAACTGTACCATCAGGATATACAAGTACCGATTTAAATACTATAAGAAATTTTAGAATTGTTATAACAGGTCTTGGAATAGCTAGTGGTGCTGATTGGAGAGCACTTTTTACGCCTTTGGTAGGTAAAGCAGGTGGATCAGCGAACAGTAATATGTATACTGCTGGTTCAAATTATTCAGGAGATCATATGCAACTAGGTGTAGAGGGTAAAGGTTCTGTTAATGTTCAAATGACTGAACAATCTAGTAGTCAGCGTTTTTATGGAACAGCTCGAAATGTTTTTAGAGAAAGTAATTCCGCTAGCAACAATATAGATTTTTTTGTTAATGAAGCAACTGGAGGTGCTAGTAATGCTCTAACGTGGAATGGGTCTCAGAGTCTTTTATTTGGAGAAGTTACTTCCGATTGTAATAGTTCACCAGTGTTTGTTAGAAAAATGCAATATATTAACAATCAAAATACAGGTAATTATTACGATGAAATGGGTATGTTTCCTACTTATGGAACGTCACTAACAGATGGAAATAATGAGGGAAGACACAGTATGGGAATAAAAATAACAAATACTTTAGGTGTTAATTTTACAACAGGGTTTGTAGAAATGTATGGAATGTTTAAAGATGGAGTAGTAAGCTAATGGGTAAAATAGTTGTAAAAAAAATACAATCTCAAGCAAGTAATACTGCTTTTACTATACCTTCTGCTGATGGTTCCGCAGGAGAAGTTTTAAAAACAGATGGTTCTGCTAATTTAGGTTGGACAGATAAATCATCAAAAATAGGAAGTGCTGGTATAGATTATACAATGCCTCCTTCTGATGGAACTGCTGGTCAAGTATTACAAACAAATGGAACTGGTGGAGTCTTAGAATTTGTAACTCCTGCTTCTAATCCATTATCAACCCCTGATGGAAATCATCAAGGTTATAGACTTTGTGATAAATATTTTTTTGGTTTAAATGATGCAGCTAACGCTAATTCTGTTACTTTGACTGTTCCCTCTTCTTACACAACTAATCCTTCAGATGTATTAAGTATGGAAATTTACATGAGTGGAAGCGGTAGCGGTCAATTAGGTACAAATGATGGAGAGTATTTTATTTATCCTTTAGCTCAAGACGGAACTACAACTACAAGAAAAGCAACAAGCGATACCACTATGATGCAAGGTTATGGCAGTTATTATAAAGATTTTAATAGAGACTTTAATTTTGGAACTGACGCTACTTCAGGTAATAGTGGATATTTTAAAATGGGCCATGATTATATGTCTTTTAATAACGATGGCACCACAACAAGATGGAATGGAGGTAGAGGAACTTCCTTTCAAGCACATCCTGTTGGTCAATTACTTTTTAAATGGTGGAATGCTAATGCATTTCCTCAAGCGTATTATGAAGGTTCAATAGGAAGAACTAATTATTATAATCAAGAGTTGCCTGGTCAAAGAATTTATTCTAAAGCAGCTAATTACTCAACTACAAGTGGTTTTCATAAAACAAGTGCTGCTAATGTAAAGCACAGCATGGGTTTTAGAATACAAGGTTTTAATAACGCAACATTGTGCGATGGTGTCTTTATGTTGTTTGCTAAATTTAAAGATGGCGTAGTATCTTAGGAGATTTAAATGGTATCTAAATTAGTTACTAGCTCAATTGTATCAGCAACTTCAACAGATTTAACTCTTCAAGCTAGTGCAGGAAAAAAAGTAAAATTTAAAGTTGGTGAATCAGGATCAGAAATGAGTCTTCCTTCTGCTGATGGTACTGCTAATCAATTTATGCAAACAGATGGCAGTGGTAATTTAGGTTTTGCTACAGTAAATTCTGAAGTTCAGTCAGCAACTGCTAAATATCAATTTGATAATCAAACTATGCAAGGACCTATCTTGCTTAGAGTTTGGGATTATGATAAACATCCTGTTGCATCTGAAAATTTGCAACAAATAGATATGCTTGTTCCAAATGATTTTATACCATACAATCGAATAAGTTCTTTTATTATAAAATGGTACAATGTAAACTTTTCTTTTAAAAATGGAATTAATAGTCAAAATACTGTATGGGTTCATACTTTTGTAAAACCATTAGATTATGAAGGAAATTCTTTAGTACACAATAATACAAATTTTAAAATAAGAAGTGGCACTACTTTTGTAAATGGTAGCAGTAGTTGGAATTCTAATTATGATCAAACTGGTAATGGAAAAAATGGTCAGTGGAGTAGGTCAGGTGGTAATCCTGCATACTATACAGTAGAGGATGTAGGTTATAGAATAATAAGAGGCGAGAATACTCAAATAGGTATTGTTCCTAGCACTAGCAGTCAAAATACTATGATTCTTAATCAAATTAACAATCCATGGAGTGTAACAAGTACAAGAAACAACAATCATCAAGCTAATTTTAGTGGAGAATGTATTATTCATAACAGACAAAGTTCTTGGAGAGCAACTACTAATTTTAATTATCAAGGAGCAAATAGTTGGTACAACAATGGTTATCCTGCTATGGGTACTAATCAAATGGGTCAAGAAGCTGATAATTCAACAAGTAACTATTATTTTATGAATTATAATTATGCAGCAGGTGTAAAATTAAGTATGTTACCTCATCAATTTACCACTGCTAATAATGGTAGCAGTGGAAGTAGTGGACAAGTTACTGCTAGTCATTTTGGAATATCAGGTGGAAGATTTGAGTTTTGGATAAATACTGTACCTGCAAGTTATTAAGATAATTTAAGTTGATTAAATATATTAAATAATATAAGTTTTAAAAATTAGGAGTATTAATATGGCGTACACACAAGCAGATTTTGAGGTATTTACAGTAAGGCCTAAAAAAGCAATTCGTAATGCTGAAGGCGTAAGAGTTGTTGAAGACTATACAGATGCAGAATGGGATGAAGCTAAAGCTGATTGCCAAGCACTAATAGACAATTATGATGCAAATCTTTTTGAAGCAATTAGACAATACAGAAATAAATTGTTATCTGATTCTGATTGGGCTATGCATTCTGATTCACCTTTAAGTAATTCTGAAAAAGAAGCATTAACAACATGGAGAGCAACTCTTAGAGATTTGCCAGCATCTAAAACAGATCCTGATGATATTACTGTTCCAGATTGTCCTGTTGATTCTTTAGGAATTGAAGTACTTCAACCAAAAGTATAATAATGAGTGAAGAAAAAAAGGACGAATGGGTTCTACAACAAAAAGAAATAGAAGCACTTCATACTATGAGAATAGAACACAACTATGATGTGAATTTTTCTGTTATTAGCGATAAAAAAGACTTCTTAGACGCTCTACTAGAAATTGACTCGACCGAGTTAGGTAATCAAATTAAGCAATTAATAGAATCTGAAGATAGACAATTCACAGTAGAGTAGTGTAAGTTGTTTATATTACAGGAGTAATATAAAGCATGGCTTTCGGTGCAACTACATATTCAGAAGATACCTATGGAGGATCCGGTGAGTTTACACTTAGCGTTACAGTCTCCGTCACATCTGTATCAGCTACTGCTCAAGTAGGACAAGCTTCTGCTGGACAATTTGTAACTGTAATTCCAACAGGTGTTTCTGCAAATACAATTGCAGGAAGTGTTATTGTTTCAGCGGCTCGTACTGAAGATATAAGTGGTGTTTCAGCAAATGTTTCTTTAGGGCCATACTCAATTGCTACTCAAGGCAATGTAAGTATAGTTATAGAAACACCTATAACAGCTACTATGTCTGTAGGTAATGAAACTGTTAAATTTGGTGTAACTTGTTTCCCTTCAGGTGTTTCTGGAACAGCTACATTAGGCAATCCAACTATTATTGCTAATGTTCTTGCTAAACCTCGTCAAAATGAAGATTTTGTAATAACAGTAAAAAGCACTAGCAGTGGTAATAAATATTTTGTTAATGGCATTCAACAACAAATGCCTACTGCATTGCACAAAGGCTTTACTTATAAGTTTGATCAGTCAGATTCGAGCAACAATAATCATCCAATAAGATTTTCTACAACACCTAATGGTTCTCACGCAGGAGGATCAGAATATACAGATGGCGTAACTGTAGTAGGAACACCAGGTCAGGCAGGAGCTTACACACAAATTACTGTAGCTGATAATGCTCCTTCTCAACTTTATATGTATTGCACAAATCACAGTGGTATGGGTTTTGGTGTTACTGTAGGTGTAAATGTAAATCTTTTAATGACATTGAGCGAAGGAGATGTTAGTTTATCCATGGGAGCAACAGCGTTTCCTTCTGGCGTTTCAACACTAGGTCAAATTGGAACTGTGTTGGTGCAAGAAGGTTCTACTGTTTTCCCAACAAGCGTTACTGCCACTGGTGAAGTTGGCGAGTTGGTGTTATGGCAAGAAGTAGATACAAGTCAAACACCTAATTGGACAAGGATTGCTGCATAATGGCTACATATAGTAATTTAGGAATAAAATTAATTCAAACAGGTGAAGAATCTGGTACATGGGGTACAAGTACAAATACTAATTTTGATCTTATAGATCAAGCAATTGCTGGTTATGTCAGTTATGCAATGTCTGATGCAGATTTTACTTTCAGTATATCTGACGGAAGCTCTTCTGACGCTAGAAATAAATTTATTAATTTTACAGGAACCTTAACTTCTGGAAGGACTATTACCTTTTCTCCTTCTGATTTAGAAAAAACTTGGTATGTAAAAAATGCTACTTCAGGAGGTCACACTCTTACTTTTAAACAAGGTTCAGCAGGTAACACTATTACACTTCCAAATGGTGCTACAGCTATGATTTACGCTACTGGTCAAGGAGCTACTAACGGATCTATTGAAAACGGTATTGGAACTTTGTTAGTAGATGGTCTTATCCCAGAAGTAACAAATACAGCTAATATAGGAACATCTTCTAAAAAATTTAGAGATTTATATATTGATGGAATTGCTTATTTAGATCAAGTAGATATTGATTCAGGAGTTATTGATGGTGTAAATTTAGGAGCTAATTCACCTATAACTAATTTACAAGTAGATAATGTTAATATTGACGGCAATAATATTAAGTCAACAACTAATCAATTAGCATTTGTAACAGGTGGTACAGCAGAAAGAGTTAGAATAGATGCTTCTGGTAATATATTTTTTGGTGGCATAACAAGTACATCACAAAACGCAAATGCTAGTGCTTACATAGATACAAATACTACCTTAAAAAGTTATCAAGGTTCAGGTATACAACACATTACATTTTTAAATGGGGCTACAACTGTAGGCTCTATTAGTAACAACGGAGCTAACGCTTCTTTTAATACAACTTCTGATTATCGAGTTAAAAATAAACTTGGTACAATAGAAGATGCTGTTGAAAGAGTTTTAGAGTTAGATCCACTTCTTTATTCTTTTATAGGTAAAGATGATGTTCACGAAGGTTTTATAGCTCACGAAGTTGATGCTATAGTA
>Ga0098038_1001381_pt1 | contig 10488 bp, 4 predicted proteins | sample 5B_taG_FD_75051 | JGI IMG/M metagenome (GOLD analysis project Ga0098038, IMG submission 75051) | Marine viral communities from the Subarctic Pacific Ocean - 5B_ETSP_OMZ_AT15132_CsCl metaG | ecosystem: Environmental > Aquatic > Marine > Oceanic | place: Pacific Ocean | collected 2015-01-08 | reverse complement strand
GGCCACGCTCTAATATTTCCTAGTTTTACGCATATGCATAGGGGGCTTGCAGTAGAATCAGGAAACAGATACTTATTAGTATTTTGGTTAAAATGTAATGAGGAATGATTTGAGCATGATGAATATCGATAATCCAGGTGGAATAGCAGGTCTAGGAAGAGGAGAAGATACCATGCTTGCCCACGTAGCACCAGGAGAAATGGTAGTACCACCAGTGCTTTCTCCTGAAACCCAAGCAACAATTAAACAAGAAATGATTGCTGTAGGCTTAGATCCTAATCAGTATACTGTTGGGGATGGCATGTCTATTAACCCAATTACAGGTATGGCTGAGTTTGGCTTCCTTAAGAAGTTAGGTAAAAGTTTAAAGAAAGTAGTAAAAAAAGTAGCACCTATTGCAGGTGCTTTATTAATACCTGGAGTTGGTGGTGCACTAAGCGGTGCTCTAGGCGGTATTGGTAGTGCAATAGGAATACCAAGTGGTATAGGATCAAGTTTATTAGGTGGCAAGGGTGTTTTAGGAACATTAGGCTCAATAAGAGGTGGTATTGGTGGTATGTTAGGTATGGGTGGTGAACAACCTGCACAACAAACCATTCAACAAGGTGATACTTTAAATAGTATTGCTGCAGCAAATAATGTATCTGTAGATCAACTATTACAAGCAAATCCATCAATAAAAGATCCAAATGCTATTGTGGCTGGTGATACTATAGCTATACCTGGTGTAAATGTTCCAAGCACAGGTTTTAACATAGGAAGATCAATATTAGGAAAGGGCAACACACCTGGATTTATAAAAGGCATAGAAGATTCTTTAAAAGGGCCAGATGGTCAGTTTGGAGGCGGAGATGGTAGTTTTATGGGTATTAATCCAGGTCTTGCATCACTAGCGGCATTATATGGTAAAGCTGTAAAAGAAGATTTCAAACGTAAAGAAGGTGGACTTAAAGATATAAGACAATCAATAAGACCAGATCTTATGCCTGCTCCTACATTCCAAGGATTTGATTTGGGCATAAGAAAAGCTGCTATGGGTGGATTACAAGAACTGGATATGCGAATGGGTGGTCCAAGCATAGGCCCAGGAACAGGTACAAGCGACGATATACCAGCTATGTTAAGTGATGGAGAGTTTGTAATGACTTCTGCTGCAAACAATGGGCTTGGAGGATTTAAAATAACAAAAACTGAAACAGGTATTGAACTAATACCTAATGGTGCACCTGATAGACAAAAAGGTGCAAAGAATATGGACAAACTTATGAAAACCTTTGAGCAATTCAACGATATAGGCAAAGTATAATGCGATTTGACAGAAGTATAATTACGGCACCTATTGGTAGACCAGCACAAGTTTTAGGTGGAGGTGTGTCTAGACAAAAAACACCTGCACCAATCTCAAGGCCTAGCGATTTAGAATTTGGTAAATTGCAAGAAAGATTAGATTTATTAGAAAATAGAGAAATACCAACGTTTGATCCAACTGCTTTACAGCAAGGCATAGCTGGATTACAAGATCAATTTTCTACTTTGCCAAAGTTTGATGATTCAGCTCTTAGAGATAGACTCAAAGTTTTAGAAGGTAGAGAAATACCAGTATTTGATCCTTCAGAATTAAAAACAGGTATTGCAGGCTTAGAAGAAAGATTACAAAACTTACCACAATTTGATCCTAGTCAATTACAAGATAGATTAAAAACATTAGAAAGCAGAGAGCTACCTAAATTTAATCCACAAGATTTCAGAGATGATTTCTTAAATATTGCTAGAGAAGGTATTAATATACCAGAATATACAACACCTGATTTAAGTGGCTTTGCAAGATTAGAAGATTTACCACAAATAGACACTAGCAAATTCTTGACTGCAAGTGATATACCATCATTTGACAGAGAAGCTTTTAGACAAGAGATACTAAATGAGTTGCCTACAGCTCCTGTTTTCGACAGAGAAGCTTTAATAAAAGATATTAGAGGTGGTATTGATATACCCAAACCACCAATATTTGATAGGCAAAAACTTATAGAAGACATCAGGGGTGGGTTAGATATACCTCAAGCACCTGTTTTTGACAGAGACAAACTTATAGAAGATATAAGAGGTGGTATCAATATACCTAAACCACCATCAATAGATAGGGATGCTTTAATAACAGATATACAAAAAAATTTAAAAGTACCAGAACCCTTACAACCTTTTGATCCAAGTGGTCTACAATCAAGACTGGATGATTTAGAAAAAAGATTTGCTGATTTTCGTCCAGGTTCACAGGAGATAACACCAGTAGATCCTATAGTAGGTCAACCAGGACAAAGAAAACCTATTGGTACGCCTGTAGTTGAGCCTACACCTATAAAAGTACCTGAGCCATTACCTCCAAGACCTCCATCAATAGGTGGTATAGGTGGTATTAATCAAGACCCAAGACCATTTGAAAAACCAATCATGCCACCAAGACGTGATGATTTCATGTCTATAGATAGATTGCCAGATCCTAGAACTAACATGAACATAGAAACAAGAGATACAGATTTTGGTCAAGTAACTACTTCTTCACCTGCTTTTGGTAGTCCAAGTAGTATGAGACAAAGAAACGCTGACTTTCAATTAGGTCCACTTGGTAATATTCCAGTTTCATTAGGTCAAGCAGGCATCAATCCTGAAGCTGGAAGCCCTGTGACTACTTTACTACAACCAGCTACAGCCACAGATCCAGTTCAACCTGCTCCTACCGAGCCAGCTGCAGTGGCGCCAACGGCTGGAGCAGACCCTACACAAACACAAATGCCTGTTGGAGCTATTGATCCTGTACTACTTCAACAAGCTTCGTCCGAAACTATTACAGACCCACTTATAAGATCTTTATATTTTGGTACAGCAGATCAACCAGGATTTTACCAACAGTTACAACAAGCTGGTGCAAACCTAATAGGTCAAGATGTACCACTACAACAAACAGCAGGACTTACACCACTTGAGTTATTAGCTAGACAACAAGCAGTAGCTGGTATAGGTGGCTTTGAACCATTCTTACAACAAAACAGAGATTTGGTAAATCAGGCTATAGCACAATCAAGAAGAGCTGAAGAATTACAAGATCCGTATTACACCCAAGCTGAAGAGATATATAAGGATACCATGGGTGCTTATGATCCAAGTATGACACAACAGTTTTATAATCCTTTTGAAGATGCAGTAGTTCAACAAACTATAGATGATGTGTTAGAAGCAGGTGATAAGCAAGATATAGCTTCAAGAGCCCGTGAGATTAGTTCTGGTGCCTTTGGAGGCAGTAGGGCAAGACTTGGTGCGGAAGAACGAAGAGAAGCTTTAGGTGAAGGTTTAGCACAAGCATTAGGTAGAATAAGACAACAAGGATTTAGTGAAGCACAAAGCACAGGTCTTGGTGAATTTGCAAGGCAACAAGCAGCAAAAAGAACTGGAGCACAAGGTCTTATGGGTATTGGTGTAGGTAGAGGTAGTGCTGCATCACAATTAGGTCAACAACTTGCAGGATATGGTAGCCAGATAGGTGGTATCGGATCAACACAAGAAGGACTTAGAGCTGGCCAAAGAGGTGAATTAGCTGGCTTCGGTGGTATAGGTAGAGGCATAGCTGAAACTGGATTAGGAAGAATATATGAGCAGCAAATAGGTCAACAATATAGACCAATGCAAACACTCGGACAAATTGCGGGTATGCTGCCTGGGTATCAAGCAAGTGCTACAAAGATTGACTCACAATACGGTATGCCAACAGATCCATCTGCTGCAGGACTAGGTGCTGCATTTAGTGCTTACGGTGCTTTGGCTCCAAGACAAGGAAGTAGTTAATGAACTTCATGAATCGTAAAATGTTTCAGGCTGGTGGAGCATCTAATACATTAGGTGCCTATCAAATACGTGATAAGGTAACTGGTGAAGTATATGATATCAAACCAGATTTTATAAATACTTTTGGTTTTAATCCATACAAAATACTATTAGATGATACTTTAGAAAAAGGTAGTGCAGTTCAATCTATTTTAGAGGACTTTCAAGAAAAAGATGCACCAAAAATAGGGCCTTTTCAAGCACGTCAAGATATTGGTACAAATATAGCTAATATAGGTTTTAGAACTGCAAGAGCAGCAGAACCTTTAGTAAGAGTAGGTATAAGAGGGGCTGGTGAGATATTTGGATCACAGCTTTTAAAAGACGCTGGTGGTAAGTTTTCATATGGTCGTTTACCAAGAGGTGAAGGTAGATTTGGTAACAGACGTGGCATAAAAGTTTCTGATTCAGTAATACCATCTGATCAAGACAGAGCTAGGTTTATGTTACAAGGAATTACAATAAAAGATGATCCTGTAGTTGAAACTCCACCTATTGTTGAAGACACAAGCACATTTGATTTTCGTAATGAAGATATGCGTAGCAAAGTTGGTCAATCTGCCTTTGAACAACAACAAAAAGAAATTATGTTAAGCAAGTATTCTTTGGAAGATCAAGCCTTTCTGCGAGCAAATCCAAATATTACACCAGAAGAAGTTGGTATGCGACCTATTAAATCTGAACCAAATGTAGATGTTTTTAACCAATCTTTAAATCTTGATGAGTTGTCAAGTAATCTAGCAGATTTGACACAAGAACGTGAAGATCTTGAGTCTAGATTTGCTGAAGAAGATATACAAAGACCAGCAGGTATTAATGTAGATGAAATCACTAGCTTACTGGATGAAGTAACACAACCAAGCATCAACATTGAAAAGACTGAAGCTGACAGTTTATTAGACACAATAGATAAATTTGATGGACTATCTGAAGATGAATTACAGTTTGAAATAGATAAACAAAATCTACCTGGTATGAATGCTTTAGATGAAAATAAAGAAGCTGTAGCTAAACAAGTAGAGGTTATAAAAAAATTAGAGGCTGAAGGTGTTGACCCAGATGAATACTTTAATAAAGCTATAAATATTGGTAGCAAAGAAAATTATAGAAATGCTACTGATAAAAAGCTTAACCAACCAGGTTTTTTTGGAACAGACAGGTTCTTAGACTTTGTAAGAAATGTTGGAGCAGGTCTTGTTGAGTCTGGGCAGATTGGTCCTGGACTTGCATTAGGTGCTGCAAAAGCCGCAGAGGAAAGAGCCGCAAGAGATTTAGCACAAGATGAAAGGGATGCTGAAATGGCAAAACTTATCGCTATAGAAAAAAAGAAAGCTGAACTAGCGGATGCAAAAGGCCCCTCTGATTCTATGAAAAAATTATTAAGAACTAATGCACAAGAAATGAACGCAGACTACAATGAAGTTATTAGTGGTGGCAATACTTTAAATACTATAAATCGTGTCAAAGAAATTGTTTTAAATGAAGACACGGCTTCAGCAAAAGCATTTATAGGTGAAATAACTGAAAAAGTTGGTGTATTTTTTGATTTCGATGGTAAACCTAGTAAAACAGGTAAAAAGTTTGAAGATTTAGAACCAAGAGTAAGAGCAAAAGTTTTATTAAATAATATCAAACAAGCAAACATTCGTGAGATATTAGGTGAATCTGGTAAGACGATATCAAACTTAGACAGACAAATTATTGACCAACTTGTAGGTAGCCTAACAGTAGGTACAAATCCTACAGAAGTTCTTGAAACACTATCTCTTACTGAAAGAAGTGTTCTGACTAATTTACAAGCTGCACGTAACAGATTGCAAACCAATTACAATTTCGCCATAGAAGAAGGTGATTATGGTTTTGGGTTAATTAAAGATAATCAAAGTCTACTCAATTACATACAAATTTTACAGAACAACCCAAACGCTTTACCTGTATCAAAAGATTACTCAAATAAATATGCTGATGTTACAGCGCAAAGAAGAAAAATAACTTTAGCTGAAGATTGATGGAAATATTTGATGTCGAAATAGCCCCAGGAGTTATTGAAACTGTTGAAGCCAAGAACGCAGATGAAGCTAGAAAAAAAGTTAAAGCTATAATAGCTCAAGGAGCAATGTCTCCATTTTATGATGAATTATTTTTTGACTATGAAACTGGTGTTGATAATAAAAAATTAAGAAGAAATCTGTCTATGGCAGAAACCAATGAAGAACAAAATAAAGTAATTCAAAACATCATACAGGGCACACAAAAATCCAAAGAACCTATTGCTCAAGAAAACTTTTTACTTAACGAAGTTGGAGAAATGGGCTTTACAAGAAACACAAAAGGACAGATAGCTTTAACACCATATGGCATGAAACAATTAGGATTAGAAAAGCTTATTAAAACTGTTACATTAACAGATGGTTCTACAATTAAGCAAAACACAATTATAGATGAAAACGATTTTAATTTAAGAACTGGAGATTTATCTGATCTAGCTGGAATAGCTGGACCTGTTATAGGTGCAGTCATAGGTTTAGCACCACAAGCTAAACTTGTAAGTGGTTTAGCTGCTTTGACAAAAAAACCTGTATTTGCACGTATGCTTATGGCTGGTACTGGTAGTACGGCTGGTAAAGCAGTTGAAGAAGAGGTTATAGAAACCATTGAGGGTTTTCAACTGCAAGAAAGAGATGACATCAACAATCTATATAAACAAGAATTTGTTTTTGGATCATTAGCACAAGGCCTTGGTGAAGGAGTATTTAAAATATATCAAACTTTTTTAGGCAAAAGAGCAGCACCATCAGATTCTCGTATTATGTTTCAACAAAATCAAAATAGATCTGTTTTAGATGTGATGAACTTAGATAGAAGTCTAGGTAGACAAGCTTCCGAAAGTGAAATTAAAAAAGCTATCAGAGATGGTAAAGTCAAAAAGTTTGATTGGAAAATGAACAAATCTACTGGAGCAATACCAGCACAACAATCATTGGAAAGAATGTTGCCAGGTAGAACACAAAGTATAGCCGAACAAGTCCTTGGTAATAATAGGGACAAGTCAAATGCTGCATATTTATTTGCAGAACTAAACTACCTTACACGTGGTATTAAAGATGAACAAGCCGCACTTGATTCATTTATATCGGCTACACAAAAGGGAAGATTAGATGAGTCAATTAATAAAAGGTTGCAAACACTAAGAAGCAAAGAAGCAGATGTTACGCAAAGATTAGAAAAATTACTGGGCGAAATAACAGATGATGCACTTGAAGTTGGTAACTATGGCATGGTTCCAAGTAGAAGAGAGTTTGGTGAAACAATAAAAAATACGGTTGCTACTGCTAGATCATTCGTAACTAAAGAGATGGGACAAGATTATAAAAAAGTAGATAACATGATGAAAGATATGCGTAGTATTCACAAGATGGAACTAGATGATTTTGGCGAACTACAAAAAATTGGCAGAGCAAGACCTGGTTCTGGCGAAGCTGACCAGTTTGTATTGAAAGATGGTCAAGCAGTTGGTGTTGCTAATACCATCAATGCTGCTATAAATGAAACTGCTAATACTTATTTTGAAAAGATCTTAATGAGAATAAAGTCATTTCAAGATGATTTTCCTGGCTATGATTTAAGTATCCAAGATCCAAACGTAAAGGGTGGCACAATTATGCAGATACAAAAAAAGTTTGAGGATTTGTATAAACAAACAACACCCGAAGCTACTGAACAAGGTATGGGTATGAGTTTGTTCCAATTGAGAAACTTGGTTAAGGATATAGATATTTACATAAAAGAAACACCCACACCAACGCCACAAAGAGAGTTACTATATGATATAAAAAGATATATCGATTCCTACGGTATGGATAATCCAAAAAGTATTTTGACAGATTTAGGTAAGGATTCTTTAGCTAATATAAATATGCGTTTGCGAAAACAAAACATAACAATGACTAAAGAACAAAAAGATATGATTGATGAGTCATTAGAGTTGTTACGTAATACTAATAGAAAAAATGCACAAAGAATGAAACCTTTTGATAATTTAAACATACAAAAAATTATATCTAACGCATCTAAAGGTGCACATCCACCTGATGAAATATACGAAAGAGTATTTTTAGGAGGTTCTGCAAAAGACTTAGAAGATTTATTTAAAGCTACAAGAAACTATGATGAATATCTTAAGTCTATAGGTAAAGAACCAATCACAGAAAAAAGATTAAAAGGACAATTAAAAAGAAAATTCTTTGATGACGCTATATATAAAGCTACAGATGGTGAAACCCAAAGCATTAATTACACTACATTTGCTAGACAGTTTTTTAATTTTGACAAAGATTTAATGAACAACGGAAAGATTGATGTGTTGTTTAAAAACTCATTAGGTGCTGGATCTGGACAGCTTGTAAGAGACACTATAAGAAACCTCAACAGAATACAACCGAATCTATCACCTGCCAAACTAAGAGACTTAGTAGAAGAATTTACTGGCACAAATGTTGGTTTAGACGCAAATAATCAAGGCAAAGCTTTTGTTAGGGGACTGACTTCATTAGCCAAAGAATCAGAAAAAGTTGCAAAGTTTAGAGCAAACAGAGCTATATCTGATTTACCTGAAAAAGGTATAGAAGCTACAACAGATACAATATTTAGACCAGGTAATGCATCTATCATAAATACACTTAAAGGCACTGTAGATGATGATGTATTTAATAGCGTGCAACAAGCAAGCATGATGAAGTTGCTGAAGAGATCAGTTGACTTTAATGGCAAAGGTAAAATAAACGACATATTTAAGCCAGGAAACCTAGAAACAGCACTCAATTCATATGGTGATGAAACTCTTGAAGCTATGTTCGGTAAAGAGATGACAAGAGGTTTAAGAGATTTTCAAAGACAAGTAGACATTCTTACCAAAGGAGAAATAGGTAGAGGTGGTAGTGCTGGTGGATTGGTTGCTGCTGGCCTTGGTGCGGCAGTTGTTTTTGCACCATTGCAAACGCTACCTGCTTTGTTAGGCTTAACTATAGTAAGAACTGCTTTAGGAAATCCAAGTTTTGTTGGGTTACTGAGTAAAACAGATCCAGGTGCAATATCACAAGCTATACAAATATTGGAGCGTGCAGCAAGACAATACGGTGTAAGAATGGTAGATGGTAGTTTTGTGTCATCAACTGTAGATTTTGTTGACGATACTTTTGAGGCTGGTAAAACTGCTATTGGCATTACAGATGAAGACATTGAGGGTGGTGTTGATGAAGGTTTCAATATGTTTCAACAACTAAGAGAACAAGTAACCGCACCAATCAAAGAGTTACCACAACTACCCCAAGTAGAAACCACCCAAGCATCTGTAGATCCGTTATCACCAGAACGTCTTGACTTTGCTGAACGTATTGCAGGTAGACCTGTAGTTTAACTGTCCTCAAAAAAAGTAGGATCAACTGCTACAAACCTTTTTGCTGGTCTGCCTTTACCACCTATCTTTATTTCAACCTCTTGTATTTCACCTGCGTTCATAAGCCTTTCAATAATCTCTTTAACTTCATAAGACTTCATGCTACGAAAGAGCTCATGTCTATCTACTTCACGTTTTGATATACCCTCGCCATTCCTGGATCTAATAAACGATAACACCTGTTTAATCTTAGACTCCATAGCACTACTTGCTACCTTGTCTCTACAAGCTTCTATAAACAATAAATCATAATATCTAATAAAATCTACAGCCCATTGTGTTACATCGCCTGTAATCGCTCTAGCATCTGCATTGGTGGCCAAGGTGCAAAGTAATGATAAACGCATAGCTTTTTCCTTAGAACGGCTTAGAAGTGGCTCTAGGTTGTCTTTTTCCAGTATATCTTGTCGTTTTACTATTTCCCTTGCAAAGTCTTGTAGTATTTCTTGTGATTGTCTATCAAAGGTCAGCACAACTTGACCAAGATCTATCTCTGCATTATCACGTGCCACATCATCCATGTTGCCCCTTTGTCTTCTAATATAGTTTACCCAGTTTACAATTGATGTAGGTGGTTCTTTAAATCTTCTAAGCTCACCTACCCTTCTTGGTTCTTTTGACTCAACCACAATAAATCTGTTCAAGAAACCATCTGCTATACGACCACTATTAAGTGCTTTGTAAAAGTTTTTTGGTACTGACAAGCCAACTAATGTTATGGCTGGCTTATGAGTAACACGGTTCATCATCATTTCTTTATATTGTTCCTGGACATTCATGAGTGAGTAATTATCTGGTCTTAGGGTTCCATGACACCTACCCCATGCTTCCATGAGTGTTTGTATACCATCTTCTCTGTTTGTGTTTTGTGATGATCCTATAGCCTCTAAACGCTTACCAAATTCGTCCATGATGGTAATTTGTGTTGGTCGCATTTTTAGAACAGAGTGAACAGCACCACTAGATGTGTAGCCATCGCCTACTACAAGCTTCTCATGGTCACTAGCATTTAGCACAGACTCCACAAATGTTTTGATGTTTTCTTTACCTTGTCCTGATTTTGCTATACCCATGAAGTACATAGATGAAAAGTTATTCATGTCAGTTCTGTAAATACGACCACAAGTAACACTTGCTAATGATAAAGCACCGATAAG
>Ga0098038_1001378_pt1 | contig 10496 bp, 7 predicted proteins | sample 5B_taG_FD_75051 | JGI IMG/M metagenome (GOLD analysis project Ga0098038, IMG submission 75051) | Marine viral communities from the Subarctic Pacific Ocean - 5B_ETSP_OMZ_AT15132_CsCl metaG | ecosystem: Environmental > Aquatic > Marine > Oceanic | place: Pacific Ocean | collected 2015-01-08 | reverse complement strand
AATTAATCAAGACTTCAAGAAGATTTACAACGAGAGTTCTTGACAACAATAAAATGGAATTAAGATTCGGTTCAGGTGTTAGTGATAATGCTGATGAAGAAATAATTCCAAATCCAGATAATGTTGGTTCAGCATTAGGATTCGGTGTTTCTAAATTAGACGAGTCATTTGACCCAAGTAATTTCTTAAAAACACAAACATTTGGATTAGCTCCAAGTAATACAACACTAACAATAAAATATCGTTATGGTGGTGCTGTAGAACATAATGTTCCAGTTGGAACAATCAATAGATTGAGAAGTATAACACTTACAAACTCAACAACAGGTTTGGTTTCATCTACACAATCTACTACTGACACTTCTCTAAGAGTAGTTAATTTAGAAAGAGCGACTGGTGGAGCTAACACAGAAGAATTACAAGATATAAAACTAAACGCTTCAGCTTTCTTTAACGCACAGAACAGAGCAGTCACAAGACAAGACTATATCACAAGAGTCTACTCTTTACCACAAAAGTTTGGTAATGTAGCAAAAGCTTATATTGTTCAAGACGAACAATTAGAACAAGAGGGACAATTAGAAGTTATCAATGGAGAAATTAAAAGAATAAAGTCAATAGATGTTATACCTAACCCATTAGCATTGAATATGTATTTATTAGGATATACATCAGATAAAAAATTAACACAACTAAATGAGGGTGTCAAACAAAACATAAAAACATATCTTTCACAATATAGAGTATTGACTGATGCGATAAATTTAAAAGACGCTTATATTATTAATGTGGGTGTTAGATTCTCAATCACGGTAAAAAGAGGTATGAATAAAAACGAAGTATTATTCAACGCAATACAGGCTGTGAAAAAACACTTTGAAACTAAAAAATGGCAGATTAACCAACCGATAGTATTAAGTGATATAGCTTATGTAATTGGATTGGTTGAGGGTGTTGTTACAGTAGTTCCACCACAAGACAATAATCCTAATAATAATTTAGTAGTTATAGAAAACAAACACAAAGTATCAGGTGGATATAGTGGAAACATATATGATTTAGATTCTGCGACAAGAGATGGGATTGTATATCCTTCATTAGACCCAAGTATATTTGAACTTAAATACCCAAACATTGATATTGAGGGTAGAGTAGTAGGAGATAGATAATGCATTATTTTGAATTTGCAAAAAGAGATGCTACCATTTATTCTGGTGGAACAACCGCATCAATCAATACAGGTTTAGATGAAATATTAGAAGTAAATAAAGTTGTTTCAAATAATGGTTCGGTTGCAAATGTATCAAGAATATTAATTGACTTTGACTATACATTTATTTCACAATCAATCATAGATAGTAAAATACCATCAACTGCAAAGTTCTATTTAAATTTATTTGACGCTACATCTGAAGAAGTAGAGTCTGAACAAAATGTATTTGTTTATATGGTTAGTGGTAGTGCTTGGAAACAAGGAACAGGTAAACTTGACCACAATCCAATAACAGATGACGGAGTGACTTATCAATATAGAGACCACGAACAAAAAACACCTTGGGTAACAGGTTCAGTATTGACAGACGGAGGTGCTTGGTGGACAGGTAGTCAAGGTGGTTCAAATAAAGTAAGTTCATCTTACGCACTAACATTTGACAGAAAAGATTTAAGAGTTGATGTGACTGACTTAGTTAAGAACCACATATACTCAAGTTCATTATTTCCAAATAGAGGCTTCTTGGTTAAAAGAGAATCACTCTATACAGGTTCAAGTGATTTCTCATATAATCCAGGAAGTGATACTACTAAAGATGAAAGTAGTTCAGACAGATTAGGAAATCTAAAATACTTTGGTAGAGAAACACACACAATCTATCCACCTAAATTAGAAGTGGTATGGGACGATAGTTCTTGGTCAACAGGAAGTTTATCACCATTAGTAACAGCTGATTTAGAAAGATTAAAAATTTATTTTAAAAATTTAAGACAAGAATATAAAGAGGGTTCAAAAGTTAAGTTTCGAGTTGTCGGTAGAGAATTATATCCTACTACCGCTTTTGCAACATCACCAGCAGAATTAACAGCTAAATATTTACCAAGTGCTTCTATCTTTTATGAAGTTAAAGATGCAGATACTGAAGAAGTAATTATTCCATTTGGAACAGGTTCAAGAATTAGTTGTGATTCCACAGGTAATTTCTTTAACTTGTGGTTAGATGGATTCCAAGCAGAAAGAAATTATCGTTTTTGTGTTAAGGTAGTGAGTGGTAGTGGAACAACTGAAACAATCAATTACTATGATGACGACTATGAATTTAGAGTAGTGAGGTAATCAAATGCCATATTTGCCAAGTTCAGCAAGAAATAAATCAGAATATTATCGTAAGTTATTAGACGCAGATATTATTGAACAAAATAATCTGATTAAGGATTTGGAACTAAGACAAAATGTTTCAGGTTCTATCGACGCATTAAATCCTACAAGAGATGATGACGGATTTGTGGTTTCTATCGAAGACCCAACAAATCCAGGTCAAGCTGCAGAAACAATCAATGAAAGTGTTCGTATAGAAAACAAACAACAATTTTTCAATGATAGATACTTAGGTCAAGTTCAAAAACCTTTTGAGTTTTTTACACCACCTTCATCATTAGCTGAAGAAGATGTTCAAATAGAACAAGAAGAAGAACAAGAAAAACAAAAACAAGCTGAAAAACCTAATGATTCATTTAGGGACTTATTGATAGAATTTTTTGAATTAGACATTAATGTTTCTGATAAAAAAATACAATCGGAAATGGCAAAGTCTGGACAAAAGGTTCTTAAAGGTTTACAAAAGGCAGTGATGTTGAATATAATCGTATCAACTAAAAATTATGCATCTTTTATTAGAAATGTAATTTACCAAGATAACTCTTTAAAAAAAATATGGAAAGAAAAAAATCTTCCAACATCATCATTAACACCAACAGGTCAAGAATATGATTTTACAAAACAATTTGAATTTAAAGGATTAGATTTTTCAAATTTAAAAAGCTCACTTGCAAATTTAAATACATCAGGATATAGATAATGGCATTAGAATATGGATTCACACAAAAAGAAAGAGACGCTTACTACTTAGCTAAAAGAGTATATAGTAGTTTCGGTCGTGATAATACAGATGACTTTGTAATGCTATATGTATATTCAGATGATACAGATTTACTACTACAAAATATTATGATTCCTATTGAAGATGTTCGTTTTAATGAGGCTGGATTTATTGATTTAAATGTTGGTAAACATCTTAGGGAAGCAGGATTTACCCAAGGTAATTATAGAGTTGTCTATAAATTTTTAAGAAGATTAGCTGGTGTTGAAAGTCAAGTTTTCGTTGATGACAATGGTAATATTTGGAACGGAGAAGTTTCTGAAAAAGAAGTAAATGGAGAAATAAAATATTATACATCTACAACAAATCCAGGTATAGACGAACAAGACCAACCAGTCGCAACAGAATTATTTTTAAAAGACTTTACATATTTTATTGATGACATTTCACCAGACAGAACAGAATTAATTCTTGAAGTTGATGAGAATATTAAGAACGAAGAATATCGTGAAGACTTTGAAACTATGGGACAACTAATAGAATACAAATCACTAAAAGTTGATAATCAAGGTTCTATTAAGTTTGACCAAAAAGACCCATATGTGTTAGAATTTAACATTGATGAAACAGATAGAGGGTTTACACAAAATATGGTTGGTGGAGAAATAATTATTCCTAACTTATACAAAGCAACTGGATTCGAAGATACGGATAATGAGGACGCAATCATTGATGAAGTTGACGAAATAGATTTTATAGAACCAGAAGAAATAGTAGAGGATACTAACGAACCTGAAAAAGAAGATAATGTCGTATCAGATGTATTGGGTGCTGATGTTGGAATAGGAGGATTTAGTTAATGGCCGCATCAGAAAGAGCTATAAGAAGAAACGCTGAATTATTACGACAAGGAAAAATTCGTAATAAAGCTCGTGGTGCTGCAAGAAATGCATATATTGATTGGGACATCACAGGAAAAATTAGAGGTGAGGAAGACGGCCCACTTACACCAGGAGATGGATTGCCATTAGGTGGACTAATAGGTGGTGGAGAAGGTTATGGTATTTATGGTGGAACTTCATCAGTAAAGTCTACCAAAGGAAAACAAAAAGTTAGAAAAGAAAAAATCATAACTAAAAAAAGAGCAAAAAAGAAAATCGATATACAAAGAGACTATGTTGCAAGAATTGAAGAAGTTTTAGATAGTAATCGTGTTAGAGTTAGTTTGTCATATGAAGACGGAGTAAACACATATCAACACAAAGGTGATGACCAACGAGCAGAAACATTTAAGTATTGGAGAGTAAATTACGAAAAGAATAATCTTGAAAGATTTAAAACTTATATGATTTCTGGTAACCAATATTATCTAATGGTCAATGATAAATTGGGTGCTGATTTGAAATCAAGAAAAGTAAAACTTAAACAAGGTTTACAACCAAACATTGATAAATTAGATAGAGTTTATTTTGCAGAAAAAAGATTACCGGACTATGAGGAAAAAGTTAAATTAGTACCGTTTGAAGATAGACCTGATGAAGGAATATTTTTAAGAATACCTAATTTAAATTCAGTAGATAATCCGATTAACTTTCAAGGGACTAACTTTCAAACTCACAATGAGTTGTTAGGAACTGACACTTTATTAAACTTTGACTTAGAAGAAAAATTAATTTCAGGTAGTTTATTAGATGTTAAACCAAATGTCGATTATCAAAAAACTACTACAAATTTACTTTTTGATGATGACGATACGGGCTTTGGTAATTATGTAAACTTTTCATCAGCTGAAACAAGACTTCGTAATTTTAAGAAAAAATTACAACTTATAGAAAATCATACTTCATTAAGTGCATCACTAACAAGTGTTACAAGTTCTCTTTCAACGATACAGGCAGAAGAAAAGAAAAGACAAAGAGTAATTAATTCTTTTGACCCGTTTGAACATTATATGTATTTTGAAAGTTCTTCTTACGCAAGTTCATCACTCGGACAATTTCACGATACGGCTTGGCCTAAGATGACTTCATCTGAACCTTATAAGTTAGAACATACATCAGGTTCAACCGCAGGAACTTGGTATAATAATATGATTGCAAGTGCATCTGCATTTGACCAAGACAATCCAAATTCATTAAGAAATACACTACCCGAACACGTTAGTAGAGATGATACCAATAATGTGTTCTTAGAATTTATGGATATGGTTGGACAACAATTTGATGAGATATGGGTGTATGTTAAATCTCTAACTGATGTTAATAGAAGAATAGAAAAATTATCTGAAGGTATATCAAAAGATGTTACGATACATTTTGCGAAAGCGTTAGGTTTAGAATTATATATGGGTAATGACTTAATAAACTTACCTGAATTTTTGTTAGGAAAAAACCTTGACGGAAGTGATAAGTATGAAAAACCTTCAGAACAATTAACAGAAGAAATATGGAAAAGAATTTTAGCTAACTTACCTTTCTTTATCAAAGCAAAGGGAACAGAAAGAGCAGTCAAAGGATTATTAAGTTGTTATGGTATACCAAGTTCAATACTACGAGTTCGTGAGTATGGTGGGCCAGATAAGGGAACAAGGGTTAGTTATGAGATTAAGAAAAGATTTACAAAAGCATTAGACTTTAATGCAGGACAATTTATAAAAACTAATTGGAATCTAAGTGGTTCTGGTTTGTTTGATGGTTTAACTCCTGATACTGTCGAGTTTAGATTTAGAACACCTTATAGTGTTGGTAGTTCTGGCTCAATGACAATAGTTCAAAAATCTGGTTCTGATGGTGGTGGTCATTGGGCTATATCATTACAAGACAATGGAACAACAGATGAATATGGACATTTAAGATTTACAATTAGTGGTTCAGACGGAACAACAAAGTTTATTACATCATCACTACAAAGATTTTACAATGATGACTTTTGGTCAGTAATGTTAACGAGAAAGTCTTCAAGTGGTATTGAACACGTTTATGATGATTCTACATTTAACACATCAAGTTATGAATTAACAACAAAACAATATGACGCTACAAGACAAAAGATTTTATTTCAAGATAGTCAAAGTATGACGATAACAGCATCTAAATTTGAAAGTGCTTTTACAGGAAGTGGTTTTGTATATTTAGGTGGTAGTGGTAGTGGAGCAGGTGTAGGAAGTTTTGGAACTGCATTTAGTGGTTCATTAATGGAATATCGTTTATGGTCAGAAGCATTGAGTGCTAGTGTATTTGACAACCACGTCAGAGCACCGAAAGCATATAACGGAAACACAAGTGCATCATCTTATAATAACTTAGTTGTTAGATATGAACTAAACGACAATCACAATATGTCAGCTTCAATGACTGAGTCAGTTAGTTCAACACAACATATAAGAACATACGAAACCGCATCACAACAAGTGTTCGGATTTACTGGCAACAAATTTAGAAATATAGTTGATGAAGCTAAATTAAGAGTTCCTAATGTCGGCCCAAATCGTAGGAACGCAACCAAGATTAGAATTGAAAGTAATACATTAAAAACAGGAACTGCTTTATCTCCTGATGTTCGTAATGAACAATCATCACAAGATTTTGCACCAATAGATAGTAATAAGCTTGGTATTTATTTTTCACCGGTTGATGTTGTAAATGAAGATATTGTTCATAGTATAGCTGACTTGTCTTTTGACGATTTGATTGGAGACCCAAGAGATGAGTTTAAATATTCATACAAAACATTAGGTGGATTACAAAGAGAATACTTTAAACGATATAGTAAATCAAATAACTTTTTTGATTATCTAAGGATACTAAGTTTCTATGATTCAAGTGTTTTCACACAAGTAAGACAATTACTACCAGCTCGTGCAGATTCTACCGTAGGTGTTTTGATTGAACCAAATATTTTAGAAAGAAGAAAAGAAGTAATTGGTAAACAACCAACATTTGATAATCGTATATTTACAAATGCAAATCAATATGATGATGGTATTTTAATAACAAGAGTAATTAGTGGAAGTGATGATTTATTTTTTAGCACCGCGGATAGTAGTTATGATACCTATGAGGGTAATGCTAACTTAGCATACTTTACCGGTAGTCATATTGGGTTCTTAGGAATGCCATCAAAACTTAGAGTTCTTGGTGAAAACGATAGGAAATTAGGATTTGGAACAACTTACTTACACGCATCTTCAAGTGTTTCATTAAAAAACTTTACAGACGCGTTAGTTCCGATTATATCAGGTTCAAGATTGTCTGAGAAAAATGAAGAAGCACAATACATATTTGGAAACGCACTATCAGCTTCTAAGGCTAGGGATTCTATTAATCCAAAATACTATGCAGTTTCTACAAGTTTTTCAGCTAGTCAATTTGAAAGTATAGCTGATTCAAACAATTTATTTAGAAGTTTCTATCAAGGAACTAAACACACAAAAGATAATTCTTTTGACAAAAAAGAACCAATCGAAGTATTTATTGTAGCTGGAACAACAGTTGAAACAACAGACACAGATTTAACAAAACTAAAAACTAAATAACAATGGAAAATTTAACTTTCTTATATTTATTATTGAAAAAGAGTAGTTATATCATTTCCACAGGAGTAAAATAAATGGGATTTTTAGATAATACAACAATAACAGTAGACGCCATCTTGACAAAAAAAGGTCGTGAACTTTTGGCAAGAGGTCAGAATGAATTTAGAATTACAAAATTTGCATTAGCAGATGATGAAATTGATTACAATCTTTACGATACATCACACCCAAACGGGTCAAATTTCTATGGTGCGGTCATTGAAAATATGCCACTATTAGAAGCGTTCGTAGATGAAAATCAATTAATGAGATATAAGTTAACAACACTTCCAAAGGAAACAGCAAAACTTCCTATCTTGGAATTACCAAACGCATCATTGAGTTTCAATGGGCCTGGTATCACACAAGCTATCACACCTAATACAAGAAATGGTGTGGATACTTCTTATACATTTATTTTACAAGACGCATCGATTGCTAACATTTCAAGAACTGGATTTAGTGACGTAATTCCTCAAGAGGATAGAAGAAGACCAAGAAGTAGATTTGGTAGAGGTGGAGATGTAATTCAAGAACTTGATTTTGCAACAGGAATTACAACACCAGTATTTTTAAATGAGAGTGAAAGAAAACGCTCTATTACAATTACAGGAAAATCAGTAAATGTAATAGCGAGGTCGATAACTTCAGAAACTTCAACCAATGTCACAGTCGTAGGTAATGACACAGGTGCTACCTTTAATTTACCAATTACGGTTAAAGCTGACCCAAGTAAATTATAAGGAGTAAGTAATGTCATTTCAAAGATTCGATAGACAAAACGATATTATAGAAAATCAAAGAACGACTGTAACGAGTGGATTGTGGACAGGTGGTTCAACCACACTAACAGCATTCTACACAGGTTCTACAACAAGTAGTTATTTCGTTGATGTTTATAACGACAATCCAGTTGCGAGTGCTTCCGCAGAAGTTCAATTTGCATTAGGATATGCACACATTGACGGAAGTGGTTCATTAGGAAACACAACTAAAACAACAACAGGTGATAGACAAACTGCATCTCTATATAGACAATTTAGAAATGTATTACTAGCACCTAATTCAGATAAATTTAAATTTACAGCATCACCAACAGCATCAGGTGAAAAAGACTTTTACTTCTTAAGTTTCCAAAGAGCTCGTATGAGAGAAAAAGTAGACCCAGGAAATTGGGAACTACATTTGGACGGAGGAACTGCAAAGATAAAATTAATTGATGATAGTTCAACAGCTTCAAGTGTTACGGTTGAACAAGGTGGTAGAGTATTTAATGTTGTTAGTGGTTCTATTACTAATGGTGTAAAGACAGCTGCATCAGCAGAAACAGCAAAAGGTGCTTATGGATTATTCTATCCTGATATGGGTATCATATTGTTAAATCCAACAAGATTAACAACAGGTGTAGCAGACATTACAACAGCGAGAAGTGCAAACGCACAAGACAATAACAAAGGAGATTTGTTTGACTCAATAATTGAAGGTGCTAACTTCCAAGCTCGTAGAGAAGAAGAAATTAGTTCAACGAGTTATTTTTGTCGTGTAAATAATAGAAAATTTAATTTCAGTGCTAACCCAACATTTGCAACTCAATCAGACGGAAGTTTAACACAACCAACTTTCTTTAAAGACCCACAAACATTTATTACACAAGTAGGTCTTTACAATGATACTAATGAATTGTTGGCTATTGCAAAATTATCACAACCATTATTAAATTCATATTCAAGGGAAGCTATTATTAAAGTGAAACTTGATTTTTAGGACAATCTAATGTTCAAGAATCTTGACCCACAAGACATCAAAGTTAAACCTTTTAAAACGTTTAAGAACTTTACATTCACTAACAACGATAGTGGTAGTGGTGTTTATTTAGTAAAAGCTCGTAGTGGTTCTTTCAAACAATATGTAAGTTCATCAGACGCAGTTACACATATCATATCAGGTTCAATAACAAGTAGTTTTTTCGGAATACCTACTTGGAATACAATACACAAAACTTTCTATAAAGACAATGATAAACCATTTAGAACATTTGGTAATAACTCTAACAACAATAGAGAACTTAATGTTAGTGCTAGTGTCATTAGTGTAGCTAGAGAAATTATTGGTGAAGAACTAAAACCAGGTTCTATTGAACTAACCACAACAATAGATGGTAAAACATATACGATTAAAGATGATAAAGAAGGAAACTTATATGACAATGCACACTCAGCAAGTTTTGCAGCATTCAAGTCAAGTTCATTTGACAGAACACAAGGAGTCTCAACAGCTGCAGCGACAAGAGGAAGTGGTTCAGAAGTAGGAAATATTTTCTACGCACAAGGTTTAGTAGTATTAACCGACACAGGTTCTTACACTCGTGATACAACAAGTTATACTTTAAAGTATCAATCAACACAAACAATATATGAACACGAATATCGTTTAATTGCAAAACCATTTGAGTTCAATACTACACAGAATATCAGTATAACACCAGGTCGTAGTGGTAGTTTAACACTAAAATCTGGTACGGTTTCTATGTCTAACTTCTTACCACCAGGTGACCAACCAAGTGGAGAGGGAACAGGTAGTTTCAAAACAGAATATAACGCAGCAACATCATCATTAGGGTTCGTAACTGGTTCAGATTTTAGACCTTATGTTACACAAATAGGGTTATACACAGAAGAAGGAGACTTAGCTGCAGTAGCAAAGGTAGCAAAACCTATCAAATTATCAGACGAAATCTCAACTACATTTGTAGTTCGTTTTGATGTCTAATTTTTAACAATCTTATATTTATTATTGATTAAAACTCAACGGAGAAAACAATGTTTCAGTTT
>Ga0098038_1001371_pt1 | contig 10522 bp, 10 predicted proteins | sample 5B_taG_FD_75051 | JGI IMG/M metagenome (GOLD analysis project Ga0098038, IMG submission 75051) | Marine viral communities from the Subarctic Pacific Ocean - 5B_ETSP_OMZ_AT15132_CsCl metaG | ecosystem: Environmental > Aquatic > Marine > Oceanic | place: Pacific Ocean | collected 2015-01-08 | reverse complement strand
GAAACATTTAAACTATCTTTTAGTTCAAGTTCTTTAATCGTATTGGTAAATCCTAAAACTTCTTCCTCTGTAAAGGTGTAGGTTTTGGGTTCAATCACATCTTGACCGAATAAACTCCCGATTAGTAATATGTAAATTAAATATCTCATATATATAAATATATAACTTATTTACTAAACTTCTTTAAAAATTTAACTGCTTCATCGGCATTGTCTTCTTTTACCGCTTCACCAGCTTTTTCAATCTGTTTTTTAGTATTGGTTACTTTTCTTTTTAATTTTGCTACTTCTTTTTTGTTAACTTTCTTTTTTGCCTCAAGAACTTTTACTTCTTTTTCAAGTTCCTTAACTTCATTGTCTTTAACTTTAATAGCTTTATCTAACTCTTTGACTTCTTTCTTTTTATTTCCACCAAAGAATAGGTTTAATATTGCATTAATGATTCCCATTATTCTGCTCCTTTTAGTTGTTGTTCTGCTTCTTTCACGATTTGTTGTTTCTCTTGTATGAAATCTCTTGCTTCCTGAATGGTTTTTTCAAATTCCTTTTCACCCATTTCCCATTTATCTGATTCTAACATTGGTGTATTGACACCTACATTATTGAACCATTCTTTTTTACCACCTGTTTTTTCAAAGTCATCTATACTTTGTTCTAAATCTTTTAATTGTGCTTTTTGGTTTTCTAACATTTTAGATTGTGCCCAATCATTGAACTTACCTTCAATTTTTAGTTGGTTTTCATAATCTATTTGACAATCAAAACAATGTCCCATCAATCTCCAAAACTTGTTATCAAGTTTTTTCTTCATTGCTTTTTTACAATTAGGACAAAACCAAGGCATTCTAACTGATTGCATTGTTTTACTTAATTCTGATTCTCTGGTTTTACCACCTTGACCTTTATCTTTCTTACCCTCATATCCAACCTGAACATAATCCTTTTCTACTGGTTTACCTTCAAGAATATTTTGTAATGCTTTATTCTGTCTTTCTGCTTCTTTTGACCTGTTTGCCATTATAACTCCTTAAAATTTTAAACTACCAAGTATTTGATTGATTGGTGCAAATGCTCCTGTAAATTTGTATATATTACCTTTGTATTTAAATACTAATCCCTCACTCGGAACTATTGCACTCGAACCACCGATAGCTTCTAATTTTTCTATTTGTATTTTTAATTTTCTTAATTTTTCTACTTTATCTGGTTTTTGTAAATCTTTTAGTGCGGTGTCCACATCTTTTTTAATTTTTTGAACTGCTGTGTCTGGTGATACCGCTAAGAAACCTGACATATTTTTCAATATCTCTGCACCTACTTGGAAAAATAATATCTCAAATGGTTTGATATTTTGTTTAAACATTTTGTTATGGTCAAGTTTATCAGTCTTTAATATCCAATCAATAAATTGTGGATTGTCTTTAAAGTCTTTTTTAATTTGTCCGATACTATATGATTTATCAAAGAATGCCCAACGATTCGTTAAGTTTACTAATTGATTACTCTTCAACTTAACTTTGAATTGTTTTGCTGCGTTGAAAATATATTCTTGCCAATAAGATTGATGATACATACCTAATTTGTCACTATCTTTTAATCCATATTGACTTTGTAGTTTATTTAACTTATTTAAAAATGTAGATTTCTTCTTACTAAAGTCTTGAACTTTGCTCATTTTCAAAAAGTTAGGTTTACTAATCTTGAATGTTTTTTGTATATTTTGATTTACTTGTTTTATCATACCTTGTAACATACGAGCCGCATCTTTTGAGTATCCTTTTGCTCTACCGGACATATCATATTCGGTAGTTCCGTGGAATACAATCTCTGCGACATCATAGTCTATTATATTACTCGTTTGTGGATATATAACCTCTAAATTCATCCATTTAGTTCCATTACCAAAAATCTTTTTCTTCTGAGCGTCTGATAAAGAACCTATTGATTTTTCTAAATCTCTCATCGCACCTACAAATGCCTTTTTAATATTACCTCTACCAGCAAACATACTTGCTATACCGGAAGTTGTTGGTGCAGTTTTACCACCATTTTTCAGATGACCTTTGTTTCGGGCTGCTTTTAACTTTCCATCTACCCAACTTATCATTAGGTTTTGTCCATCAAGTTTTTCAGAAACATTATCTTCACGATTAAGCTTTCCTTCTAACCCTATAATAATTATGTTCTTCAAATCTGAAAACATCAAATTATTATCATCAAATGGATGATTCATATGTCCGTATGCTCCACCTTCTATTAATAATTTAACATCTTCCATAAACCCTTCTTGAACTTTCTTAATATGACTAACACCCTTATCAATATCTTTTTTGGCCAGTAGTGGTGATTCTTTCATCTTAGTAAATGACTCTTCACCAAAGTATTTAATTATTTCAAATCCAAGACCACCTAATGTTTTTCTCATTCGTTCTTTATACTTTGGAAATGGGTTATCAACTGATTCTTTATTTTTTCTGTTTTGATTAATTGTTCTTCCGTGTGTTACGGTTTTGGTTCTGTCCTTTTCATATTCATCTGCCATAATGGTAAACATCATATCCTCAGAATCTCTTACTGGAAAATCAATCAATTCATAACCAATATGTTCTGCGTGTTCTGGTGATATTCTGTAATAATCATCTAAGGAACCAAAAAAATCATACATACCCTCATCTGACATATCACTTGCATTTATACTTGTTCCAAAACCACTAACTTCTTTCATTAGTTTTTTTACTTGTGGTTGTTGGAAAAATTCAAACAACTTTTTAAATCTGGAAGTCATCATTTCATATGTGGACTTATCAAAGTATCCAAATGTTTTTTTGAATATTTGTTGTCTTTTTTTATCATCAAACTTTGGACTACCTAATAATTTTCTAATCTCTGTTCCACTTGAGATACCACTAACTTTTACAAATGGTGCTTCATAAATATATCCGTGTTCTTCAAATCCTTTCAAATTATTTAGATTTGACTTTAAATCTTGATAGTAAGTTAATCCACCTGATTTCTTTTTACCACCTTTTAATCTACCGGCGTCCTTTGCTCCAAACACATAAACTACTGCTGTGGTGTCTTTATTAAATTTCTTCAATAAGTTGTTTGCCACATAAGGAACTTTTTCTTTTACGATACGATTCTTTGGTATTCCCATTTTAACCATATGTTTAACTTTTTCATTAAAGTTCATTGGGTGTCTTGGTGGTTGTTGTATATCTGATGTTGTGATGTATGCTTCACCGAACTTACTTTTTAACGCATCATATACTTTTTTGTGATGTGGACCAAATGGTTGAAATCTACCTGGATAAATAGCTATTACTTTTTTAATTTCTTTTTGTTCGTTTACTTTTTTATATCCACTACCATAAGGAACTGATGTGTTCCCTTTTTTTTTCATTTTCTTAACCATTTTACGACTTGGTGAAGGAACATCTCCTGGTCCTAATCCAAAGAAACTTTCGTTTTTCTTCTTTCCGTCACAATGTGCTTTTTGTGAAAAACCTTTTGGATTATTACAATCAATACTTTTTTTATATTTATCTGACCAACCTTCGTTTTTTCTACCACTAACTCTACTACTTCTATTTGTTTTTTGATGAATTCTTTTCATCTTTTTTCTTTGTGCTAAGTTTGTTGGTATATAATCTGGTCCAAATGTATATTCATCAGATTCATTTTTCTTTTTAGTTTTCTTTTTCATTTGGTTGATGTAAGCACGATAGACTGCTGCCTCAGATGTTTTACCCATTTCTCTTGCTCGTTGTTCCATAGCAACTGCTGCTTGAATTTTGTGAGCGTGTGTTTTACCACTACCTCTGATTTTACTTACTGATGCCTTTGCGTCCTTGACGGTTGCAAACTTTAAACCTTTGATTGTTCCTTTTGGATTTTCGTCTGTGTATAAATCTGAATGTGATTTAGAACCTCTATGTTGTCCTTTTTTTCTTGGAATTCTTTTTGCTTCATTAATAATACCACCTCGTTGGTTATACCACTTTCTAAATTGTGCTGGTGAACCTACGGTAACTGTACCTTTTGCAATTTTTTCTACTTCATCTCGTATACTACTATATTGACCCACTCTTTTTAATAAAAATACATCTTGAATATGAATTTGATTCACAACTATTTCGTTCCACCCGTATTCTGAACCTTTATCTTTTTGACTTAATATATGTCTTTTGATTTGTGGTTGATATTTTTTCATTATTTTATAACACATATCAATATATTTTTTAATCCATTTTCTTTTCAATGGGCCCATTATTTTTTTCAATGCTTCTTCTTTTTCTTCATAACTTCCCTTATAATTATCACTGTAATAATCAACTTCTTTTTCCCACTTTGCTTCTTCTTTTCTTTCTATACTATTCCAAGTGTCTCTATCCAGTTTATTTGCTTTAATACCTTTTTTTAATTCATCATACATTTTACCACCAGCAACTTTACCTGCTAAGCTAGTTGGTGGAACCCATCTACGACCTGTTTTATCTGGTGTGGATTGTATATCTCTTGTGCTTGCAACTAATAAAGTTCCCTCTATTTGATAAATAACACCACCTTTGGATTGTATCCCTTGTCCTTTTGCAAGTTTCTCACCTTTGTCAACTGCGGTAAATGTAGATAAGGAACCTTTCTTACCAATGATTCTTCCAACCTGTTGTATATCTCTTTTCATTTCTGCTGAACCGACGTGAAATACACTTACTCGTGTATTACCTATCATCTTTTGCATAAATTTAGTGGATAGTGGAACATAATTTGAATACCAACCACCAAATGTTTGATTAAATGATGACCTTGTGTGGACTGATTGAAACTTTGGTTCTGCTTCTTGTAATTTAGATTCTGTTTTATGATGTGGATATTCATCATCAACACCTTTTCTATCTGAGTCTGGTTCTGCTGATGATTTCTTTGTGGTTTTTGTCGGTAATAACTTTTTGTCACCCTTGACTAATCTAAATTTTAATGCAGGACGACCATTAATTAGTAAATCACCCTTCTCATTGTAGTCAATGGACTTGACTTTTACTCGTTTGTTTTTAAACCTACCCATCAATACATCATCACCAACTTTAATTGGTAAATCTACTTCATTGATAAAAGGTTTAACTAACCATTCTGTTAGTTTATTTGACATAACTCTCCTACCATTTACGACAAGACCAATATCTTGCTTTGTGTCTTGGACCTGGATTATCACAATTGTGTCTTGCTCTAAAGTTAGCTCTTGCTTTTGGGTTTGATTTTCTAATTCTCATTGTTCCACCTTTAGCGTCACCACCTTGACCAAAGTTCACCTTTACTACATTTCCTTTTGGATTTTTAACATATACTTTGAACTTTTTAGTATCACCTTGCATAATTTTACCAAGTTTTACTTTTCTTCCTTGATACTCTGCTTCGTTGACATCTTCTTTTTTAAAATTAAATGAATATCCTCCTGACTCTCCTGTGTTGGATTCATAATAAAGTTCGTTCTCACCTAACCAAACATTAGTCTGAACACCTTCTTTTTTTACACAATTAGGATAGACTTTACCGAACATTTTTTTTGTTCCTTTTTTCTCATATCCTTTCCAACATTTTTCGTCTAAACTCCAAACCTTAATTTCATTTACATTTTCTTTTTTAGATTTATTTCCCCAGTTAGCTGCACCTACTTTACGACACTTTACTAAAGCACCACTTGCATAAGCAGAAGGCCATACATCATATCGGGCTTTCACTTTACGATAACAAGCGTCTTTCTTTCCGGCGGCTTCATCGAATTGAGCTTCTGTAATTGGTTTACCTACTAATTCTTCTAATTTCAAGTTCATTTTATTCTCCATATAAATATCTTTAACATCTTTCCAATTAACATCTCCTAACAAATGTTCTGGTTTGTGTCTCATCATACCTCTAACTTTACCTGGTTTAAAATCTCTACTATGTGGAACAACCTCAACACCTCTATCATCTACTCTATTAGCGTGAAAACGATTGTATCCATCTTTTTTTGATTTTGTAATCACTACAAAACCATCGTCTTTCATTATCAAGTTGTCCAAGTCTTTAGCGATATCCTTATTCATCTTACCGCCTTTTATTTTAGTTAGTAATTGTTTTAGATTTCTTCTTTCGTTCATAGTGTTTTCTGCTTTGGTTTTTACATAGGTAGGTTTTTTACTTTTAGTTCTTTGTCCACCTTTTTTAGCATCACCACCCTTTTTCTGTGCTGCTCTCTTTCTACGAACAAATGACGCTCTACCTTTTGGACCGAGTTTCTTTGCTTTTTCTGCACTTAAACAAGCGGCATATGCACCACCTTCTTTTCCACCACCACACTTACCGAGTTTCTGTCCCTCTGAACCATATCTGTCCCAACCACCTTTGGTTGTTCCTCCGGCTCCACCTTTCTTAAACCATTGTCTTAAGTTTTCATTGGTGATTGAACCACAATGAATACAACGACTATCGTCAATCAATTCTGTGATTGTTTCTCTTATTATTTGTGCTACATTGTCCATTATTTTAATAATTGAACTACTGTACTTGAACCATTAACAACTTTTTTCAAAGCGATGTTGTAAACTTGTCCTGTTACTAAACCTGCAGTCAAGTTATCACCACCATCTGCTGGTGTAAGTGCGTAGTTAGTTCCTGTTTCAACTAAAAATGCAGTATTTTTAAATGAACCTGTTGGTTCGTATGTTGTTGACGCTGCTACTTCGTGTGTTTTGTGAAATGAACTTGGTCTTGGGTTTTTCTTTGTTCTACTAACAAAACTAGCTTGTCCTCGTGTTACATCTGAAAATGACATTTAATTTCTCCTAAATTGATATTGCTCGTTTAAACCAACCAAACAAGAACCTTTCTTGTTCGGGTTTTTTATTTACTAAATCATAATAAAATTTTAATCTATAACAACGAACTCTTTCATTTGAAGGTTTGTATGTTTGAATCGCATTCATAGTACCTGGACCCATACCTCCGTCTATTGCGATGTCTGCTCCTTTTGCGACACATGCTCGTTGTAAAATCTTTACTGCGGTTCCTCTACCTTGATTAACACACATATCGAAAAATATATGTCTAAGGTTTTCTGGTAGTTCTTCTACCCTATTCTTGTTCCAGTAATCTTCTCTGTAAATATCTGTTGCTTCTTCTTCCGTTAGATTTTTTATATCTACATCTGGATAAAATCTTTTTGCTATCCCGAAGTTTGTTTCACCACCTAAATCTTTTGGGTCGTGAACATATCCACCTTCGTGGTGTAGTGTTACTTTTATAATTTCATCAAATGATATCAACATTATTTTTCCCTTAATATTTTTTGTTTTCTAATCCAACTCAATGCTTTTTTACTTTTGATTGGTGCCTTTATAAACTTACCTAATCCTTGTTTCACCAACATCTTAAATCTCTTTTTTGCTTGAGCTTCTGTTTTGTACTCATTATTATCAACAATCATAAAGTTACTTGAACCAAATAATCCTTGAAACGCACCAACATTTCTATTTACTTCCTGGTGTGATGCTTTAACAATACTTGCTGGTAATACTCTATCACGATTTTCATTTCGTTCAAGTGCTACTTCTAATGTAGTGTTTACGAATATCATATATGTTTGATACCCAATCTTCTCTAATTCCGCTTTTTCCATCGAGATTTTTTTAAAATCGTCTCCGGTTCCGTCGATAATCATACCAAGTCTTCCGTTTTGATACAATCTTCTTCTTTCTGCGGTTAAATCTTTTGCGAACTTTCTCAATCCACTTGATTGTGGTCCGTCACCTGTAAGGTTCTTAAATACTTCATCTGGTAATGAATCTAAGTCAGTACCGAATCCAAATTTGTTTAATAAATATTTTAATTCTTTGTCTGAATTAACCATTTTTAAACCACTTTGAGATACATTGACTCTTTCTGGTATTCCAAATAAACCCTTTGCTATGTAGGTTTTACCTGAACCTGGTCCACCTGCTAAAAATACTGCTTTAAATATACCTGGGTCTTTGAATCCCTCAACTAATTCTATTCGAAGAGTTTTCTTTAACCATTTCTTATACTTTTCCATTTCAGATAGTTTAAAGAAACCTTTATATCCACCAATCTCTTCAGAACCCTGTGTTTGTCCTGTAATACTGGATTCAAATAGTAAGTTTTTTAGTTTAATCATTTATGTCCTTAATTTATATAAATCTATACAACTATAAATATAAAGTTAGGAAGTTTTATTTATAAATGAACGGGTCTCTCTTCTTTAATGCTTCAAGTTTTTTCTTTAATTTTCTTTTTTGTTTCCAATCCTGAAACCATTGTTTTATTTTCTTAAACATCATAGTTCTCCTTAATGTATTTATGTAATTCATTACCCCACTCATTGTGAGAAAAGTCTGTTGGGTGTTGTGTTTTATAGTATTTTCCTTTTATATCCCAATTAGTATTAAATTTATTATCTATATAATTTTTAAAATGTGCTTTCAAGTCGTTGTTGTAAATTTTGTCAAAATTAATGTATTGGTATAATGGTAAAGATTTAAAATCATTTTCCATCAAAAAATCAAACGCATTAAATATTAAGTAATCATAACCTTTCATAGATAAATAGTTCTGAATATTGATTAAATTCACTAAATTTCTTTGAACCAATGCCGGACTAAGATTACTTTTTTTATCTTCTCTCAATTCATTATATTTGAAATTTGATGTTAAATTACTATAACGATTTATACTGGTTAAACCAATCACAACAAATATATCTGTTTTACCCAATGATTCTAAATACTCGATAGAATTAATTGTGGTTCTAATGATTCTATCATTACTTGCACCCAACCTACCACAATTCCAAGTTTCTATTCCAAGTTTTTTACCTAATACTTTTGACCATACATCACTATCATAAAACTTGTAAAGAACTCTATCATCACAAGGATTAGAGAATTCACCAAAATCAGGTACTATATTATACCAGTCCAAGTTTGGTTCCGACTCCCAATTTATATCTTGTGCAGGTGAATCACCCTGTGTCCAACTATCTCCATTACAAAGTAGTATCATTCAAATCTTCCTTGGTAATACTCGTGATTAAATTGTTGTTCCTCATTAAATCCATTCAATACTAAATACTGACCTTCCTTTGTATAATTACTAAATGTTTTTAACTCTTGTAATTCTTTTGGTGTGACCGAAACTTTACCATCTCTTGTTTCTTCTTTATCCAATATAGTAAAGTGTCTTTCCAACATATCAATACCTTGAAAGATTGCCTGTTTACTTGATAGTAAATTATCTGAATGGTCGCTGAATCCTACTTTGTCGTGTAGTGTTTTCAAATGTTCTATTGATGATAAGTTTAATTTTTCAAATGGTGTTGGATATAAACAAACACAATGTAATATTGTGAAATCAACTCCTTGTAAATTCTCAATACACTTTTTGATATCGTGTAAATGTAAACTTGATGTAGAAAATACCAAGTGTTTGAAATTAAATTTATCTAATTTTTTACCCCAATCAAATGCTCTCATCGAATATCCACTAAGTTTTAGATAATCGTATCCTAATGAATTATAATATTCATAGTGATTGGGACTAAATATTGTTGTCATTGGTATAACATTATTAGCTTTTGCTGTATGTATAAATTCTAATTCATCATCCATACTTAGTTCTAATGATGCTAATCTTTTATATTCGTCTGAATACTTTCTAAATGACTCAAACTCATCTCGTTTAGTGAGTGAATTAGCTTTGATAGATTGTATCTTTACTATGTCTGCTCCACTCTCAGCAGACTTGACCACCATATCTTTTAATGTGTTAATATCACCATTGTGATTTTGACATAATTCAGTTATTATTTTCATATTTCTCCAATACTCGTTTGTATGTTTTCTCTTGTGCTTCTATTGATGTTCCTGCTATGTGTGGTGTAGTGATTACATAATCCACTCCGTAAAATACTGACTTCTGTTCATTGTATTCTGTTTGCAATACATCAGTAGCATATCCTTTAATTCTACCGACTGATAGTAAATGTTTTATATCTTGTTCGTTTACCACTTCACCTCTTGCTGTGTTGATTAAGTAAATGTTCTTTTTAAAATTACTTAGAAACTCATTGTCAATCATATACTCTGTTGTTGGATTGTAATCCATATGAAGTGAAACTACATCACTTTCTATGTAAAGTAAACTTATATCATCATCTTTATCAACACAAATAACATTTTTAAATAATGGTTTACATAATTGTTCTACCATTTTACCAAGTCTTCCATATCCAATAATACCTAATGTTTTATCGTGTAGTTCGTGTTTTCCTCTAACTATTGATAATATTAAATATAAAGTATGTTCTGCTGTTGACCAAACATCATTTAAAACTTTATCATTCTTTACCGATACAATTGGAACTGAATCAACATCAATGTGATTAAGTCCTGTTGATGGTGACAATATAGACTTTATGTTTGAGTCTTTAATTAAATCTTCATCAATAACAAATGTTTGATGATTAGGTG
>Ga0098038_1001367_pt1 | contig 10538 bp, 17 predicted proteins | sample 5B_taG_FD_75051 | JGI IMG/M metagenome (GOLD analysis project Ga0098038, IMG submission 75051) | Marine viral communities from the Subarctic Pacific Ocean - 5B_ETSP_OMZ_AT15132_CsCl metaG | ecosystem: Environmental > Aquatic > Marine > Oceanic | place: Pacific Ocean | collected 2015-01-08 | reverse complement strand
GACATGATGTTAGCTAAGAGTGTTACAGATGATGATGTTTCTAAATTCTTTAGAGATACCATAGCTAAGTTATCTAAACCTAGTGGGAACCCGATAGATGGTTATGTTTATCACAGTAAACAAAAACTAACTAATCTAATGAACCGCTATCAAAAAGAAAAATCAGAGTGCGGTGGTTCTAACTTATGGTCTGTATATAATACCATGACCAATTATTCTACACATGTAGATAATCAAGACTGGACAGGTACAGAACTCAACGAGAATGGCGACATTATAAAATCATCTTTAATAGGTGCCAAGCATAATGTTAAATATAATCGTGAGTTAGAAGTAGCTAAGAGCCTTAATCATCCATTATTTAAAATGGTTGCTTAAACACAATTAACCGAGTGCTAGCTAACAACTAGCACTCACAACTATAGGAACTAAACAAATGAGAACACAAAAACAAGAAACAAAATTAATAGATAATATAATAAAACTATTAACTAAGTATGAAGATAACATATTAAAACTAGCTACTAATCAATATCATAATACTAATACAGATTATGATGTAGATTTAATACAGGCTAAGTTAAATATATTCTATGGGAATCAAGTGCTAGATAATAAAGTTACACTTGATGAACTAGAGATAACATTAGCTAACAGCTAACAATATTAAGGCAGGTATCAGCAATGGTGCCTGTCTTTTTTTGTGCCTAAAATCTAGGCTACAGCAAACACCCCAACCCCCCTTCCTACCCATCGCTTTTATATATATGTTCTCTCAACGCATTATTGGGGGAAAATACATTGTATTAACATAACCACACACTGGCTGAAAAAAAAATCGAGCCTTCGGCTTAGGGGCAACACAAGATGTTGTGGTTAAAATAATTAATTAACACAATATGTTGCTATTAGAGAAAAAAAAATGTTATATTTAGAAGTGGATTACTATGTCTGAGGAGATATAATGAATACACTAAGACCACGAGTACAACAAAAGTCTAATATAACTAGACCAAATAGGGTAAAAAGGTGTCCAGGCGGACAAATAGTTCCTATGAATCAATCTTGTCCAAGACCAAGACCTTCTTCACCTAGAAAGACAGGCACAAGGGCACAACAGTTTAAAGATAGATACGCAAGATAAACATTGGCAACACTATGTCAGAAAAAGAAAGAATACAAGAGATTGTATTAACATTAAAAAAGCGGCAGGTAGAGTTCAAACTCAATTACTACAAGCCCTACGAATTTCAAAAACGATTTCACACCGCAGGTAAACAAGCCAACCAAAGACTATTAATGGCAGCCAACCGAGTCGGCAAGTCCTATGTGGGAGCAATGGAGATGTCTATGCACCTAACAGGCTTATACCCTGACTGGTGGGAGGGGAAACGCTTTATTGAACCCATTAGAGCATGGGTATGCGGTGCCAGTAATGAAACCACACGAGATATCTGTCAAAAAGAATTATTTGGACAACCTGACAATCCAAGAGATAAAGGCAAAGGAAGCGTTCCAAAACACCTTATAGGTGAGACCACAAGGAAACCTGGTGTTCCCAATGCTCATTCATCCGTATTGGTAAAGCATACATCAGGAGGGTGGTCCAGGATTGCCTTCAAAGCCTATGAAATGGGGGCTGAAAAATTTATGGGAGAAAGTATTGACCTAGTTTGGCTAGATGAGGAGCCAGGACAAGACATTTATTCCCAATGTATTACAAGAACACTCGATAGGCGAGGGCAGGTCTATATGACCTTTACGCCTGAATCAGGCATGACAGAGGTGGTACAAAACTTTACAACCGATTTAAAGCCCCTACAGGCTCTCATAACGGCTGGTTGGGAAGATGCAGGGCATTTGACAGAGGATATGAAAGAACAAATCCTACAAGCCTTACCACCGCATGAAAGAGAATTAAGAAGCAAAGGGATTCCAATGATTGGCTCAGGATTGGTATTTCCTGTATCTGAGGACAGTTTAACTTGTGAACCTTTTGCAATACCCAGTCATTTTCCTCGCATAGCCGCTATTGATTTCGGCTACGACCACCCAACCGCAGTTGTTTGGGTGGCATGGGATAGGGATGAGGACATTGTATATATCTATGATTGTTACCGAATGTCTAAACAAACCCCTGACTATCATGCAAGCCATATCAATGAAAGAGAGGGCTCGCACTATATTCCAGTAGCTTTTCCACACGATGGGTATCAACATGATAAAGGCTCAGGCATTACTCTTGCAGAACAATACAGAGATGCTCATGTCAATATGTTGCCGTTTCATTTTACCAATCCACCAGCGATTGGAGAGAAAAAAGGCGGAAACTCTGTAGAAGCAGGATTGATGGACATGCTAACACGCATGGAACAAGGCAGATTTAAAGTATTTAACACCCTATACGATTGGTTTGAGGAGTTTAGACTCTATCACCGAAAAGATGGCAAGGTGGTTAAAATAAGAGATGACTTAATGTCGGCAACTCGTTATGCCGTAATGAGCGTAAGACACGCAGATGTTGAGAAATCAAAATGGCACAAAGATGGGCGATTAGGTCCTGATGTAGCCATTGTATAGGTTATGGGTGGTAAAATATCATTCATGGTAGGGCACATTATTGGATTCATTATTGCAATAATGTTATCAATTTAATAAATAACAGGAGAAGGAAATGGCAATACCAGCATTAATCGCAAGATTAGCAGCTAGCAAAAATTTTAGAAAAGCAGTAGCAGGCGGAGGAGCAGCACTTGCAACTTACTTTGCAACTAAATCAAAACCAGCAGCAAAAAAGAAAGCAGTTAAAAGGTCTATGCGTTTTAACAAACAAGTGGCTACTACTACTGAAAAGAAAGCTACAGGTAAAATGGCAGCTTTTAACAAGAAAATGAAAGCAGGTCAAAGAAAATCTAACTTACAAAGAAAACCTAAAAGAACTTACTAATCAATGGCAAAAAAAAGTAATAAAATGACCGACAGCGAACTAGCTTCGCATTTATCATCTGAAATTGAACAAGCCACAGGACACATGAATAGCGAACTCTCTAGTCAAAGAGAGGACTCTATGAAGTATTATCTTGGGGAAAAGTTTGGTAATGAGATTGATGGTCGGTCAGAGATTGTAACTACCGATGTCAGAGATACGATTGAGTATATCATGCCGAGTCTTATGCGTATATTTACCACGCATAACAACACAGCAGAGTTTGAGCCACAAGGACCTGAAGATATTGAGATGGCACAACAGGCTACTGACTATGTCAATTATGTCTTTAACAAGCAAAATAACGGCTTTAAGGTGCTATATGATGCCTTTAAGGATGCTCTTATCAGCAAGACAGGGATTATCAAACATTATTGGGAAGAAAAAACAGAGGTCAGCACAGAAAATTACGCAGGACTTACTGAAATAGAGTATCAATCTATATTAGCAAATGATGAATTAGAAGTTTTACAACACACAGAAAAGATGGTGCAAGAAGCACAAACTGATGAAAACGGCATGATGGTTAGCCCTGAAGTTATAAGCCATGATGTTAAGGTAAAAAGGACTAAAGAGGGCGGACAAGTCAGAGTTTTATCAGTACCGCCTGAAGAGTTTTTAATATCAAGAAGAGCGGTAGATATTGAATCAGCTCAATTTATTTGCCACAGGGTAAAGAAAACAGTTAGCGATTTAATATTAGAGGGCTATGACAAAGCAGTAGTAGAAGATTTACCTACTTATTCACAGTCGCAAGCCGAATACAATGAAGAAAGATTGGCAAGATTTAGCTACGATGATGATTCAGTGCCCCCTGATGAGGGCGAAGGAGCGAGCAGACAGGTATGGCTAGATGAGTGTTACACTTATCTTGATTACGATGGCGATGGAGTAGCAGAACTTAGAAAGATTACTAAAGGTGGGAATGTCGTTCTCGACAATGTTGAGATTGATTACATTCCTTTCTCATCAATATGCCCCTTGCCGATACCTCATAAGTTTTATGGGATGTCGGTTGCAGACACAGTAAAAGATATACAGCTAATTAAATCCACTATTGTTAGAAATATTCTTGACAATATGTATTTAACTAACAATGCTCGTTATGCTGTGTTAGCTGGGCAAGTTGAACTTGATGACTTACTAACATCAAGACCTGGCGGCATTGTTAGGATGAGAGCACCTGGTGCTGTAACACCTCTACCTTCACCGCAAATAACAGGTGATGCTTTTAACATGGTTAAATATTTGGACCAAGTAAGAGAAGAAAGGTCAGGCGTATCTAAGATGACACAAGGGCTGAACCCTGATGTCTTAAACTCTCATGTAACTAGCGGTGCAATTTCAGCAGCAACAGAATCATCCATGCAAAGAATTGAGCTTATTGCTCGTATATTTGCTGAAACAGGGATTAAAGATGTCTTTAATTGTATCTATCAGCTTATACAAAGATACGAGGATAGAGAGAAAATAGTTTATTTGAACAACAAATTTGTACCTATAGATGTTTCTCGATGGAAAGAAAAACTAAATTGTACTGTTAATGTAGGCATAGGCTCAGGCTCACAGCAAAGCAAAATGCAAACCATGACAGGGATTATGCAGATTATACAACAACTTGTGCAAAACGGAGGCATGGGTTCGTTAGTTACACCGCAAAACATATACAATGCGGTTAGTGAATATGTGGCTCAATCAGGTTATAAAAACGCAGATATGTTTGTATCTAACCCACAAACAATGCCACCACCGCAACCGCCTGAACCAACGCCTGAAGAAAAGATTGCTAATCAAAAAGCACAGGTTGAAATAGAAAAACTTAAATTACAAGCAGAAGAGATGAGAATTGATACACAAATTAAGGCAGAAGATTTAAAACTAAAACAAAATCTAGCAGCTATTGACCTTGCCCTAAAACAAGAAGAATTAAAAATAAAACAATCGCAGCTTGCATTAAATGAAGCAGAACTAGCTTTAGAGGCAGTGCAAGATAGACCAGTTGGAATAGGACCTAAATAATGTCTTATCCAAAATATTCAGGCTACGGCAAAATAGAAAGAAACAAAGTGGTTTCTAAGAAAATTAAGATTTTAAAGAAGGAAGGTAAATCACAAAAACAAGCAGTAGCAATCGCTTTAAACACTTACCCTAAAAGAAAAAGGTTGCCACTAGCATGAAAGATTTAAACGAATTAAATATAGAAATAGAGTTAATCAAAAAAGATATTAATGATATAAAAAACAACCACTTGCAACACATTGAAAGAGATGTTAGAGATGTAAAGATAGAAGTTTTTAGATTCAAATATGTTATTTGGGGAGCTTTAGTTATATTTATATTAATGACAGATAAATTTACAGAACTAATGAGGTTATTATAATGTACGGATATAAAAAACCAAAGAAAGGCAAAAAGAAAGGCAAGGGCAAATGTTAACTAAAAGACAAAAAGCTACGCTTGATAAACATAAAGTACACCATACTGCAAAGCATATGGCTTTTATGCGTAAAGAAATGAATAAAGGTAAAACATTTACACAAGCACATAAACTAGCAATGAAAAAGGTAGGTAAATAATGGCTAAAAAAGGATTATACGCAAACATTCATGCAAAAAGAAAAAGAATTAAAGCTGGCTCAGGCGAGAAAATGAGGAAGAAAGGAGCAAAAGGAGCTCCGACTGACAAACAATTTGTAAGAGCCGCTAAAACTGCAAAGAAACCTAAGAAGAAAGCATAATTGGCTAGACTAACAGACAAATCAGATTTGACAAACACAGATTTACAACAGTTAATGTTGAAATACCGCATTTCAGTAAATGAGTTACACTTGAAAACATCAATCTCTAAGAATGATATTCATGGGTATCTCGCTGGGAGAAAAACTATAACCACTTATCTAGTGGATAGAATCAACCAAATAGGAGAAGAAAATGGCAAGTAAAGAAGAAGATATTAGAGATGGACAACAAGCAAAAGAACTTATAGAACATCCTATTATGACAAAAGCCTTTAATGTAATATTGAACGAAGGTTATCAACAATGGATTTCAACCAAACCTGAAGAAAAGGATTTAAGAGAAACATTGTATCACCAGCAAATTGCGGCTTTAAAACATAAACAAGTTTTAATAAACACTATGGAAAATGGAAAATTATTAGAAAAAGAAAGACAGGAGAAAGCTAATGGCTAAAATACCTAACAAAACAACACCACAAGATAATATTCCAACCAAAGAAAGCACACACAAAGGAATTCCTGTAACTGATGTTGCATCAGCACAGGAGGTTCTCCTTTCACAATTACAGGCTCCAGCTTCGGAACAACCTGTAGAGGAAGAAGAACAAACAGAAGTAGAGGAAAATACTTCTGAACAGGCAATGGAAAATGCCGAATCAGTTGAAGAACCAACAGAAAATCCTGATGGATTAACTGTTGATGACTTAGTTGAGGATAATCAAACAGAAGAGACTCAAGAACCTCAATCATATACTGTCAAAGTTGATGGTCAAAATGTAGAGGTCAGCCTTGAGGAGCTTCAAGCTGGTTATAGCAGACAAGCTGATTACACAAGAAAAAGTCAAGTATTGGCAGAACAAAGGCAATTGGCTGACCAAGAGTTAGCAGCCACTCAACAAGAAAGACAGCGATACATTTCTCAACTTGAACAAGTTAGCCTAGATGCAGACACTAAACTCGATGAGTTTAAGAATGTAGATTGGACTAAACTCAAGGAAGATGACCCTATGGAATACGCCTTAAAGCGTGACCAATATAGGGAACTACAAGACAGTAAAAGAACGATTGCTGAAGAACAGCAAAGAGAAACTTACAAACAACAACAAGACACACAAGCTAAGTGGCAAGAAGAACTTGGCAGACAGCAAGAAGTTATAGCACAAAGACTTCCTGATTTAGTCCATCCTGACAAAGGTCCAAAGCTCAAAGCAGCTATAAAGAACTTTGCCATGAACAAAGGATTCCTTGAGGAAGAAGTAGATGCCTTAATTGATGCAAGGTCTGTAGAAGTTTTACATAACGCTATGCTTTATGAAAATCTTAAAAATGCTAAAATTTCTAAGAAGAAAGCTAAAGTTGTTCCCAAAGTAACTAAACCTGGTGCAGGCGTTACTAGAGGCGAAGTAGATGGTGAGAAAGTAAAGCAACAACGAGCAAGATTAAAACGCACAGGCAAGGTAGATGATGCTGCCAAATTGCTTGAAGGGTTTTTATCTTAAATACTAACTTTTAAACACAAGGTGTAATTAAAATGGCACAATTAACAAATACATTTGAAACTTACGATGCAGTAGGTAACAGAGAAGATTTGCAGAATATTATTTATAATATTACTCCAACTGATACTCCATTTATGTCAAGTATCGGTCAAGGAACTGCATCATTCACTAAACACGAATGGCAAACTGATTCTCTTGCGGCTGCTGGAGCTAACGCTCAAAAAGAAGGAGATGATTCTCCTAGTGCTGCATTATCTGCAACTTCTCGTGTTCTCAACTATACACAGATTTCATACAAACCTGTTATGGTCTCAGGAACGCAAGAAACAGTAGTTCATGCAGGCGTAAACTCAGAATTAGCTTATCAAATAGCTAAAGCTGGTAAAGAACTAAAAAGAGACATGGAGCTTGCTTTAACTGGTAAAGTTGATGCAGGTGCTGGTAGTGGTAACGGAGCTTCGGCTCGTACTTCAAGAGGTTTTGAATCTTGGACTACTACTAACAATGCTTATGGTGCAGGTGGTTCAAACTCATCAGGCGATGTTACAGATGGAACTCAAAGAGTTTTAACTGAAACTATTCTCAAAACAGAAATGAAAAACTGTTTTGATGCTGGTGGAGACCCTGACCTATTATTGGTAGGTTCTTTCAATAAACAAAAAATATCAGGTTTTACTGGTAACTCAACAAGAATGGACATGGCAGAAGATAGGAGCTTAGTTGCAACTATTGATGTTTATGTTTCAGACTTTGGTGAAGTTAAAGTAGTTGCTGATAGGGTGCTTCGTTCTTCAGGAAGAAGTGCTTTATTAGTAGATACAGAAATGTTCGCTACACATTACCTAAGACCTTTTGAAACACAAGAACTAGCAAAAACAGGGGATGCAATGAAAAGATTGCTCTTAGCAGAGTGGACCCTGTGTGCTAAAAATGAAGCAAGTTCAGCGACTATCGCAGACTTAACAACTTCATAAGAAATTTAATCTAACCCTATAGTTAGACTAAAGGGGGCGGCTTCATTCATACTTACCGCCCCCACTTAGATACATTAATAATGACCTTGAAGAACAGTATCGCTTCGGAACGAGGGTTATTAATATTGGAGAAATTTAATGAGAACATTAAATGATTATTTTATATCAGGAGAGATAGAGGATATTTCTACTGCATCAAGCACATTTATAGCTGTACCTGATGGTGGCAGGATTATTAAAATTATTACTGCACTACAAGGAGCTATAAGCGGTGGAAACGCTGCAATTACTTTCGAAATTGGTGGTACTGCTGTAACAGGTGGTGGCATTACAGTTGCACACTCAGGCTCGGCAGCAGGTACTGTTGATTCAGCAGAACCTACAGCAGCTAATAGAGTTGAAGAAGATGGAACAATCGAGATGATTACAGATGGTGGTTCTACTGGAGCTAAAAAACTATTAGTAACATTCGTAATTAGGAGATAAGCATGGCAAATTGGCTAGGTGGCTATAGAGTTATAGCAAATCACACAAGAACGACAAGCGGAACTTCGGCACAAACATCGGCTTTTAATGCTGCTATTGAATATGTAAGAGTAACAACCACTGGTCCTGTATTTATTGAGTTTGGAGCAAACCCTACAGCGGTTGCTGCTACCTCTATTTACATGGCAGGAGATGAATCTATTATATTTAAAATTGATGGTGGCATGAAAATGGCAACCATCCACGCTAGTGGAACACCTACTGTTTTTGTCCAGGAACTTAGTGAATGATTAGAAAACTTGCAAATGGTCAAGTTTTTCATTGGCACGAGCCAACACAAGAAATGGCTATTGAGCATATTCAAGATATTAAACCCCTGATTGATTCTAACAAACGACTACGAGATGAGGACCATCGAATTACTGACAACTTTAGGTTGTCTGCTCGCATACCTATGACAGTAGTTTATGAATGGAAGAATAAATTTGGGGTTGATATTAATAATAAGAATCACATGAAAGCAGTAAAAAAACTATTAAACAGTCCTGATTACAGGTATCTAAAAACAACCAATAGAGTAATATAATGGCAATATCAACATATGCAGAATTAAAAACATCAATAGCTTCTTGGTTAGACAGAAGCGACTTAACAGATATTATTCCTGATTTTATTGTTTTAGCTGAAACAAGACACAGAAGAGATTTTAAAATTAGAAGAATGGAAACAAGAGTAACAGCAAACACTATTGCAGACACAGAATACTATTCTTTGCCTGACAACTATGTTGCTATGAGAAACATACAGTTAAATACAGACACAAAAACGCCTTTAGAGTATTTAACTCCTGAGCAAATGGATAGAATACGAGGTGGAAGTTCTACAGGAAAACCTAAAGCCTACTCAATTATGGGCGACACTTTTCAGTTAAGACCAATACCTGATGGAGTTTATGAGATTGAAATGCTTTATTATAAGTATTTTACTGCATTATCAGATTCTAATACTACTAACGATATGCTTACATATCACCCTGATTTATATTTATACGGAGCTTTAGTAGAAGCCGAACCTTATCTTCAAAACGACAAAAGAATTCAAGTATGGCAAGGGTTTTACGATAGAGCAAAAGCAGATTTAATTGCAACAAACGAAAGAGACAGACATTCAGGAGTAGCCCCAACGACAAGAATTGACTTTGGAGCTTACTAATGACTACATGGACACCTGTAAGCACAAGCTCAACCTCTTGGACAAGTGTACCTGAAACTGCACAAGGGTATTTTGAAACAGAAGATAACCTATCTCTTATAGCTACAGAAAATAACCAATTATTACAACAAGAAGATTTAACAGATATAGCACCTGGAAATTGGCAAGATGCACCAACAGTTGCTACAACCACCTGGACGGCACAATAAATGGCAACTAAAAAGATTTCAGATTTTACCGCAACTACCACACCATCCAGTAGTGCAGTATTTCCTATTGTTCAATCTAGTTCTAACTTAAAAGTAACACTAGCAAATATAGCAGCAAATATGCCTGATGTAACAGCAACGAGTGTAACTGCTTCAGGAACTATAACAGGTAGTGGTGGGTTTATCGGAAACCTAACAGGTAATGTAACAGGAGCTGTAACAGGAAATGCAAGTACAGCAACGGCTCTAGCAACAGGTCGCACAATAGGCATGACTGGAGATGTTACATGGACTTCAGCATCTTTCGATGGTTCAGGCAATGTTACAGGAACATCGGCTATCGGCACAGGGGTTATAGTCAATGCAGATGTCAATACAAGTGCAGCAATAGATGCCACTAAAATACATGATGGCACTATATCAAATACAGAATTT
>Ga0098038_1001366_pt1 | contig 10547 bp, 7 predicted proteins | sample 5B_taG_FD_75051 | JGI IMG/M metagenome (GOLD analysis project Ga0098038, IMG submission 75051) | Marine viral communities from the Subarctic Pacific Ocean - 5B_ETSP_OMZ_AT15132_CsCl metaG | ecosystem: Environmental > Aquatic > Marine > Oceanic | place: Pacific Ocean | collected 2015-01-08 | reverse complement strand
CTCAGCCGCAACTTGTTCTGATAATAAAGCTGTTAATTCAGCCTCAGCATCAATGTTGTGGAATGCAGACACGTCTTGTGCAAGTTCAGGAGACCAAGTAGCTCTTAGTTTTCTTTCTGTTACTGCTACAGTTACAGAGTCCAATCTAAATGTTACTTCACTCATGTTATCTTCTAATTCTAAAGTTGCGTAGTTAGTAAATTCTACACCGATACCTTGTACACCACCGTTACCAGATGCTCCGTCAACTCCTAACATTGTTACTGAGTTAGCTGCTCCGTTAACTGGGTTTTGATATCCTTTACCTGTTACAGTAGTACATGTTAAACATGCTGGACATCCAAAGTCTACCTCAACGTAAACATCACCATTAGAATCAACGATACCTTGACCGTAAGTCTGAGTAATCATTCTGTAAGTAAGTGCAGTACCACCTGTTAAAGGACCAGTCATAGTTCCGTTACCAAGACCGTAAAGTACAGGGTCACCAAATCTACCAGTAGTTCTTAAGATTGTATCTGCAGAAGAGTTACATGGAATTGCGTATTCTGTACCAGCGTGTGGTAAAGCTACGGTTGCTCCAGTTATATATAATTTTAATGAAGCTAAAAAAGCTTCAGTATCACCTAACTGTCCGTCAGCACCTACTAAAGTACCTGTAGAAGCTAAAGCTGCTGAATCGATTTTTACTACAACATATCTGTTAGTTTGTACGTCCATAGCTTCAGTAGCTGCAGAGAATACACCAGCTGAGTTAAATAAACCTGGCTGACCTGCTAATCCAATAAATGTTGGAGTTCCTTTTGATGCGTCAAATAAACCACCACCTGCTGCTGGAGATCTATCTTCATAGAATTGGTCATATAAATCAATCGATGAAGGTACTGATGCGTCAAATCCACCAGCGTTAAATCCTGGTCTGTTAGTTGAAATTTCTGGTACAAAGTAGAATAATTTACCAATTGGTAAGTTAAGTGCTTGTACAGAAACGATGTCGTTAGCTAAAAGTTTCGAAAATACTCTTCTAACGATCGGAAAAACTACAGTTTCAAAAGAACCTGAGTCTGCCGATGAAGTTTGCTCGTTGATTAGATAAGAAGCTTGATTCTCAAATAATTGAGCTACATTGTCTTTAGAGTAACCATTAAGACCATCTAGGAAACCTAGTTTGTCCCATTTATTGATTACATCTTCACGGATAAGTTTCATTGAATTAGTTCCAATGTTTCCAACTTGTCCTGAGTTTAATAATTGTCCCATTTTAATTATTTTTTAATATTTTTATTATTTTATTTTACCCATAAGATCCATCATTCTTTTCATTTGTGGGTCTTGGTAAATTTTATTTTCACGTATTGTGCTATTGTTAACGCTATTATTACTTTCTGTTATGACTTTAGTACCTCCTTTTTTAGAAATCACCTCTTGTATTGGTTGAGTACCTTTAGTATTTATCTCACCATTAATTTTTTTATACAAAGATTTTGATTCCTTTAGGGAATTTACCTCATCAAATCTAGAAAGAATATTTAACTTTTCTTTTTTAGTTGTTGAGTGATCAGTAAATAATTTTGTTGTGTAAGCCAAATTAGAATTAAACACAGCAACTTCATTTAATTTTTCTCTAAATAACGATAAAGCTTTTTTATATTCTTCATTTTTACTTTTGAGAGACTTAACTTCGTCACCATACTTACTAAGTGTACCTCTTAACATTTTATTTTCCTTAATTACTCTAGATGGTACTCCTCTTTTTGATTTCTTTGACTCATTCATTTTTTTGTAAAGATCTTTATTAGGGATTGCTCTAGGTTTACTAGTACCTTTTCTTGTACCAGATGAACCTTTTTTACCTTGTGTAAAAGTTCTAGCACTACCCTCTTCAAGTTCTTCTTCAAAATCGTCAAGACCATCAAGTTCGATTTCATACATCGGTTCGTCTTTCATTTCCATGTGACGTTTTTTACCATACATTTCGTCCATGTCTTTCATTTCTTTCATATAGTCTTCAGGTTTTCCCTGATCGCCATGTGAACTTCCAGTTTTGCCATGATACCCTTTATCAGTACCCTTGTAGTTTTTATAATCACTACGAGTTTTTGATTGGTCTCCTTTTTTAGCTCCACCTTCTTCCATCATATCATCATCCATCATTTCCATCATGTCGTCATCTAATTCGATTTCGTACATGGTTTCTTTTTCTGAATGTTTACCTTCTGAAACATTTTTTATTTCGTACTCTTCATTACCATCTGTAAGCGTTACGCCATCGCCAGTTTTTACAACTTCGATTTCGTCTTCTGGGCCCATTTTTTTGAATACCTTCATAACTTCATCATCAGATGAAGATGTAAGGTCTAGTTCTATCGAGTCCATGTCCATATCCATGTCCATGTCATCATCGGTAACATCAATTTCCTCGGAATCTAAATCAATCTCATCAACTTCGTTAATGGATTCTTTTACTAGTTCGTTAATTTCTTTCTTCAAAACAGAAGGAAGTATTTCTTTTGCACTCTCCCTAACGGATTCTTCGATTGCTTTCGCTTCAAGAAGAGCTTCTTCTACTAAAGATTTTTCTGCCATTTGACTAATTTTTTTAATCTTTGTTATTAATATACGCAAAAGCGCAAAGAACTCCGTGGGGAGTTTTTTAATAAATATGGCTGATAACGTAAAAAAGCCATTTTTGTCTGAAATTTTGTCAGTTAATTTTAACGATAGTAACCACGTAATTCTGTGGGTCCTATAATATATTCTCGATTCTTAAGATTCATCATGTCTGCTCGAGCCATTTTTTCTGCCAATATCTTATCTTTTTCTGGATCTCCTGAACTAGGTAACATGGTATCATAATACACATCTACAAAATATCTCACTCTGTCACCTTTTCTCATTTCATCAAAAATTTCATCCAAATCAAATTCGTCTAGTTCATAATCAGAATCATAAAATTTTTCTGGTAGTCTAGGACTCTCGTCATGTTCATTCATTGGTCCGTGTTTCTTGTCTATACTTATATCTGGATATTCTCCACTATCCATAGTTTTGAATGTAAATTGGGAATCTACCTTTTTATCTTTTAATATTCCGAAATCTTTTGATGGTCTTTCTTCACCGTCTATAGTATGTGATGGTACTAAACCTGTTACTCCACCTCCTGTTGGTCCTGTAGTCATTTCTTCAAAACATGTAGAATTATCTAAGTTGCCACAGTGCATATCATGACACATCGGATGAGGTTTGAAATTGGTTCCCCCCAACTGATTGCCACAGCATTTTTGGTGATGTACCCAATAATTAGTATAATTTGGAGGTCCAGTATGGCATGACATTTTTGTAGTGCCCGCATAACATTGACATGTATTTTCATTTAATAAAGTTAGTTCTTTTTTTATTTTCTCTCTTAAACTCATATTAACATCCTGATTGTGGACCTCCCGCACAGTTATTTTGCATACACGCCGCCCAGTCTAATTTTGCTTGTTTTCTATCTATTACCATTTGAGAATATGGTTGACCTGCCATTGTTGGGTGATTAGGTCCATATACTCCCGCTGCCAATTGTTGGGAAGTGTAAGTTTGAATTGAACCAAACTGATAACATCCAGCGTTTCCGTTAAATGCGTTATACTGTTGATTTAACCAACCATCCCAAGAAGGTTGATTTCCTGGAGCTGGAACTAACCATTGTGATCCACAAGGAGCATTATAATCAAAATCTGATTGGTTACAACCTGTAGGAATTAGAGGACATTGTACTATAGGGTAAGTCATCTGTGGTACCGGGGCTGCTGAAAGTAATTGTGTTATTCTTACAGTACTAGATACACTACCAGGACCTCCTAAAGGTGCTGAAAAAGTATCACCAATTACAGGTTCTCTTACTGTTCCATTATCATCTACCAACATATTCATTATTGCGTTGGAACTTCCAAAAGTTGTACCATCACACAATTCAACTACTGCATATTTTGGAGTAGGTGTTGTAGGTGTTCCACCGCCAAAATCTATTACTTCCGCATTAGGGAAATTAGGTTGAACTACAGCATAAACTCCCATTAAGTTACCTGGTGTATTACCCAACAGTAATGAATTTCCATTACATTGTCTAATACCAGTGGTCCAATCTATTATATCTCCTGGTTGAGGAACTTGTCCATTTACTGTTACTGCTTTCATCCATGTACCTTGAAATATAGCGCTAGGTGGTGTACCTGCAGTTATAGGCATTGGTTGTCCAAAAGACCAGTTACACATAACAGGAGGTTGGCAAGCGGGTAATTGATTACACGGGGGAGGACATCCTGGCCACAATCCATTTGGATGTGGTGGCATTATACCTGTACTAACCCACCAAAAATATACTTTTCTAGCATTTGGATTTGATGCCGCTGTACACCCTCCGGATTGTTCTTTTATTACTCCCTCATTATCCCCAAGGATAACAGCTGGGTGCATTGGTGGTTCAGTTTTTTTACCTTGTGGTTCATGTTTCTTAATTAACGCCTTTACATCCACTTCTTTATCTTTACTAGGTTTATCTTCTTTACTTGGCTCAATTGTTTTAACAGGTTCCTTTGTATCATCTACATCATTTGTTGCCATTGCACCTTCTCCATCTGAATCATCACCAGGATTTGGTATATTTTCTCGTTCATTTAATGAAACAACATCTGCCCCCATTAAAGTTATAGGTTGTGTTTGTGGTGCGTCGTCGGCTCTACAAGAGTTTGATGCCGTACACCAATGATGTCCTGGAGGACATCCCCCTGTACCCATATCTCCTGCATCTTTATACTCGTCATGGTTAAATGAATCACTCACACTATCCATCATTTGGTCTATTTTTGCCAAGTGACTTTCAACCCAGTCATCTAAAACCTCATCTTTTTCTAACTTATTATACATGTCTTCTGCTTTATTAGAAATACTATGTAATTGTGATGCAGCCATGTATGAATCTTCACTTGTTTCTTTTTGTTCTCCACATCCACAACCTTCATCTAATTTACCTTTAGGTTTCGTTGTTTCTTGTGGTGGTGGAGTCGGTCCTCCTGTTTGTCCACCCATACACCATAATGATGTACATGGTGCTGACGGTTGATATTGTAATGGACTTCCATTACATGGTTGATTACCTTGTGGTGCGTCACATCCTCCATGTTTACAGAAACCTGGTCTATTTGCATCTTCAACACAAACAATACAACCAGCATTTGCGGTAACACAAGGTTCCTGGGGATTATATCCCCCCGCTGGATTCCAAGTCCATCCAATATCACAGAAATATTTTCCTGTTGGGCAAATTGGAGTCTGACTATTAGAACCTACTGGACTGACTGGTCTTCCTGCCACATCAACAGGCGTTTTTTCTGTAGGAGTATTGTCAGCATATTTTCCTGGTCTAGGTTTTCCTGGATTATCATTTGTACATTTCTTACCACACGATTTTGTAGTTGGTGGAGACCCTGGATTAATAACCATTTTTTTACACTCCGATCCATCACAATAACACCCTGAAGGGCATTTTGAAGTTAAAGGAACATTTTCATTTAGAATTCTTTTATTTAATTCTTTTATATTATCGTATTTTGATTTTCTAATTCTATTACTCATTTTTTAATCTTTTAGGAAATTTTTAATTGTATTATCTATTTTCGACTCCATAATTTTTTTTGGTTTTGTTGATTCCACATAAGGTTTAGCCTCCTCTACTTGATTAAATAAATAAGCTCCCGGAGTGGATGGAGATGAAACTAAGTCAAAACAAATTAATTCAAAATCATCTTGTACTTGATTTTGACCATTTACTTGTTGTAACGAACCTACACCTCTAGATGAAATTCCTAACTGTACACCGTGTCTTAATAGGTTTGCCGCTAAGTCTCCTGGAGTTGTTGCGGTTCCATTATTTTCATAAGCCGGAGATGTAATTAATGTTAACTTACCCATTAGAGTATTTCCATCCCACCAAGTCTCATCAAGTTTATGTGATGTTCTCTCAAGGTCAATTATAGATGAATCTGGGTGATTAAGTTCTGAAATAGCCCTACCATTTTTAATTACTTCTTGATGTTTATCAACCTCTTTTCTTAAAATGTTTTCTGGGTAAACTCTTCCATTCCTATTTTGAACTCCACATTTCTGTAAAACAGCAACCATCTGTATAGGACCATAACTAGTCCCTACTTCATTCATCTCTTTTATAATTTTTTTATTTTCTGTAGTTTGCGGTGAGATATAACCAGAATCTTTTTCCACTAATAAACCGTAACCTGTCTCGCCTTCCTTTAATAATTTAAGTTCCATATTAATAAATATTATTTTATAATAAATATGAGTGGGAAAAATAAAACCCATCAAACGATGGGTTTTTTAATAGAGAAAAGATAGATTACCTTATTTATTTAGATTATAGTTGAATCCTCCATCTACTTCAAATACATCGCTAATTAGTTTATTGGATAACCATTGTAATTCCATTATAACTGAAGGATTATTAATTTTTCTTAATTCTTTTTGGAATAAAGTTATTTCACAAGACATAAAAGATTTCTTTTTTGTGCTTATTCCTGAGGATCTTAAATCAAAATCCACTATTATTCTTTTATTATTAAAACTCTCTGAAGGGATTGTTTCACTTAAAAATCTTTTGATGTTTTTGGTTATTTTATTTAATTTTGGTTGGTAGTTTTCTGATTCGTATAATGGCTCTACCCAACTGGATAAAACCACGTATAGTGTTCTAGGTTGTTTATTGTTTACAGTTCCTATGTGTATTTTGAATGGTTTTTCCGTATTCAGTGATAATTCTTTCCCTAATTTCATTTTTCATGTTCTTTTCTTCAAGTGTTATTAATAGTTAATATTACGAAATATAATTAAATAAAAAAACCCCGATTAAGGGGTTTTTATGATTTCTAGATTTTATATTTCCACAAACTCTTCATTCTTGTAAACTCTTCAGTAATTGGTACATCAGGTCCATAGTTACCAGGATTAGCACCTCCTGGTCTACCAGTAGGGTTATATACGTTACCTCCTGAATTATTAATTGGGTTTCCTGCGTTTGATGATGAGTTATAATTATTAAAGGAACCACATGGACCACCACCAAATGGACTATTACCCGGTCCTGTATAAGTAAATGTTGGTGAAATAGCACTTCCATTAACGTAGTTATTAAAACAAGATTGACAATTAAATTGTTCACATTCTTCTAAACATACACCAGAAGGTTGATTACAGTATTCTGGTTCTTCTGCCACACACTCACCTTCACTATTCAAAATACCATTATATTCTTCTAAACCTCCTCCAGGTACATAACTCCATTCCCAACCAACTACACATGGATCTCCTGGTGAAATACAACTACCATCATCTGTAGTAGCGCCCTCGTCATAATTAAAAGATTCTGGATTTGTACACCCTTGGTCACTACCAGATATAGGTATAAGTTCTTCATCTCCAGGTCTAGATGGTTTATCTAATCCTGTAGGTCTAACATAACCTGGTTTTTTATCTAATGGTTTATCTGTAATATAATCTGGAACAGGACTAACATCTGGTTTTACAGGATCTCTGCCGGGAGTAAATGGTCCAACAGGATTAGGATCTACGCCTATATCTACACCACCAGGTCCATAATCAGGATCGGTTGAGGGTGAATATGGGCCTTGCCAGTCAGTAACGTTAGGGTCAAATTCACATTTAACCGCTTCTCCTTCAAATTCACCACCAAGATAAACATTAGTTGTTGCTTGTGGGTTATAATTAGTTGCGTTTTCATTTTGACAACCAACACAACTTTCATACTCACATAAATCATTATTAACATAACTAACTGTACCGTCATAATTACAAGCTTGGTAATCTATACAACCAACACAATCCAATTCTCCGGTACAACTACCACACAAATTAGGTGGTATACATGAACCGTCATCCGAACCTGCTTCCGAATCATAATTACAAGAATCCTGATCCATACATCCTTCAATAATATCAGTCCAGACACAATTACACATATTAACTGTAATTGGTGCAAATGTAAAACCAACATCTATTGTTTGATTGGCATTAAGTTCTTGGAGTGCCGTAATAAATTCTTGAAAATTAGTAATATCATCAAGACTTCCACCACCTATTCCAAATAAGGTAGAACCCCAAGTTGATGATTGTACTTGTTCAATTAATCCTGGAAAATTAAAAAAACTAAAGGGGTAATCTTGACCATTAACATCAATTATCATTGTAATACTACTCACATAACCATAGGGACACATAGGACTAGGTAATCCCTGTTCTATGTCTGATGGAATAGAATTTACAACTGAAAAATAAAAACTACTAAAATTAGAAGTACCTGGGATATCGGGACTCATCATGTAATTTACTGCCAAAGATGACGCTGTTTGATCAGTTACTGTAAAGGTTGGGTTATCAGGAACTTCACTTAGTGTCTGTGCCCAAGTTCCCCAATCTGGTACTACTAGGTCTTGTACACCAGGAAATAATGAAAATATTTCCTTGTTCTGACAAGGTCCAACAATATCTTTATCAGTGAATTGTTCGTTAAGTAACCTACTATACCTATTGATTAAGTCTCTCATAATATTATTATTTATGATCCCAAAGTTTTTTCATTCTATTTATTTCCTCATTAAGTTTAGACTTATCTTTAGGTTTGTCTTTAGGTTTGTCTCCTTTTGGTGGTGGAGTTGGTCCTCCTGTTTGTGGTTTATCAGCATCTTTTGGTCTACCTTTTCCACAGTAAGAAAACTCCATACATTCTTCCATTGTATCATAAGGACGTAATCCATATTGTATAACTAATGGAAGTCTTTGTTGCGTTATTTCGAGACATTTATATTCTTGACTAAACTCTCCTTCTGGATATGGTTTAGATGGGTCAGCTTTACAAGCGTAACACCCAACTTCTGGTTTACCAGTTTCTCTACATCTAGTTTTTGGTTTTTCTCTAACTGGGTCCTCAATAGAATCATCTCCTGTTGTAGGGTCTGGACAACATCTTCCATAATTTGTCCAACTAGCTAAATTAGGATCATCATTAGGGTCAGATAATGCAAAGAAAGCCTCACAAGTCATTTTTTGTGTGGCTGGATCTAATCCTGCAAATTTTTCACAAGGGTCTGGGTCAATTGGGTTGTTATTACCGCCCGTACAGTTACTATTACAATCAGCCTCTGAAACATAAGGTCCTGTAAAATATGATTGGGGTTGATTTGGTGATTGAACACAATTACCTCCATTAGGATTAACATATTGACCTGTTGGATCACACCACCAGTCTCCTGTCGCTCCAGTTGTTGTTAATGGTGGAACATTAAGTGGTGGACAATTACATTCTGCGGCCATACACTGAACCCAGTTTCTTTTTTCTGTTTTTCTAGCAATTGCTATTGGTGTTAGTGGAGCCCCAGCATTTGGTTGATTAGGTCCCACAACTCCACCATTTAATTGGTTTGTTAACCAGTTAACTGCGCTTTGTAGGTGTTGACACCCTGCTTGGTTAAATCCTTGTTCTCTTAAACTTAACCACTGTGTCCAACTATTTTGTGCCCCAGTCTGTAAATGTGTTTGTGCACAAGAACCAGAAAATGAGAAATCACAAGTAGTCGTAGAACCAGTTGGTGTTGGTCCTCCTGTAGTACCTGTAAGAACTGGATTATTAGAACCACCACATCCCACTATATCTGGATGTGTTTGAGAATCGTACATTGTAACTCCATTTATAGTTCCACACACTCCATTTATATTAGAATTACTAAATCCTGAATCTGTTATTATTTGACCATTTTCACAACCATAACATGTCATTGGTAGAGGATTTGTAGTTCCTGTTTGTGTTCCTGGTCCTAGACATTGAGTTGATGTTGTATCGCTAATCCACGCAGTAGGACCTAAACTTAGGTAACTCATTTGCATTGGTACTACGGTCTGTACAATGAATCTTGTTGTATTAGGAGCCCCAAATGAATTTTGAATAGTCGTATTTACCGATGATTGATCTGGTAACTGTCCGTCTATAAGTACACAAGGATAGGTCCAAGTTGTTGGATTTGGGTCATTAGCTTCCTCACACTTAATTGCGGTAAGTCGCATACATTGATCAGCACCAGTAGCGACCCCGAAATATTGTCCCGCACTACCGTATTGCTCACTTAATAAACTTCTTTTATTTCTATTTTCAAAAAGTTTATTGGACTCCTCAATATGATTTCTTTTATTGTATTTTGCTCTTCCCATAGTTTTTTTTTCTAAAAAATGTATTATATATCTTCACTATGATCATATTCATGAGTCACAGTTGTTTTAGTTGGTTCCGGTTCCTCTACTGGAGCCGCACCTGGAGAAAAGCCTTCAGCTGCAGTAAAACCAAGTCCCGCCATTACAATCCATTGTAATGAGTTAAAAATGTTTTCGTCAATTGTAAAGTCCCAAAATAAGTTTGCAACATACCCAATTAACATAAATAATAAACAAAGAAAAGTAACAAATCTTTTGCTTGATACTTTACT
>Ga0098038_1001365_pt1 | contig 10547 bp, 16 predicted proteins | sample 5B_taG_FD_75051 | JGI IMG/M metagenome (GOLD analysis project Ga0098038, IMG submission 75051) | Marine viral communities from the Subarctic Pacific Ocean - 5B_ETSP_OMZ_AT15132_CsCl metaG | ecosystem: Environmental > Aquatic > Marine > Oceanic | place: Pacific Ocean | collected 2015-01-08 | reverse complement strand
CTGGAATTTATCAAACTAACTTTACCACTTCGTTTTCTAGCGTAAATTACGGCCACAGCCACACAAATATTACCAATGTGGGCTTTATAGGTGGCACGGTAAAAAATGACTATGTTCAGTCAGCCGGTTCTATAAAGCAACGTAACGCTGACTGGACGGGTAACGTATCAAATAACGCATCAACAAATGACTCGTTGTATTTTCATATTCAAGAGTTTGGAGACCTTGCATGACAGTGACCCCTGAGTTTCAAGGCACACATCTATGGGACAGGCTCTGTTGGGCCAAAGAGAACCTTGAGGGTGTGCAGTCAGACTATCGCGTGGTCTATGAAGACAGCGTAGACGAGTGCGCTAAGATACTTGTACCTGACCCTAATTGGATGGCTTGCGCTTTACAAGGCGGCATCTTACCACCCGTAGAAGTATACCACGAGCTAGCAAAAGATGAAGCACAACCTGACTTTACTAAGCATACCCGTGGCTATCTACTACATGATACACAGCCTATTGATGCGATGACTGAAGAAGAAGCTATCGAGTATCTTATACTTAAGGACTGCCCACAAGCGGTGTGGAAAACATATAACGAAGGTAACCGTCTTAAGCTGGTTATCTGTAAAAAAGAACAATTACCTCAAACTAGAGAATGGCGAAACGCATGGAAGATCGATCAAGATCTAATCGCTGCATAGGAGAAATAAATGGTAGATACATATATTAAGGTAGGTGATCAAACTCCTCTTGCGAGTTCTGTTACTGTACCTAAAGACCGTAACTTCCGTGGTGCTTGGGTTCTTGACGGAACTGTAATCTTGGAAGATATGGATAGCGCTAAAGCTATATTTAAAGATAAAATAAGAGAAGTACGTAAGCCACTACTAGAGGCTAAAGACGTAGAGCTTATGAAAGCGCTTGAGACTAGCGCAAGTACAACAGCTATTGCTACAGCTAAGAACGCACTACGTGATGCACCAGCTGCTTCAGCTATTGATAGTGCAGATACAATTACAAAGCTAAAAGAAGCTTGGGATACATCGCTACTTGGTGCAAGCCCTTACTAATAGGAGGCTATAATGGCATTAAGTAAAATAAGATCGGATAGCCTTGAAGATACTGCTATTCATGGCAACAGGAACCTTGTGATTAATGGTGCGATGGTTGTCTCACAAAGGGGAACCGACATTAACGCTTTGGGAGAAACTGGATACTCGGCTGATCGTTTTAGGACTCGCACATACGGTGGTAACGGCAGGTTTGATTATGACCAAGTTACAGATGTTGTGCCGAGTAGTACCTTTAAGTATGCCGCTAAATATACCGTTTCAACAGCGGCAACAGATGTTGGGTCTTTCGGTTATTCTGTGCAACAGGTCATTGAAGGTCACAACATTGCTCAATTAAGAATTGGTAGGTCAGACGCAAAACCATTTACAATAAGTTTCTGGGCAAGGTCATCAGTATCTGGAACATACAGTTCTGGGGTTACTACAGCTTTTGGAGACATTTCTTTTGTAACTGAGTTCACGCTTGTGGCAAACACTTGGAAATATATTTCCTACACAGTACCCGCTTACACAACTAGTGTTCCTTCAAATCTTAACGAAACAAATGGTAGTGGATTATTCTTTACAGTTATTGGGCTAGCATCACAAACCTCTAAACAGACTAGTACATTAGATGCGTGGCAAAGCGGGAACTTTGCTTTTTCCAGCAACCAAACAAACTTTATGTCAGCAACTACCCGCACAGTGCATATCACTGGCGTTCAGATGGAAGTCGGCGAACAGGCCACGCCTTTTGAACATCGGTCCTTTGGCGATGAGTTGACTAGATGCAGACGTTATACACAAGTGTTTTTGGGAGACCAGACTTATTCTGAACTAGGCGGCACAGGCATTGCTTTTTCTACGACTAATTTAGATGTACCCATACAACTAATTCCGCAGATGCGTTCTACTCCTGCTCTTACTAATAGCGGAAACTTACAAGCTAGTAATGCCGGAAGCGGGTATGCTCTTACAGCTATATCTTTAATAACACAGCAATGCAGTAAAGATGTTGCCAGTGTTAGAGGCATAACAAGTGGGATGACAGCAAACACCCCACACAGAATTGAGTCAGCTAACAATACGACTGCTCGTGTAATCTTGAGTGCGGAGTTGTAAAATGGAAATGGAAATTACATCGGCACAGTATGTTGCCTCTGAAGTAAATGGACAGACTACGAATATCTGCATTGAAGCAGTGATTGGCGGTGAAACTTGGCAAGTTCCTTTGGCGAGTGGCAACACTATGTACGACGAGATAATGAAACAGGTTGAAGCCAGAAAACTAACAATAGCCCCAGCAGAGGAGGAATAATAAATGCCATATGTAGGCAAACAACCCCTCGCAGGGGACTTTAAAAAACTAGGATCACTCACAGCGTCTGCGACAGCTACTTATGCGCTCACTTATAACGGTGCAGCATTTAAGCCAGCTAACGCAGAGTCTTTGATTGTGTCACTTAACGGGGTAACACAAGCACCTAATGACGCTTACAGTGTCAGTGGTAGTAATATTGTGTTCGCCTCTAACCTTTCTTCTTCAGATAGCATTGATTATATTCTTGCGCTAGGAGAAGTAGGTAATCATACAGTACCAGCAAATAACTCTGTTACTACAGAAAAGCTTAGTAGCACTATCAGTCGTGGTGGTGTGGCTAATATTCGTGTTAACCCTAACAGCCTTACAGATAATACAACGATTGCCAGTGGTGAAAACGCTCTTGTAGCAGGACCATTTACACTTGCAGCTACGTTAACTGTCAACGGCACATTTACGGTGGTGTGATATGAGTAAACTATATGTAGATGAGATTCATGCCAAAACTTCTGGTGGTAATAAAGGTTTTGTAACACAAGTAGTATCTGAAACTAAAACTGATACACAGTCAATTACTGGCGCATATGTAGATGTTTTGTCAGCAACTATTACACCGTCTAATGCAAATTCTAAAATATTAATTCAAGTCACTGTTAATGGTAGTGCAAATGAAAGATACTCAGGAATAAAATTGTTTAGAGGGAGTACACAAATTGCCTTAGGCGATACAACTGGTTCAGTGTCCAGAGTGTTTATGTCAATTGATTCAAACCAAGATGAAGCAAACTCACCTTATCTTTTAAGAACAATGTCTGGCTCTTTTCTTGATACACCTTCAACTAGTAGTTCAGTAACTTACAAAATTCAAGCTGGAAATGATCATTCGGGTAGTACAGTTACGCATATAAATAAAATGCCAAATAACGATACACTCAATTTTAGTTTGCGTGGTATTACAACTTTAACGCTTACTGAAATTTCAGGATAGGAGGAAGACATGGCTTCAATTATAGGAGTGGAAACCCTCCAACACACTAACGGTACAACAGCGGCTACTATTGATAGTGGTGGTAATGTAGCTCTTTCTGGCTATGCAACTCAATCAGGCATCCCCGCTTGCTTTTGGCAAGGTGGTAGAGAGGATAATGTTTCAGTTGCTAACAACGAATCATTCTGGGCGACAAATGATGGTCAAGCAGCAGCATTAGTTGATGGCACTGGATTATCTTTCATACAAGGTGGAATAACCTATACTTCTACTACTGGTGTTTTCACAGTTCCAGTTGCTGGAATTTATCACATTAGTGCTACAGTATACTTAAATCAAGATAGTGTTAATTTTAGAATTGGTTGTGAGATCAATAATACACAAAGATTTATGGGGCACACCCACGGTGATGCAGGCAGGGGTACAAAAAGTGCTACAGCAACACTAAAATTAAATGCTAATGATGAAATTAGGTTTGAATCAAATGGTGGAAGTACTAACACAATTTATGAAGGACAAAACCACACTTTTGGTTCAATATATCTGGTAGGATAGGAGATACACATGACAGGAATACTTAAAGTAAACTCTATCCAGAGTCCTTCTACTAATGATGATATTACTTTAGACCCGAACGGCACGGGCGATGTAATTGTTGCGTCAGGTAACGTAGGCATCGGGACTACAACACCATCCAGTTACAACAGTGGTGCAGATGATTTAGTTCTAGCCACCACAGGTTCAACTGGTATCACCATTGCCTCTGGCACAAGTAACAATGGTTCTTTGTTTTTTGCTGATGGTACTTCTGGTGCAGACCAATATCGCGGTTATGTCCAGTATGAGCAAAATAATAATGCTATGGCTTTTGGAACAAACGGTGTTGAACGCTTTAAAATAGATGGAAGCGGTCAATCGTATTTCTTTCAAGCGCCGCAAAATTCTGGTCAAGCTAATTTTTATTCAGCGACAGAGTGGGCGATATCTGTTAGAAGGCCAAGTGCTGGTTCCGCTGGACATATAAGATTTGAAAATGGAAGCAGTTATGTTGGCGGCATCACAACATCAACTACAGCAACCCAATACAACACCTCATCAGACTACCGCCTTAAAGAAAACGTAACCTATGATTGGGACGCAACAACCCGCCTAAAGCAACTTAAGCCAGCACGTTTTAACTTTATTGCTGACGCAGATACCACAGTCGATGGCTTCTTAGCGCATGAGGCACAGGTAGTCGTACCAGAGGCCGTTACAGGCACACACAATGAAGTCGATGATGATAACAACCCTGTATATCAGGGAATCGATCAGTCAAAGTTAGTACCTCTACTTGTAAAAACCGTCCAAGAACTTGAGGCTCGTATCGCAGCACTGGAGGCTGAATAATGGCACTTACAAAGTTAAACAATCAGTCTCTTAGCGCAGTTACATCTGCTGGTTTGCCTAGTGGTACTGTACTGCAAGTAGTTACTGCTGTTCAATCATCTGGTCTCACTAATTCAACTAATACTTGGACTGATACAAGCTTATCAGCTTCAATTACTCCTTCGTCAACAAACAGTAAAATACTTGTTTATGTTACTCATCCTACAAGAGTGTTGAGAACAGTATCTGATAACTGGCTAGGTGGTATTAAGTTGCTTAGAGGTAGTACAGTAATTGGCAACGGAGATAACTATACTATAGGTCAAACCCATCCTGGCGAAAGTCTTGATGATGGCGGGACTTACTGGTGGTGGACTTCACATGAGTTAGACAACCCATCTACTACAAACAGTGTTACATATAAGACACAAACTAGAGCAGATAGTTCTGGTAGTGTGGCTACATTTGCTGGAAGCCGTATGACCTTAATGGAAATCGCTGGGTAATGAAGATGTCACTAGAACCAGAGCTTAAAGTCCAGATGGAACTAGACGCACATGAGAAAGAGTGTGCTATCAGATATGAAATGGTGAACAGTAAATTAGAGTCACTAGACAAAAGGATGTGGCGGCTAGAAGCTATGCTTATGCTATCAACAGCATCAGTAATAGCTGTAGCCGTTATGCTAATAACTAAACTATGACGCATGTGTTTCTCCTACTAGTATATCTGGGGACAGGGGAAACAAGAAAACTAACTAGCGGCGATATGTACTTTTATAATATTAACGACTGCCTCTACTTCGCTAGTCAGGTTTCCAAACAATACGGTAATTATAAATATAACGATTATGTAAATGCAAAGGATCGAGTGACAGCCTATTGTATTCCAAAATACATTAACACAGAAAATGTGAGGGTATACTAAAATGATTGACCCAGTGTCAGCTTTCGCCGCCTTATCTGCAGGGCATTCAGCAATCAAAAAGGGTATAGAGATGGGTCGTGACCTTTCTTCTATGAGTAATGCTGTTGCTCGTTATGCTCAAGGAGAAGCAGAACTTCAATTTGGTGCAGCCAGAAAAAAGAAATCTAAGTTTTCTTTAGCAGAAGACTCAGCTATTGAAAAGCATTTTCGTAAAGAAAAACTAGAAGATATGCGTAAAGAACTACGATCTATTTTTCAGCTATATGGAAAGCCAGGACAATGGGAAAGACTTCAGGCTGAGATTGCTAATGAACGTGCTGAAATAAAGAAAGCACTTGAAGCAGAAGCAAGAAAGAAAGATCTTATCCTAACTATTATATTATCCATTGTAATTGTTGGTGGAGGTGGTGGAGGCATCATTTGGTGGGTAATGTACCTACAAAAAATAGCAAGTGGAGGATAACATGTTTGAGGCATGGGTGTTGGTTTGTATCACAGGTACCATGAATTGTTTTATGGCACAAGATACAAGAGGCCCGTATAAAGAATTAAAACAATGTCAAGAGAGGACAATTGAAATGGGAAAAGATATTATTGAAGGTGTACCTTTTCATTATCCTGTACAAGGAAAGTGTATTAAAGCACGAGGAGAAGCAACATGATTCAAGCACTTATTGGGCCAGTAACAAGCCTACTAGATAAGTTTATTCCTGATGCAGATGAAAAGGCTAGGATTGCACACGAGCTTGCTACTATGGGTGAAAAACATGCTCAACAGTTAGCACTTGCTCAAATAGAAGTTAACAAGGCTGAAGCTGCTAGTGGTAGTGTTTTTAAAGGTGGGTGGAGACCAGCAGTTGGTTGGGTGTGTGCTTCTGCCTTTGCATATCATTTTGTTTTACAGCCCATACTGCTCTTTGTAGTGGCCCTAACAGGTACTCAACTACCTACCCTACCTGAGTTTGACATGAGCACCCTGTTGCCCGTTCTAGGAGGCATGTTGGGGATTGGTGGACTTAGGACATATGAAAAGCAAAAGAGGCTAACCAAATGAATTTAGATAAACTAAAAGAAGATTTGTTTATTGATGAGGGTTGTAAATATGAAATCTATATGGACCATCTTGGGTATCCAACTTTTGGTATTGGGCACCTTGTTTTGGTGGATGATGTGGAGTATGGACAACCTATCGGAACGCCTGTCTCAGAAGATAGAGTCAACGAATGTTTTGCTAGCGACATCAGCGTGGTGCTTGAAGAATGCGAAACGCTCTTCCCCAGTTTCGAAGTATTGCCCGATGAGGTCCAACTAATTATTGCTAATATGATGTTTAATATGGGAAGGCCAAGACTTAGTAAGTTTAAAAACTTTATTGCAGCTGTAGCAATTAGTAATTGGAAAGAAGCTGCAAATCAAATGGTAGACAGCCGTTGGTATAATCAAGTACCAAATCGTGCTGAGCGACTTGTAACCAGGATGAAACAAGTACAATAGTATATACCCCTTATAGACAAAATTCTATTTAACAAAGAGGTAATAGTACTATGAGAAACGTAGAGTACGTTGGTCCATCCACACACATTTCTGAAGAGATTGATGCTATGAAGTATCGTCAAGAGGGCGAGTCCTTTGATGATAAAGTAAAACGAATGGCAGCAGCACTTAATGATACTGAGGAACATCAACTAGAGCTAGAAGATATTTTTGGAAATATGAGATTCCTACCAGCAGGTAGGGTTCAAAATGCAATGGGCAGTCGGCGTATTACTACTGCGTTTAACTGTTTTGTTTCAGGGATTATTGATGACAATATGAAGTCTATCATGAAACGTGCAGCAGAGGCAGCTGAAACAATGCGTAAAGGGGGCGGTATTGGATACGATTTCTCTAGGCTCAGACCTCGTGGCGACCATATTAATTCTCTCGATTCTCAGTCCTCTGGTCCTGTTTCTTTCATGGGCATCTTTGATGCAGTGTGTCAAACAATTGCTTCGTCTGGTCACAGGCGTGGAGCACAAATGGGTGTCCTTAGGATTGACCATCCTGATATTCTTGACTTTATTAGGGCTAAACGCAACAGTGATAAGCTCACAGGTTTTAATATCTCAGTCGGGATTACAGATGCATTTATGGAAGCTCTGGATAGTGATACCGAGTACGATCTTGTCTTTGATGGTGTTGTGCGTGGGTCTTTATCGGCCTCAATGGTTTGGGACGAAATAATGAACTCGACATGGGATTGGGCAGAGCCTGGGGTTCTGTTTATTGACCGTATACAAGAGATGAATAACTTGTGGTACTGTGAGACTATTGAAGCCACTAACCCATGTGGTGAGCAACCGTTGCCCCCGCAAGGTGCATGTCTATTAGGTTCTTTTAACTTAGTAAAATACCTTGATGAAAGTGATGGTAATTATACATTTAACTTTACACAGTTTAAGAAAGATATCCCACATGTAGTACGTGCTATGGATAATATTATTGATCGTACTATTTATCCGCTTAAAGAGCAGTCTGATGAGGCTAAGGCTAAAAGACGTATGGGACTAGGTGTAACTGCGCTAGCTAACGCTGGTGAGCTTCTAGGGTACCCCTACGCTTCTCCTGAGTTTCTTAATTGGTCAGAAAAAGTATTTGCTTGTTTGAGAGATAATTGTTATAGGGCGTCAGCACTTCTTGCAAAAGAAAAAGGTGCGTTCCCTATGTATCGTAAAGAGTATCTAAAGTCTAACTTTGTACGTACACTTCCAGCATCCGTTAAAAAGGAGATTAGAGAACATGGCATACGTAACAGCCACCTTACTAGCATTGCTCCTACTGGGACTATTAGTCTCGTGGCAGATAATGTTACTGGTGGGATAGAGCCAGTATTCAGTCACTATTATGATCGTACCATCCAAACATTTGAAGGACCTCGTGTAGAGCGTGTAGAGGATTACGCTTATGCAAGAGGGGTAGAAGGGAGGACATCATCTGATATTTCAGTTCAAGACCACTTAGCAGTATTGCTGTTGTCTCAACACTATGTTGACTCAGCGTGTTCTAAAACTTGTAATGTGGGAGATGATGTCTCATATGAGGAATTTAAACAAGTGTATGTTGATGCCTGGAAGGGCGGGGCGAAGGGATGCACTACGTTCAGGATCAGTGGAAAAAGATTTGGTATCTTCAACGAAACCTTGGAAGAGGAAGAGAAGGTACTTAGCGAGAATGAGGAAATGGTTGAAGAAGAGGGAAAGGTTGAGGCTTGCTTCATCGACCCGCTTACAGGCCAAAAGGAATGCTCATAACGACTAATTAACGGAGGAGTAATATGGCAGAAGAAACAATTTCTGTTACCGATATCGCATCGCAAGGGGTAATCATAGATACTCCTCCTGTTGCCTTAGCACCAAACGTATTTACAAATGTACGCAATGTTAGGTTTAAAGATGGTGCAGTTCGTAAAATTACTGGTGAGCTACTGCTTAATAATATTGTAGAAGATCTTGTACCTGCTAATGAAGCATTTGGGCAAGTTAGGTACTTTGCAGTCTGGGAAAACCCCAACAAAGCACCACATGGTTGTTATTATATTTGGGTAGTAGACTATATACGTGCTGGTATTACAGTGGGTCAGAAGGTTTATATTCAAGATCATCTAGGTACAAAGAAAGATATTACACCTGCTAGTATGACAAACGGGTTTGCATTTACAACTTACGGTTGGCAACATACTTTGTTTAGTGGTGGTTTTGCTTTTATTTTAAATAACGGTATTGATAAACCACATTACATTCTTGATACTGCAGGTAACACAGATATTAATAATATAGTACTTGCAGAACTTCCTGGATGGGATAGCTATCAAGTTGAGCAACAAGTGTTTAATGATACATATTCAGCAGGTGCAATTACAGTATTTGATCTTGGACAAAAGGTAGACTTTTCTACTAATCAAATTCTTGTTACAGGAACAAATACTAAAACAGCACAGGCAGGTTCTCCTGCTGGTTCAGGTACAGTAAACGGGACTAACTTTGTTCCAGGAACACTTCCAGGATCTACACCTAGCGTGTCGGGTAATCATTTTCAGATTTATACAGACACATCTACTAACACTACAGTTATTGTAATTGGTGGTCTTACTGTAGGAGACTCTGTAAAAGTAACAATTGAATCTAGAAATATTGTTGATGTTCGTGCTGGTATAGTACAATCATTTGGTGATCTACTGGTTGCTGGTGATCTTACAGAAGTAGACTCAACTAATAATGCAAAAATTATTCGTAGACTTTCAGGTGTAGTACGTACATCAGATGTTGCAGTTCCAGGATCAGTACCAAATAACTGGAATCCGTTTGCAGCAGGTGTAAGTACAGCAGACGAATTTACTTTGTCTGAAACAAATGTTATTCAAGAAATGAAATCGTTGCAGGGTAATATGTACATTTATAGTACAGACAGTATTCACGTTATGCGTCTTACTGGTAATGCCACTGCTCCTGTTTCGTTTGCCCCTAATACAGATGAGTATGGATGTCTTACTACAGGTGCCGTTGTAGAATATGATGGTAAACACTTTGTAGTGGGTGCTAATGATATTTACACATTTTCTGGAAATCCAGGAAACATTCAATCATTATCTGGTAAACGGGTTACTCAATACTTTTATAATAACCTTAATCCTATACATGAACGTCAACTGTTTACCCTTCAGAACCATCAAGAAGAAGAAATATGGGTATGTTATCCCACACTAAACTCAACTGGAGGCGAGTGCGATGAAGCTCTTATCTGGAATTACAGAGACAATACATGGACTATTAGAGATCTTGATGCGGTTGCTGCAGGTGATGTGGGGCCTATTAAAGGGGGTGGTATCCCAACTGCGACTATTGCGGCTACTGGCAACAGTG
>Ga0098038_1001363_pt1 | contig 10550 bp, 15 predicted proteins | sample 5B_taG_FD_75051 | JGI IMG/M metagenome (GOLD analysis project Ga0098038, IMG submission 75051) | Marine viral communities from the Subarctic Pacific Ocean - 5B_ETSP_OMZ_AT15132_CsCl metaG | ecosystem: Environmental > Aquatic > Marine > Oceanic | place: Pacific Ocean | collected 2015-01-08 | reverse complement strand
TAGCCTCATAATATCTAATAGTTGGAGATGCTTCAAACTGCCATTCCTTATACATATCTATAGCTGTAACAACTAACTCATCTGCTTCCCACTCATCTTCTACAATAACTTTTTCTTTTATCTTCTCCTCTTTTATCTCTTCATCATAACCCTTAAATGGATTACTCTTTTTTTTAGAAACCATAAACTCAATAAAAGCAAACTCCTGCATAGCAACATTCTTAGTCTTACTTTTATCTCTTTTCCATATCTCCTTAAATGGAGATACATTTAAAATATTAGCAGTAGGTCTTACAACATTTCCATTTACTTCAAATATTTCCATTATATAATTTCTTTAACCCATTTAACAATTACATCTGTATACTTTTCTTTATACCACTTTTGCATTAGTATTTCTGCATCTTCAAAATTGTCAAAGAATAAATTCTCTAATAATAAAGCAGGCATTTTAGTTTTATTAAGAACATAAAAATTAGCTTCATAATCACTATCTCCATCAGAATCATCTTCTAATAAGATTAAATCATCTTCTAAATCAGGACCTTCTTCTAATATAAAATTATCTTCATATATATCTATTAGCTTCTGACCAATAGAATCACTTCTAGTATTACCTTTAGAAGTCCATACCTGAAACCCTTGTGCATTATGATTTCTAGTAGCATTAGAATGCTCACTAATATATATACCTGAAGTAATATTAGTATGATAAAAATTAGCAATGTTTACTCTATCTTGTAAACTAGTATCAAAATATGGATGATATACAGGTATTACAGTAATTCCTTCTGCTCCTAATTTCTTTTTTATTAACTCACAGTATTCTCTATTTTTTACACCTTCATAAAAAATACCATCATCATGAAATACACCTTCTCCATGATTAAACATCTTACTAGGTGATGTAGTATATTCACCTTTAGGATTTATCCCACCATGACCTGCATCTAAAAATATTACTTTCTTCATTTATAAACTGTTGATTGAATTTTTAAATCATAATTCTTTTGTCCATAACCTTCTATCATAATAACAGTAATATGTTTAACAGACTCATACTCTGTCTTACCCTCATTTTCTAAATGCTTTGCTATATTATTTGGTGTATATATAACTTCTAAATAATTATCCTTCCAAATAGGAACACTACATCCACATGATGATTTAGCACTTACAAATATACCTTCAGATAAATAATCAAACTTTACTGTTACTGGTTCTTTAGCCTTTACTCTACCTATATTTATATTTTCAGATTTCCACATAATTAATATTTTTAATGAATAGTTATATTTTTTCCTTTTAAAAGAATAGAATTATCTAATGCCCAATAATGATCTTGATCTTTAAATACATCCCCATTTTTAAAAGCTAACCACTCTTTCTTACTCATCATTCTAGGATAACATAACCCATCACAAGATTTATTACACATTTGTAAAGCAGTAGTAGCACATCCACATATAACACACTCTCCATTGTTATAACATTCTTTGTTCATATTAGCAATTCTAAATTCTATCTGCTCTTCTATATGCTCTCTCATAAGTTTAGATGCAAATATCTTATATCTAAAATTACCTTGAATGTAATACCAAATGTCAATAACCTCATGATTTCCCTGTAATATAGAAATCAAGTAAGACAAAATTTTAATTAAATACTGCTTAACTTTTTTCATACTTTTTTAAATAATTTATTAGTAATTCTTTTTTAAATGTGTACTTATCTTTAGATATACCTCCTTTTTCATATAAATTATCTAAATTCCTAATGTTATTTTTTATCCTAGAAATAGCAGGAGTAAATAACCCTAATTTCTTAATCCTAATATTAGGAAATGTTTCACTACCTAGATGTTCTCTAAAATAGAGAAAGAAATTATTTATAACTTCATAAGCAATATCTACATCTATATCATTTTCTAAAGCATATTTAAGAATGTCTTTATTCTTAGCCATAGTTAGATATTTTAAAATAATACTCTTGCTCAAATTCTGCAGGTAATACTACTTCTGATATAAATAAAGCACCATATTTCTTATATATAAAACCTTTTTCTTTTAATGACTTTAAGTAATTACCTAATCCTCCTGCTGAAATATTTAAATTAGTCTTTACTACTTTTCTAGCTGTAGTACCAAATAAATCTTCTTTTAAATCTCCTTCTAGATTCATAAATTCAGATAATACTTCTATTTCTTTAGGTGTTAATCTAATAGGAAGAAAAGGATTTATAACCTCTAAATGCTTTTGATAAAAAGTTTTACTATCTAATTTTAAAGTCTTACTTATCTTTTTAATTTTCATAGTTTTCAATTTTACTTAATACAAATCTATAACTTAATTCTCAAACTTAAAAGTTACTATTTAAGAAAAAGCTATTTTAATATATATACTATATATATAATATTTAAAAAATATAAAAATTATTTTCCTATACAAGTAAAATATAAAATTTCTAATAAAAAAAATATACCCCCTACTAGTAACCCTACTTAACAAGTTTCTAAAAGCACCCCTAATTTGTGAGTATTTAATCCTCCTTACATTTAAACCCCCAAGAATCTCAAACCCGAATTACCCCCACACCTACTTTTCTGTTTCCCTTTTAGAAGCCTTGATATAATTATTTATCATAATCAAAACTTTATTGCATATGTTTATCGTTAAAGACATCAAGCACCCTGTAGTTAAGGGTGTAACTCAAACATCAAGAGCTATTGTTACTCTATCTTCAAGTTCATTGCCAGGCAAGCCAGGTAATATCTACAGATATAGTATTCCTTTGACTGACAAATACACTCTTGAAATGGCTAGAAAACTTGAACTTGGTTCTGTTCTTAAATTCAGTTCTATTGAAGAGTTATGTAAAGCTACTGAACAAGTGTTAGTAATTAACAATGGTTATAATTGGCTGTATGACAAGAAGTATGCTGAAACCGTTAAGAAGATGGATAAGCCTACTGTACAACCTAGTAATGATGTACCATTCTAGCATGGCTAAAGGGGGAAGAGTAATCTTCTCCTTTTTTTCTTTTACCTAACTTTCCTTTTTCCCTTTACTAATGTAGGATATTAATTATAATCATAAAATCAAAAGCTATGGCTAACAAAAAAGTGTATGTTAAAAAAACAGTTAAACCTTTTATTCTAGTAATGGAACCTAATGGTAACATTTACAGAAAAGAATTAACTAACAATACTAAAAAGATTAAGGGGTAATACCCTTTTTCTTTTTTACTAAATACTTTTCTCTTTCCCTTTACAAATACGGGATATAATTTATTACATTGTTAATGTAAACACTTTGTAGAAGCACAATACACCAATTGTATACTCGATAATCAAAGTGTTTATTTTCTTATAATGTAATAAATAGCTTTAAAAACAATATAATCAATAACTATGTCTAGCAAAATTAATTGGGGATATACTCCCTTTACAGCAATAACTCTTGTAAAACTAAAAGCTAATTTAACTTTAGAAGCAGTTAGAGAATTAGATTTACAGTTTTCTGATATCTATTTTAATCTACAAAACAAAATAGATCCATATGGAAATGAAAAACAATCTGACCTATATTTTATTGAAGGTTTTATGCTTTCACATAAAATGCCAAAATGGTTAAGTATGTTTAAAAATGCTTGCATTGATTATAAGATGCAAAAACTGCAAGAAGAAAAAGATACATTAAACATAATGTATAATGTAGTATAAATATAAAAGGTAAGATGCAAGTCTTACCTTTTATAATTTTTAAATAATTAAAACTTTATAATCATGGACATACAAGTAATAATGCTAATAATAATGGTCTTAGAATTAGTAGTAATTTTAGGATTAGCAGCATGTATAGATTAATAACAATTTAAGAACCTTGTTGACATATCCATTCTAGAGTGGATATGTCTGTAAACCTACTGTCACTAGATGACAGCTTGAAAATACCGAAAAAGGTAGGGGCAAGGTTCTATCTTTAACCTTCTATAATAAATAAAGCATGGGTTTATTATAGATTGAACTATGATTCCATGTAGAGATGTTAATACTGTACTAGTTTAAAAGTATTAACATCTTGATTATTAACAAACAGTTCAAGTAAGGTGAGCGATTACTAATGGACTAATAAAAGCTCCAAGTAAGTTGAAAGATATCATATGCAATGTCTTTTATACTTACTTGTTTTTTTTACAAACTAAATCAAAAAGAAAATGGATCATGATCTCTTGGTTTCATATTCAGAAGCTAAAGTAAAAGATATGACTCTTGAAGAATTTGAAAAGATTCAACAAGAAAATTGGTATCTTACTAGAGCATTTTGTAACAAACTTCAAGTTGAAGAAGGTGAGTATTATATTTCCACTTATGGAAGAATGTACAAATACTTCAAAACTCGTGAAGATGCTGAAACATATGGTTCTGCCTTATTTGGTGATGATTATGCAATCTACAAAAATGACTAAGAGTCAGAGCAACTATGCTTGGTAACAGAAAATAGTACTCTTTTTACAAACTAAAATAATAAATCAATGGAATTTATATCACAAACAAAGCCAAATGATAATGGTATTTATATCATGATGTTTAAAAAAGATAATGAGTATTATTATTTTAAGTGTAATTTATTTACATCTGATTGTGAGAAAATTACATTTGAAAATGCTGAATCAATAATAAATAAAAATAAATAAATATGATATTATCACTAATAGCAATAGCAGTAATTATGCCTGTTATTGTAACCTTAATCTGTATAAAGTATACAGAGATTTAGCATAGTAGTTTTGATTATAAGTAAAAACAGAGTAAAATCTGTTTTTACTTTTTTTACTATATAACTTTGCTATTTCCCTTTGCTAATGTCGGATATTGTACTATATGTTTTTATAGTATATATAAATATGTAATTAATTGTAAATTAAATAATTGAAAAATGGAAAAATCTGTAAATTTTGATGGTATTGTAGTAACAAGAGTTTATTCTTCTCAATACCAAAAAGCAGGAACAATTACTGCTGAATTAAAACAATCAGTATCTACTACAACTAAGTATGCAGGTGCTTTAGGTGCTGATGATAACTTGTTTAGTACTAGTGATTTTAGTGAACTTGAAAGTCCTGAATACACAAACTCTGAAACAAGAGTTTATTGGATGAATGTTCCTGCAGGTAGTACTGTACAAGATGTACAACTTAGATTACAAAATGCTACTAATGCTAAATTAGTAAAAGTATTGAGTAATAGACCTATTATTTCTGATAGTCAGAAATATGCTATTGAAAAAGGTCTTACTTCTACTGATGCTATTGCTAATAGTCAAGTAGTAAAAGATTCTGAAGGTAACTTAATTCGTAGAAATGGAGACCTTTGTTTCAAGAAAATTGTGTTTAGCCTACATGGTGGAGAAGATGAGAATCTAATTCATGAGAATGCTTATGAGTTAAGCACTTCACTAATGGGGTAATTGGTTAATAAAATAAAGTCTTAGGTGTTGTAATGACATTAAGGCTTTATTTTTTTTATTATAGAAATAAAACACTTATGTATGCGTTATAAAGCTGAAAAACATTGGATTTTTAAAATTACGATGCCGTGCAAGTGTATATAAGGATTTATTTATATAACTAAAATAACTAATTAAAAAGCGAGAGTCAGATTAAAGACTCTCGCTAATTTTATAACTAATTTATGCAAAAAAAAATAGCTGTAAATGCATATTTTAATCAGCTTATATGATGATTTTTTAAATAAAAGTTAAACAGGCTTGCCTTCAAAGCCCATATTAGTTTTTAACTAATAAAAGGATAACCTTAGCAATAGGGATAAAGTGAATTTCTTAAAGGGAAATTTTCGTAGCTGTAAAGCTATCCATAGAAAGGTAATGTGCTATATATTTCTTGGTGTTCTTGTGCTGTAACCAGTGATGAACAGAGAAATATAATTCTTTGCAGGTGGAGAATTTGAGGTAGAAATACCAATAAGAAGCATGTTAGATAATGATAGTACCAATTGCCAATTGGGAAGTTGTTATCAGATAAAAATTATAATGGTTGTAGAAATACACTGTTTAATAATTTTAATCAGTAAGTAGGATTGGCATCCAAAAACAGAGAATGGTTGTATCTAAACTTGTCAAAAGCAAGCATGATACAAACTTGAACTAACCATTCTTGTAGATCTGTGACTTTATTAATTAAACAAAATTAACAAAGCAAAACATGTTCAAGGCTATTGGATTACAATATCCTTATCCTGTTGTAATATACAGGTGTTAAGAACTCGCAAGGTTTTTAACAAAGCAGACAAGTATTATCTTTCTAATAGGTGGCAACCTATTTATCCAGGCATGGAAGAAGGTAAGAAAGAAAACTTATATGTCCAATTGCAGTAATGGCAAGCATTTTAACTTGTGGATATGTTATTTACTTATAGAAATATAAGTGTGTGTAACTTTGGGAAACCAAATAAAATAATAGCATAAAAAGTCAACACTCAGCTTTTTATTAAAAGTAAATCTGATCTTATGATTAGGTTTACTTTTTTTTTATTGTTACCTTTTGGAATTAGCCTTACTTTTTTTTTACCATTACCAATATAACTATGAATACATTTGTATATGATATAGAGATGTATCCTAATTTGTTTTTTATTCTCTTCTATGACATAGATACTAGAAAGTATCATAAATTTGAAATTAGTCCTAGAAGAAATGATACAGAAAACTTAGCTAGATTTCTAGCAAGAAATAAGGGATGCAATCTAATAGGTTTTAATAATGTAAGTTATGATTATCCATTACTACATTATTTTATATTACAGTTAAAAAGAAAACTAAGTCCTCAAAAGCTAGTAGCAGTTCTATATAAAAAAAGCAATCAGCTTATAAAAATATCTAGCACAGTCATTAAACCATTGTTTAAAAATATTGACTTGCTATTGATAAATCATTTTAACAACAAATCAAAGATGGTATCTCTAAAAGAATTAGAGTTTAATCTAAGAATGCAAAACATTCAGGAACTACCATATAAATTTGATACTGTACTAACTGAAAATCAGATAGAAGAAATAACAGTATATTGTAAGAATGATGTAAGAGCAACTTATTTATTTTATTTAGAATGTATAGATTCTATTAAGTTTAGAGAAAAGATGTCTGCTAAATACAATATGGATTTCACTAATTACAATGATGTAAAGATAGGTGAAGCTATATTAATAGATGCTCTTTCTAAAAAAATGAATATCCCAAAGCAGGATATAGAATCTATGAGGACTAGAAGAAGTAGTATGTCTATCAAAGAAATTATAGTTCCTTATATAAAGTTTTTTTCAGAGCCACTAAAAGCATTTACTGCATGGTGGAAAACAAAAATAATAACAGAAACTAAAGTACATTTTTCTAAGATACCTATTACACAATGCCAAGATATATTACATTATACAAATGGAAAGCTATGTATGAAAGATACTATGCTTAAAAAATTAAATATAATTCATAAAGAATTTGAATTTGTTTTTGGTACAGGTGGTATTCATGGCATATTAGAACCAGGATTATGGAAATCTGATAAAGATACAGAACTAATACTAGTAGATGTATCATCATATTATCCTAATCTATGCTCTAAGAATGGTTTTCATCCTGCTCATTTTCCTGAAGATATATTTATATCTGTAATAGATATGCTTTATCAACAGAGAATGCAGGGAAAACTAGAAGGAGATAATGAAATTGTAAAAGCTATCAAGTTAGCTCTAAATGGAGCTTTGTATGGCAAAAGCAATGACATATTCTCTTGTATGTATGATCCACAGATGATGATGTCTGTATGTGTCAATGGTCAATTACTACTAGTTATGTTAGCAGAAAAGTTAATAGACACAGGTTTTGAAGTTATCCAAATAAATACTGATGGTATTTTATTATCTTGTAATAAAGAAAATAAAAGAAAGCTAGATATCATATGTAATAATTGGATGCAACTAACAAAGCTAAAGCTAGATTATGATTATTTTAATCTAGTAGTACAAAAAGATTGCAACAACTATATAGCTAGATACACCAATGGAAAGATCAAGAGAAAAGGTGCAGCATTTTCTTATGAGTTAGAGTGGCATAAAAATCATTCTTCTCTAATAATACAAAAAGCTGTAGAGCAATATTTCTTATATGATATTCCAGTAGAAACCTTTATTACAAATCATAAAAACATCTATGATTTTATGCTTAGAGTAAAACTCAATAAAGGTAGTAAGCTATATGCTATTAAAGATAATGAGAAATTAAGAATGCAAAAAATTACTAGATATTTTGTAGCTAAAGAAGGAAACTTTATATTTCAGAAAGAACTTCCACCAAAAAATGGTAAGCAAAGATTTACTGCAGTAGAAAAAGATTACTATGTGATCCCATGCAATGATCTATCTTCACCATATTGGTCTGATGAATATATATTATCAGAGATAAACTTTGATTATTACATAACAAAAGCAAATAAAATTATTGAAGCATGTATGAATTTACAATAAGTGGAGTATTAATTCCAGCAGGTATAGAAATAAAAAAACTTATGCATAAAATGCTAGAAAAAGAATTAATTCCAATATGTATTCAAAATGATGATGAAGAATATAATTTTATTAGAGAGCAAGTTATTAATGAAGATAATATAGAAACACAAGGGTTAATTCATTTTATATCATATATAAAAAACTTTGAAGCATGATTTATGTAGTAGAGCATATTAAAGAAAAGACAGAAAAATGGGCTTTTGATAATTTAGAAAAAGCACAGAAAAAATTTATTTCTCAACTAGCAAGAATAGAAGTAGAAAAAGCAATCAAAGTAGAGAACTTTGACATACATTTTATATCTCCAACAGGAGAAGAAAAACTATTTATAAAAGAAGTAACATGAATGCAAAACTGAAAAAAAGAACAGAAGTACAGAAAAAAGCTGTAAAAGAAATTGTTAGTTCTAATTTTAGGGGTATTGTTGATGTAGCACCAAGAGTAGGTAAATCTAAAATAGCTATTGATGCTATGAAGAAGCTAAAAAAAAACAAAAAGGTGCTGATTATAGCACCTTTTAATCCCATATTAGAATCATGGAGGGCAGAATTTGAAAAATGGGAGTTTAATTTTAATGGAGATATAATAAATCAAAGGTCATTAGATAAAGTAAATATCTCTGATTATGATCTAATTATATCAGATGAAATTCATACTCTTTCAGAATATCAAAGACACCTACTCAAAGCTAAGAAAGTTTTAGGATTTTCAGGTTCTATTTCTAAAAAAACTAAAAAAATATTAGAAGAAGAACTGTTTGTTAGACCTATATATACTTATACAATTGCACAGGCAATTAAAGACAAGATTATTTCTGATTATCAAATAAAAGTAATATCTTGTAATCTTGACACCAAGCAAAAATATATAGAGGTAAACACTAAAAATTCCAAATTTAAAACTACAGAGTGGAATAATTACCAATATTTAGATTCTCAATTTAACAAGTTCAAAGCTATGTCTTGGTCTAATCCAAGACTAAATAATGTAAAAATGCAAATGGCATCTAAGAGAGCTGATTTTATATATAATTCTAAAACTAAATTAGAAGCATGTAAGAAATTAGTAGAGTCTATGGATGAAAGGTTTTTAGTATTTACAGCAAGAACTAATGTAGCAGATAGTTTTGGTATAAATTCTTATCACTCTAAATCTACTGCAGATACATTATCTATGCTTTGTAATAAAGACATAGATAAACTAGCAGTATGTGAAATGACTTCTATGGGTATTACTGTACCTGATCTTAAAGTAGGAATCTTTCATCAACTAAAATCTTCAGAAGAGAATGCTATTCAGAAGATTCTAAGAATGTGTAATTGGGAAGATGGTGAAGTTGCTAAAATATACATATTTCAGTATGCAAATACACAAGATGAAATATGGGTAAACAAAGCACTAGAACCATTTGACCAAAGTAAAATTGATTATATAAGTTTAAATAAATTTGAGTATGCTTAACAAACAACTGTTAGATATTCTTGAAGAGAACAGGATTCCAGACACTGGAATCCTTTATCTTCTGGCTATCTACTACAACTTAGATGCACAGCATCTTATTGATGATGATGTTCAGAAAAAAGTGAACATGTTAAAAATTGTTGAAAGAGATTATGATGCAGATGAATTTACTATCAAATGGAACATGCCTTTAATGGAAGGAGAGAAGCCAACAGTAAGTCATTGGGATTGGGTAGATGATTGGAGAAAACTTTTCAAGCAAGTAAATCCTGAAAGAACAGGAGTAAAACAATACTGTATTGCAAGGATGAAGAGATTCTTTTCTAAATATCCTAATTATAGGCAGGATGATGTAATGAAGGCTACTAGAGCATATCTATCTACAATTTCTGATCCTAAATACTGCAAGAAAGCACATAGATTTATCTATGAAGATAGTGGTGTTAATGAGTATTCTCTTCTACTAGAATGGTGTGAGAGAACTAAAGGTTCAGATAAATATTTAAAAT
>Ga0098038_1001360_pt1 | contig 10558 bp, 13 predicted proteins | sample 5B_taG_FD_75051 | JGI IMG/M metagenome (GOLD analysis project Ga0098038, IMG submission 75051) | Marine viral communities from the Subarctic Pacific Ocean - 5B_ETSP_OMZ_AT15132_CsCl metaG | ecosystem: Environmental > Aquatic > Marine > Oceanic | place: Pacific Ocean | collected 2015-01-08 | reverse complement strand
TTTGGTGCGCTGCAGTGCAGGCATAAAGGCAATGAAGAAGAACACTCCAGGTGCTCCGATAATAAGTGCTGCTCCAAATACATACCCTGCCAAAAATTCGGCAATCGTGTGGTTAGCAGTCCATGCAAACTCAGTTTGCGTCAAAAGTTCAATCATTAGAATCCGAGAAGACCAAAGAAAAATACACTACCACTAGCAGCATAGCTGACAATAGCAGCAATAAATCCAAGCATAGCAGTACGTCCATTTAATTTCTCAGCACGCTCTGCATATGTTTCATAACCGTAGCGTTCTGCTGCGGTTTGGTCAACGTACATGCGGGGTTCGGTAGCCCACATGTTTGTGCGTCCACCTTCTTCGGTTGTTACAGTCATTTACCTAATGTAATGAATCTTTACATAGTATATAGTAAAAAAGGGACCTTGTCAAGCCCCTTTTTCTTAAGATTTAAGATTTTCTTTCTATTTGCCCTCGAATCCAGGTGGAATCCTGTTGAAATATGGGTCATAATTAAAGATTGCATTCCAATCTTGTATATCTGATGATTGATTTCTCCAGAATTGCCACAAACCATCATGACTACTGCGGTGAAATACATCAACATGAATATCGTGAATGTCAGAACCCAACTCAATCTTATACAAAAATAAAGGAATAGCAAAAGTATTACCCGAATTGTAAATCAAATCGTCAGCAACTGCTCTGGGTTTAACACCTTGATCCAGTTTGAACTTATCTCCACGACAATGTAAGCGAACAAGTTTCTCTGCATGATGTCGACTAATCAAATAACATGCTGTAGAGAAATCATTCACAAATCTACGATGTAATTGTAGGTGAACTGTTGCTGGATTAATAATGGCAAGTTGAATTACATCATAATCATATGGCATCTGAGCATAAAAATCTTTCCAAGTAAATCCCCAGTGAGCAACTGTAGAAATATCACAATCATCTTCCATCATAAGAAGACAAGGTTCGTCATCAGTTTCATCCAACCATTTCTTTATTCCCTTCAGGTGAGATGTAACACATCCAACCTCACCAGAAGTCATATTATCTGGATACCTACCTTTAAGAATTTCTCCTAGATCATTATCACCTCTACCATCACATGCAGAAATGCGTTCATAGTTTTCAATTTCCCAATACTTAAATTGATTTTCCATGAACGCAGCACGTTCTGGTTTATCATCTAGATTAATATAATAGATTCTAGGTAAACCTTTAAGTTTATGTGCTGCTTTATTTTTATCCATTCAACTGCTCCTCAATCCATTCCTCAACACTAACCTGAGGTCTCCAACCAAAAGTCTTTATAATTTTTTGTACGTTTGCCAAACTATTCCTTGCCTCACCAGAACGAGGTGGAATATGTACTACTGATTCAGAAATGAAACTAGCAATCTGATTCACTGACAGATTAGTTCCAGTTCCAACATTATATACTTGCCCGTATGCTTCTGGATCAGCATTAGAAATTGCTGCCATTATATTTGCTCTAGCAACATCTTTAACGTACACAAAGTCCCTACGCTGCTCTCCATCACCAACGATAGTCAATTGCTCTCCTGCTGCTCTCTGGCGCATAAAGATACCTATTACAGGAGCATACTGACCCTTTGTAGGTGCCCTTTCACCAAATACATTAAAGTATCTAAAAATAACGGTAGGAAGATCAAACAGATCTGTATACATTTTACAGATTTTTTCACCACCAACTTTAGAAACTGAGTATGGGTTCAAACAGTCTTCACCATCAGACTCTTTGTTAGGTGGTTCATTCAACCCGTAAGCAGATGAAGTGGATGAATACATCACTTTCTTCACTCCTGCTTCACGGGCACATTGGAGCACCGTACAGGTTCCTTGTGTGTTGATGTGAACTGCATTGATTGGATTAGCAATAGCTGGTCCTATCCTTGCTTCAGCAGCAGTGTGGAAGACATAGTCAACTCCCTCATAATATTGTTTGGAGTTTTCGTAATCACAAATATCTACAACATGATTTTCAACTTTATCATTCCAGTTAAACTTTTCATTATCGGAATACTCATTATCAAGAACGACAACTTCATGTCCGATAGTTAAAAGTTGATCAACAATATGCGATCCGATGAAACCCGCGCCGCCAGTAACTAAACTTTTCATAAAACAATCCAACCTTTACAGTACAAATCTTTGGTATCATTATTTGGATATGCAGGTCCAAACCACGTTTTAGGAGCAACAACCTTGCCCCTACCGTTTTGCAACCAGGCACCCCACCAACTCATAGAACTATTAGCAATAATAGCACCAGAACATAAAGTCATCAAACATAGATCAGTATATGGTGTATATGATCCATCATCATATTTTTCTTGTGGTTCTGAAATAAAAAATCTATCACCAGAGAAAAACTCTTGTTCCTGAACCCAATCGGGTGAATCGGAAAATACAATTACAGGTCGATCATCATCAAACTCTGCAAGTGCCTTCTCATAATATTCTAGAGTTTGTGGTGGGTGTTGAGAAGAACACTCAGTGTACGCCCACTTAAATCCACGAGGATCAGTCAGATTAGGGTCTCCACGTCGAACATGAAGCATGATGGGATCACCATCCATCTGATTGATTAAATCTTGACAGGGTTCTAGAAACTCATTTCTAAACCTAAAAATTTTATGGATATCATCTTCAACGTGTTTGAAATATTTTTCAGTTTGAAAAAATCCCCAAAGAGAGGCATCATCTGGACACCCATTTAATAGATCTTTATCAAAATGAAAATGTTTTTCACCAACTAAAGTTTCTGTCTCAATAAACTTTTCAGTTATACCATCAATGGCAAATGCTTCAAAGAGACTATAATTTTCAATTCCGTTATGAGTTCTGGGTGGAATACACCATTCATATCCGTTTTTTGTTGCAATACCATAAAGTGCTGCAAACTCAAACATCTGGTTGCCAAGACGACCCAGACTTCCTAGATGATTAAATCCAATCATCAGTCGTATACCTCCGTTTCCATTTTTTTCAATCTGATAGATTCATAAATCTGATTCTTCAACCTAGTGCTTGAATAATTGTGGGTTTCTCTATCCAACCACACAATTTCTATATCTATATCATTTCCAGTATAGTTCCCTTCGCGGTAGTCAGTGCCAATGAATCTACAATGATAATCTCCACTTCTCAAGTATGAAAGGTATTCTTCTTCCATAGTATACAAAATAACACTATCAACATTCTTCAATCCAAGAAGAATTTCCATCCTCTCATCATAAGTTTGAACTGGTGATAGTTTATGAGATCTCTCGACTGATGGATCAACATGAAGAGCAACTGTTAAATGATTGCAATACTGTTTGGCATCAGCAAACATTCTGATATATCCAGGATGAATAACATCAAAAGCACCAGCAATGATTCCATTCTTTGCTGGTTGTGCGAGTTTCCAATCCTCTACATTGATTCCTTTATCATCAATGAATATATCAGCAGTTGGTTTATGAAACATGGGTTCTAACTCATTATATTTGAGTCCCCACTCAGCAAGCATATCTGTGGTGAGTTTAGTCCAGTCTTTGCCAGATCCCCTACCCCTGGCAGTCATAATAATGATATGATGCCCTTCATCAAAAAGACGATTAATTGTCTCTACCATAAAGACAATTGGAGTGGAATCCCAATACCTTTGATTATGTCCATCTGGATCACATGGAGTATTGCAGATGGTCCCATCCAAATCAAAACAATATTTCATACTACTCCGTGTAGGAAGATTTGGTGTACACATTCTACCACACCATAAGACTCACTGTCTATATGGTAATTAAATAATGCATTCTTTGATCTTGTCCGTAATCGGTTATTCTCATAGAATCCAGTCAGAACACCATAACCAATAGAATTCTGTTCGCAATATTTTTGACATTTGATAATATTTTCAGATTCACCACCAGAACTCATGAGAATAACAAGTGTATCTGGTTCTGCATGATATTCCAAAAACTTCAGATATGCATTTTCATATCCAAAATCATTTGCAAGCATCGTCAACATTGAGGGATCAGAAAAGATAGAAACCTTCTTCTTTCCAAACTTCATGTAGTCTTGGGAAATATGTGATGCAACAGAATTACTACCACCATTACCTAGAATGATAATTCTTTTATGATTATCAAATGCTTGCTTAAATTTTTGAAACTCACTTTCCATGTGAGCACATTTAAGAGCATCCACGTATTCGCAAAATGGATTCATACTTCTTGCCCCGATACACCTTGAGACGATACTTCTATTTTAACAGAATGATATGGAATATTCAACTGCCCCTTTTCAGAAAATGTCAAGAAAAATCCACCATTGCCTGCGCCACATAACTTATGGGATAGAACAGTTTTGTTAGAACTCAATTCAGAATCCATTTCTTGAATGGTTTCATTCTCAGTAATAGTAGAACTAGTCTTTTTCTTCTGCTCCCAAGAATCATTCATCAACTCAAAGACTCTCTTATGATCCTCATTGACTATAGCATCATATGCTTCATCAACTATCGGAAGAAGGTTCTTCACTTTATCAAGATTACAACTTACATCTTTAAGAACACCCTTAGAGTTTCTTGTTACTCCAGTAAAGATGAGATGAATATCATATGGATCAAAGAATGATGATGGCAAGTAATCATAAGTAACTCTATCTTTTGGATAGAATTCAATCCTTTTAAATCCACCAACACCACACCCATATGGATCTTGATATCCACAATATGGATTAAACTTTCGTTCTAAGTTATATGCCAGAGCACATATCTCAACTTCAGACATCTTTTTATCACACAACATAGATGCTGCTTTGATAAGACTAATAATATAAGACGAAGATGATGCCAATCCACTACCCTGTGAGTAAGCATCACCGAACAAATTAATTTGTACTGGATCAATATCGAAGTGTTCTAGAACAACTCTAATCACTTCATTCTTGATCTCTGGAATGGTATAAACATCTTCACGTTTTGAATAATTCAAACGATACTTATGATCCAGATTATTAACACCAAATAAATCTCTACCAACAGTTACATAGGTTTTAAGATTAGATGCGAAACTAATTACAGATCCGTATCCATATTTTTCAACAAAGTATGGACTATCAGTAGATCCCCCAAAGAGGGATATCCTTAGGGGACAATGTGCGATATACATCAGACAACTCTTTGTGGTAGATAAAATGGTTTCATGTACGTAATACACTCAACAGATTGTTGTTCGGAGAGAGGACTATAAGTTACTGTTTGATTTCCTCCAGAACTTGTTTGGTAGAAATATGGATCATCAAAAGCATATACGTTATGCCAACGTTGTACTTCAGCAAATCCAATATCTACATGATCTTCAATATTATATCCTGCATGATAAGAGATACGCTTTGCTAAGTCAATATATGCATCAGAAATATACATGATTGCGTGTCCGCTCAGCATATTATAAACGCGAAGCACTTCATCACTTACTCTCTCCCACTGAACAAAAGGTCCAGAATGTGAGTTCATTCTACCCCAACCAGAGATTCCCAGATAGAAAGCATCTGATTCATCTGGAATATCAATAATAGGTTCCCATCTTTTGACAGCAACATCATCTTCCATCAATACAAATGGTTTTCCGTTATGTGCTATCTCTAATGCTCTAAGCATAGATCTAGGAGTTCCTGCAGCACCATAACTATGGCGAATAGCTGGAATCCTTGTGATCCTTTTAATTCCAAGTTCTTTTAATTGAGATTCTGTTCTCTCCTTTCTCTCTACTGCATCATCAAGATTGATATAGTAAAAAGGTATTTCTCTAAGATCTAAGTTCATTGTGATTTTTCTTCAAAGCAATGATTTTGGGTTCGTATGGATAATCAGTTCCATAGAATTCTTCAGCATAACAATAAGTAGGTGTCAACTCTAATGCTGGAGGGTTGTTAATGAGATAACGATTCATATGACTTTCATCGTGCCATAGTGCAACAATATCTTTTTCAAGGTCTTTGTTTACATTATTAGCAATAACTTCTGCCATCTCCATAAAACTTTCAGTCTTGCCACCATTGAAACCACCAGCAAAATACGTATTCCCTTCACCCATAGGAACATATGCTAGTGATTGAGGATTGCGATCATAAGACATATCCATCACAGTATTAAATGATTGATATGGATGCTTAGTAGCAATAACTCCATCCGCAAGAACTTCTTCGCCAACTGGATTATCAATCCGCATATCGGCATCAAAGTAGAAGCAATAATCATGCTCCAGGATAAAATCCTTTTCCTTCACAAAGTAGTTATAACGCTTTAGAGTAGGCATCGGCCAAGGTTCATGATCGATATAATGAACCCGAACATTATCACCTGCCTCCTCAATTTCGTGATCGGTGAATAGAAGACAGTTGATCTCTGCACCAGGCAGAAACTTCTCAGAAATATCAGTATACAGTTTTTCTACAAACTGGAGATACTTATTAGTCGCAATAGTTAGAATACAAATTTTCATAGTAGATTTTTTCTCACATAAAGAGCATCACCCCAGATCTGACCTTCCCAACTGGTCATTACACGTTCCATATTATATTCTGCAAGGAACTCATCCAATTCTTCAACAAAAGCATTATTCTCATAAACCTCGTCGCGGTTTACTTCACAGTAAACATAATCAACTTGCTCAAGAGTTTTTTTACCACCTTTTAAAACTTCAAGTTCATAACCCTGAACATCCATATTAATAAAGTTGTAATTGAAGCAATCATAATTATCTAAGCAATTAACTTCAACCTCTTCGGTTTCTGGAAACTTTACGTTTGGATGATGTGTAAGATGAACCTTTGGTTTAAGAATAGAACTACTAATACGATTATGATCACTCACATACATCTTTGTTTTTCCTGGTTCTGGTCCAAGAGCAACTTGATGTCCAACAATATTAGCATTTAAATCCTTTGCCTTTTCAGCAAGAACTTTGAAATTCTCTTGAAGTGGTTCAAACATAACCATGTCTTGAATACCACAGTCAATATAATCTGGAATCTCTTGACCGAAATGAGCACCAATATGGATGATGCCCTTGATATTCATCTTGTATTTTTTCTTTAAAAGTCTGAAACTAAGCAGCATCGAAAATCTCCATTAATGTTTTTACTGATTGCTTGTAGGAAAGGTTTTCCTCCACATATTTACGCGAATTATATTCTCCCAGTTTACTATAAAACGAATCAAATGTCTCCTCAAAATTAGAATCAAATACTCGCTGACCGCAAGTATCATCCCAAAAAGGAATAGAAGTTGCAGGAACTCTATACTGTTCCCCCTGATCATTCCACTCAGATATATCCCAAACAAACATTGGAGTATCACATGCCATAATTTCTTGAACTGCAATACCCTGACTCTCAGTTCCATTTAAGAGAAAACAGAACTTAGATTGTGCTGCTAATTCATTGACCTGTTCAGGTTGATAAGAACCATATTCAAGAATATTATATGTTAATTGTTTACTATCAAGAAAACTTATAACCTTATCAAGTTCTTGGCGTGTTCTCCTTTTAAAGTAAACAAGACAATCATATTTTTCTTCACGTTGAATATCTGGCAATTCAATACCAACTGGCCAAACAGCAACTTTATTTTCTGGATATGAAAACTTACTTACAAATAAATCTTTTACCCACTGTGATGGTGCAATAATAGATTTATAGTAATGGGGATTCTGCTGTAGTTCTTTTACATGTTCGTCAAAAACCCAAACCTGTGGTCCGATTACACAATGCTCTAAAGTTAACTTAGAATGTTTTACGTGTCCAGTCCAATCATATTGAACTAGAAAGTTTCTATCATACTCTTCAACATTCACGGCATAAGGAACTCCTTCTTGTTCCAATGATGCAATAAGATTATGAACAACTTTTTTAGGTCCATTCATCCTGGATGCGTGACCCCAGTATGCTTCTTCATAGAAAAGATTAATCATTGATACTCCTCACCACATTTAAATCTTGCATTTTCTTAGAACAGTATTCAACAATATCATTAACAGATTCAGCAGAGTCCAACCACTCTTTATATTCTAACACACTATCCTCAATACTTCTCGTAGGTTTCCACCCAAGGTTACGCATCTTAGTGATATCAGAACAGATGTGACGAGTGTCTCCAAATCTATACTTACCACAAGCCTTAGGTTCATAGTCAGCATATCCATAAGCATTGGCAACAACCTTTGCAAATTGTTTTACTGTTACTGGAGTACCACCACCAATATTAAACATTTCGTAATCTGCTCTACTGTCTTCTAAAGCAATGATGTTTGCATCCACAACATCGTGGATATTCACAAAATCCCTAACTTGATTTCCATCTTCATAGATCGGTGGTTCTTTACCTTGATGAAATGCAAGAGAGAAAATACGGCAGGCACCACTATAAGCATTATAGAAACTTTGTCGAGATCCCTGAACTATAGAATATCTAAGTGCTACTGTAGGAATACCATATCTTTTACCAAGAGATAACGCAAACATTTCTTGAGAAATCTTGCTCATACCATAAGGGTTTTGGGGATTGGTTTTTGTTTCATTTGTTGGCACCCACGTAAGGGGTCCTTCATATTCTTGAGGACATCGTGGTTCCCATCGTCCATTACGGAGATCCTCTTCCAATCTCATATCAGGTTGTAGTTGTCTTCCCAGGGCATCGATATAAAGTCCCTCACCAAGTGCTGCCTGACTACTAGCAACAATAACTTTCTTAACTGGATAATTCCATTCACAAATCAACTCATAGATGAGTGCAGTTGATTTGATGTTTACATCAACAAATTTAGAAAACTGTGGAAGATAGTCTTGAAATGCTGCAAAGTGATAAACGACATCTATACCATCAAGTGCCATATACAAAACACTTTTATTGGTAACATCACCCTGAACAAATTCAATTCTAGGATCAAGATACTCTGGTTTTTGAGTCTCGGGATGAACTGGTTTTGTTAGGTAATCAAGTACACGGACCTCATGTCCCATCGCTAGAAGGCGATCTGCAGTGTGGGAACCAATGAACCCAGCACCACCAGTAATTAAAACTTTCATGATTTAATGGCAGTAAATCCTTTATATCTACCTGGAGGATCGGTTAAAGCATAATCAGCATAAAACTCAAATTCCCAGTCTGGCATATTATCAGACCACCATTCTGGTGTACGAATATGCCAACAATCTCTATGATACTCATCACCCCACGGTTCCGATGCAGACCATACAGAACCAACAGGAGCAACTTTATCAACTGCTTTTAAGATATCAACAACATCTTCATCACACAAATGTGCCAAGACACACATTGTAGAAAAGAGTGCTGGTTTCTTTAATTTTAGTTTATTGAGTTCTTCCTCAGCAAAACCAACAATATACTTTACTTTTTTCTGATCTGGATAAATTTTTTGTGCGATGTTTACTGCTGCCTGAGAAGGTTCAATAGCATACACCTTAGTATATTTTTTATGATTCACAAGATGGTTTGCAAACCACCCAGTTCCAGCACCAATATCAACGGCAGTAGTAAAAGTGTACTTATCAAGAGTGTTACCGTGTGGAAGATCATCCTGATACAAAAACTTAAAGTCTTCTAAATCGTGTTCTAGATGTCCTCTTTTTTCTCTTTCAAATGCCTCATCCTGAACGTATTCAGAATTATGATTATTATATGAATCTAAATTAAACATTACTCACCGTTTTATAAAGTTCAATGAATTTTCCAATAATAGAATCAACGTTGTAGATTGTATTATATCTTTTAGATGCGTTCTCCGCGCATTGCTCGTAATATTTATCGTCACACAGGAGATCTCTCATTACATCTGCATACTCCAGATAATCATTAACTACCTTACCAGCATCACCGATTTGTGCCACTTGACCCATACTTGGAGCACTGTGGCTAATGATTGGTAAAGAATGGGAAAGACCTTCAATAATAGAACTAGAACATTGTTCTCCATCAGAACGTCCATGAGAATACACATCTAATGTATTCAAGAACTTATGGATCAAATCTACATCACTGGTAGTATCTAAGAAATGAATATTCTTCAATCCAAGATCTTTTGCTTGTTTACGATAGTTTGAACTACCACCCAAGATTAGGAAGGCAGTTTCATCTGATTCAACTTCATCATATGCTTCAAGAGGAATTGGTGAAAAAATATTTTTATCGTTTCTTTGATGCATACCAAAGACAAATGTATTTTCCAGACCAAGTTCTTCACGATATGATTGAAGATCTTTTGTTTCCTGAGGAACCTCTACAGGAACAGGAATAACCATACAACAATTAGGATCACCACCAGCAGCAACCCAACGATTCATCTGCTCATCAGATACCAAAACAGTCATAGCAACATTTGCTTTGCGCTCTGCCATTCCTGCAAGATGAATACTATCAACGATAGGGGTTTTATTAATAAGAATGAAAGGATACTCTGGATGCCCAGATCTTCCAGTTTGGATTACATCATAATCTTCTTCATTAAATACATCC
>Ga0098038_1001359_pt1 | contig 10561 bp, 25 predicted proteins | sample 5B_taG_FD_75051 | JGI IMG/M metagenome (GOLD analysis project Ga0098038, IMG submission 75051) | Marine viral communities from the Subarctic Pacific Ocean - 5B_ETSP_OMZ_AT15132_CsCl metaG | ecosystem: Environmental > Aquatic > Marine > Oceanic | place: Pacific Ocean | collected 2015-01-08 | reverse complement strand
TTCAAATGGAAACTCTTCTACTGCACCTACGTGTTCTTCGTAATCACCTAACATTAATACAGGACCATCTTTGTATGCCATCCAGTGATGTCCCTTTGGTGCTTTAACTTTTACAGAAGCTACAGCTTTTCCTAAAGGAACGCAGTTAGGAACTTTCTTACCTCTTATTAATTTAGTTCCTATCATCTCATAACCTGCTTCACAAGGTTTCTTTTTGTTAACATACTTTTCTAGTATCTTATCAAGACTTTCATTTATTTTACTAAATCTTCTAGCTTGGATTGCTCGCTCTTGATTTACTGCGCCTGCGCGCGTAGAATGACAACCTAATAACTTCTTATCTTTCTTAGCAAAAAGACAATACTTTTTTCCCCTACGTTCTATTATCTTCTCTACCATTCCTTCTATCTCATCTAGAGTTACTTGCTTTGTCACCTTTACAGGTTCTTGTTCTTTTGCTGCCGCTACTGCCGTAACTGTAGCTTCTGGGTTAGCTGGCCTGTTGCCAACCCATGATACGGACCAAAGAGACAATTCGGAGATGTTGTTGTGGCAGACGTCTCCTTCGCAGACCTTCTCTTGTTTTTCAGCTTCCCCTCTAATAGAGGAGCCACCCTTGTCACCGTAAATCTTCATCTCTTCCCATACTCTGTCATGCATAGGAAGCTTGTTGTGTACTCCAACTCTAATCTTAACCTTACCGTCTTTAACCTTATATGCAAGAGGTAGCCCTACTGGCATCTCCTCATGCTTGTATGAATAAACCCCGTATTTCATATAGAAATCCATGGACTCTTTAATTGTGTCAGTTCCTATCTTGTCGTTCTGTTTGTCGATGATAGGTGAAGAAATATATGTCTCTAAGATTCTCTCGTTATACCACTCTGGTCGATAGACCTGCCACTTAGTATTCTTAGCATCTGCCACAGCCTAAGATTGACTCCGTGTATATAAGTAAGTATAACTTTCCGGAAATGCCTATAAATCGTCTGCATACATTCGTGCAGTAGCACTTATTTCAGCATTTAAATCGCCCACAGCTTCAGCCAATGCTGTACGTAAAAAAGGACGCGGTTGGGCAAACGGTTGATTATTTTTAATTGCTGCAGTAAATGCCTCCTTACTCATTCCTGCTGCCTGAGCATATGGACCTACGTTACTAAACACGCCTGGCCTGTCATCTTCAACAAAGCCCCCATACTCTATCATATTTGCTGCCACATGGTCAGACTGCAAACCTATTGAAACTCTATCGCCCTCTGGAGCTGCAAACCCTACAATACTTTCTCCAACCGAACCTGTTACACGGTTTACACCATCAGGCGGTCCACTGTACAATATTTCTATTGCACGCTCTCTTGCTTCTTCCATGATTGTCTCGCCAGCTTCTTCTAATATCATTTCCCAATTTTCACTTTTCTTAAAAAAGTTAATTGTAGGAAACCATCCACTGTCTTCAAATTCTATGGCCATTATTGATAAGACGCTACTTCTTCAGGAGATGCATCACCGTACTTTTCTTTCCACTTACGATTTACTTCCTGTGCAACATTCTTTCTCATTAACATTCTCTGATTCTTGTTGTACTGCTTCATGTACTCGCCCTTGTTATCCCAAGCTCTCTCATGCTCACACTCTTGACAAAATCCGTTAGACATAATCCTAACTCTACTTTCTCCTGCCATACACTTCTTGCAACTCTTCATGGTTTTAATGCTCCTACTTCAGGTTTCTCATCTGAAACCGTAACTTGTGGCTCATCTGGTAATTTCAAATTTCCATCCTTATCCAATGTTGCCTTGATTCCTAACTTATTTAATACTGTAATTATATTTGCCTTCTGTAACATATTGGCCAAATGTTGTTGCTCGTTCTTTACATTGATATCTGCAAACTTGACCTTCCAAGTTTTAATTCCCATCAACTTCATCAATGGTCTAAGGAATCCCATTTCCAAACATTGTTGGGTTTCTAATACAGTTCTGTCAAAAAGCGATATCTGCTCCCCTTCTGCATTCAATCCACCTACACCTGCTGTACTTCCTGTTACGATTGGCATAACTCCATACGATGCGTTTATGTCGTTGTTAATGCGCTCCATGTAAGGCAAAGCCATCAACTCATCCATGTTAGGCATAACTGGCACAAACTTAGCCTGACCGCTTCCTGTACCTTCTCCCCTACTACTTATAATAGGAACAAAGTTCGGATTACGTCTTGTCTCCTCTGCTATGTATTCTCCTAACCGATTCAATGATTCCTCATCATGGCCTGGAATATCCAAGAAACCCTTAGGTGGCCTCTCTAGTTTGTAAATCTTATTTTGGAAGTTCTCAATGGCGAGCGCTGTTTCGATTTTCTTAGAAAGACCTATAATTGGCGACTGACCATATAATCTGGCATTCGCACTGTATTTATTGAAATGAATTATCTCATCCCTTGCAAAAGGAATCTTGTCTTCATCCTGACCCATGTCATAAAAGTAAGCCATAGGTTCTGCTTCAAACCCACCTTCTCCTAACTCTCCCTTTGCTAAAGGCTCTCTAGTAATTATATCAAAATATTCATCATTCTTAAACTTACCATAGTCATCAACTGCAAATCTCATCTGCTTAGCATCCTCTACCCAAAGTTCTTTGACTATCTTACCGTCACTGCCCTGAATCCTATCATATACTATACTTACCCAACAATCATCGAATACTTCGACTTGTCGTATCATTGCTTTAAAAAATTCACTTGCCGTAATGTCTGCATTACCGCCACTTGGGTCTCTAAGAAGAAGCTCTAACATTTTTCTTTCTTCTTTATCACCTGTATCTCCAACAGCATGGTATTCCCATCCTTTCGCTACAGATTGTGATGCTATCCTTGTTATAACCGTTCGTAAATGAGAATACCTGTCAGCTAACTGTTCAAGATAATTCTGGTCCACTGGAGGAAGTATATCTGCCTTAAAAGCCCGATTAGTTCCTGCCGTACCATACGCTGGAGTCCTTGCATCCTTCAACACACTAGCTGTGTTTCTCTCTATCAAATCCTCTAACGCGGAACGCTTCCGCACTGGCTTTCGCCCTAAAATTCTATCGTACCATGCCAAGTTGTATCGCCTCCAATGTTGTATTTATCTTATTAAGCCTTTCCTTTTTCTGAATCACATCTAAACTTTTTTGCAACTGCCTACTCCATCTGTGACCTGCATCACCGCCCATCATCTTCCACATTATCAAACCCTTACTTGGATTCTTCTTATTATTAAAATTCTTAGCTGGCGGGTCTACCTTCTCATGCCTTCTGTAATAAGTGTCTATACTTACTGCCGTCTTGTAACCAATGTCCTTCTGATAACGTAACTTCTTGTTAATCCTCTTTGTAACCTTTCCACCACCATAACCATGCATAGCTCTCAAATCTCTGCCCTGTAAAGCTTCTTTCTTCACTCCCTTAGGAACTCTGTACCTATCTCGCTTATCGCCCATGATACTCCCGAACATACCTTCTAAGTACTGGTTCCACTAAAACTCCCGTCGGTACATTCTCTGCCTTAGCAATTTCTTTAAGACTGTGTTTTGTCTCATCACTAATTCCATAAATTTCCAACCGCGTTCTCTTTTTCATAGTTTGGTTGGATGTCATGCACATACTCAAGGTATATAACCTTTTCTATATATAATCCCAACTAACAAACGCCAACCCCTTCTTGTTCATACCTTTGATAGCTAACTCACACATCCACAACGCCATCACCGCATCTGGAGTGTGACCCTCTAACCTACCATTCTTTCCATAAACTAATCTTGCCAATCCATCCGTCAACTTTCTAGGACCTGGCCGACTTGCCTCCCTTATTTCTTTTTGCCACGGAATCGAGTATCTCTCCTTCTCAAACTCCAAGGCCAACCCAGGTATGCCCACGTCATGGGAGTGCTTTTCTCTTCCCGTGTTGTGACCTTCGACAGGAAGGCCCGCCAAGTCACTCGCGCTATGTACAACCAACCTCTGATACCCATTCGATTCTATCATAATCGTGTCTGGATTAAAACGTTTCGCAAGCTCTCTAACTCTTAACACCTGAGTCTCTAACCAACCACTTCCTTTTGCCATTACCTTGCCTGTCCAACTATACAATATCCTACGATGCTCCGTACGCTTATTGTAAGCCACAAGAACGTAGCTTGTCTCATCATTCTGACTGTTCATACCCACAGCCAAGTCAACGCCCATTACGACGACTGTATCGTCATCATACTCTGGCAACCCCATATCAAGATTTTCATCCAAACATCTCTGAAGCACCTCATAAGGTATTACCGCACTCTCTGGGTCCAATGGATTTAACATATACTCAGACTCAAACGCACGACTTCCCATTGTCTCCTTCTCTTTGTCCAACCGCTCCTGATTCCAATACTCTGGCCAACGCGGACTTCCATCCTCTAACAAAGCAGGATGTCTTACCACATTCCACTCCTTGCTTTCTGAAACCCAATCTGTAATGTCTCCAACTCTTTTCTGTGTTCCTACTAACAACATCTTAGACTCTGGTAACCTCATCGGCATTACAACCCTCTGAACGTAATGAATTACCTTCTCATCTGTCAAATTAGGAAACTCCTGCAAAACGTCGTCCAAAATAATCATATGAACGTGAGGACCCTCAAGTGCTTTTCCTATACTCGCACCATGAACACGACTTCCATTGTTAAATCTCTTAGCACCCTTACGTATTGTCACCTTCCTATCATCTGACTTTTCTAAAAATGTGTTTAATCTCCAACTTCGCTTACATAATTCTTCAAACTGCTCCAACTTGTCCCAAGCCTGCTCCAATGTCGCTGAAATATACAAAGCTCTGAAATTTGGTTGCTTGTGCATATAATATGCCAGCACACACAAACCCCAAGTCGTCTTCAAGTGACCCCTTGCACAAATTATAGATGCAAATTCTCCCTTCTGGAAATTATCCTCCCACTGGTCATGCATATTACCCAACGGAACATAAGTCCCAGGCTCCTGCTCCATATAATCTCGCATCACCTCATCTATGAACTCATTCAATGTCAAAGGCTGGTCGTTCATTATCTCCAACGCTCCTGCGATTGCCTGTGAAATGTACTTGCCGTTGTCCATCACTTGTACTTGCGGATAGTTATCACTACCTCTTTAACGTCTTTGTCATGAATTATCAACTTCTCATGCATCTTATGCAAATCCTCTGTCTCTTCTATGACCTTACCATCCTTAATCAGTCTAATGATGGTAACCACTCCTGACCGTCAAACGTAAACACACTAAAATATCCGCGGAAATCAAACCGAGGTATCAAATAACACTTAGCAACCTTCTCATCATTGTCATAATACGTTTCTCCTGCGCCTACTGACTTAAAATCATTCTCCTTTATCAATTTCTTCAACGCATCCATGTCTATTATCCATAACTGATTCTTTCTTAAGTTAGGAAAATAATATGCGAACCAACCTGCCTTCGTCGTCTTAATGCCACTGTCCTTACCTCGACACTTGTACTCAATAGCCATGTTGCCCGTACCACCCTTGTCCCAATCTTTCTCAAACAAATCCGTCTTAACCTCGAAAAATACAGGATACTGACGATTATTCTGAAACATTATGTCAAACTTGTTAGTATCACCATAAGTAATGAACTTCTTGTGCCAAACCGTCTCGACAAAATGCCTAACTGCCTTTTCGCCTAATTGACCATCTGCCAAATCCTTTTCAAAGTTGTTATTCATAATAACAAGTCCGCCGTAAACTTCTGATTAGCATTAACAACCCGTATCTCCAATGGATACATATGCTGCTTCTTCATTATAGAATCACTGCCCTCTGTATTGACTACCTCGTAAACTATACCCTCATCAGCATCAATCACATCCGCACGCAATCCACTCGGCTCAAACACCGCCTCCGTGTAAAATTCGTGTCCCCACTCCTTCAACTGCTTGCAAATCGAAAACTTCATGTCAATATGGGCTTTTGTTTCACTCCTACTCCAACGCATAGCATTACGATTCCGATTACTAGTCCTCAACAATCTACTAACTAAGTTGCGCTTCTCCTGTACTGAGTATCTACCCATCTATCTGACTCCTACAAGCCTTGCAATTTACCTCATGGTCCTTGTCTGTCGCCATTACATTCATCAAACCCTCACTCGTACTAGCATAACGGCCACACAGAGTCCACTCCGTGTCTCCCATGTACTTGTGGATAATCCTATCTCTACTATCCACGGTTACCTACCATGTCTCCCATTATTGGTGTATATATCTCGTGATGTTTGCACTCATAACAGTCCACCATAGGACGACCTTCCTTCTTCTCGCTAAATACAAAATGACCCTCATCTAAGTGCCGATGCTCCTCTTCCCATCTGTTTCCACAAAGGAAACAATCAAAACGCCATTTCATTTCTTCCACTCCTTAAATTCTCGCTCCATCGTCTCTCGTATCTCCGAAACCTCTGGCGTAGGCATGAAAACACCGTCATCATGCTGTATCCGACGCCTTACTCTACTCACTGTACCCTTATCTGGAGCATACTTAACCAACAAATACAAATCAGACAAAAACCTGTCCTCATTATCCGAACGCTGCCCCTTAGGTATCGCACGATAATAATCCCTCAATATCATAAAAAATAACTCCTTATCACTATCTCTCGTATGAGGATAGTCACGAAGATATCTAACTACTGTCTTCTTCGTATTATCTAAATTACTAAACCATTCCTTCATTTTAATAACCTCAAACAATGCTTGCAATTTACATACTTCAAATCCCGCTCCTGCATCTTGCGAAACTCCTGCGGTGTAGTATCATAACCACACAAACTCATGTGATGTACCAAACTAGGTGCGTGTTTCTTTCTCATAACTTCTTCCTCAACTGGTCACGATAAGCATGAACGCCTAACCAAAATCCCAATATAAAACACCCAAACATAAAAAATACCGCAATCGCACTATTCATTCCGACACTCCTTGCAAAACCCACCGTGATTGTCTATGTCCTTCTGTGACACTACAAAACCACAAGCCTTACACCTCCAAGTCATCTGGTACCCTCTGTATGTCTTCTATCATATTCTTGCATAAAATAGACACCATTCCCAATCCTGTCGTGTATGCCTTCAACTCCTTCTTACTATAATCCATAGGATTGTCATCCACAAACTTCTGAATGTGCATCATTACCTCATGCAAAACCACAGTCCACACATCCTCACGTGTCGCATCACTCATTGGTCTATCCTCCCTTCCATCCAACCAAGGAAATCCTCGCAAGCATCAAAAATACCCTGCATATAAACTTTCAAATTCTCCTCGCTTACCTGCCAATGCTTATCCCTGTAATCCTGCGTGTTCTGCATCTTCTTCAAACAATATGCACGTATGTCCATATATTTTATCTCTCGCTCTATATCCTTCCTAGTAAACGTGTGCTTCCTCTTACCTGCCACATGACTAGTACTTAATCCATTTCGTTTTTTCATTTTTCATCTCCTCTTAACCGAGCAATGTAAGCTCGCAAAAATTGCTGCCTCAATCGCTTATTCATATCCACATCTTCCAATGCTTCCTGTATACACCTGTTTATCCGACCTATCATCTCCTCCTTGTCCTTCTCGAAATCCTGCAACTTACCCAATACCTCCGTCATCTTAACAAACTCATGACCGCGTATCTCTGCCCTGCCATCTCGCAAATTACTCATAAACGTCTGACGTGCCTCTTCTAACTCATGCATATTCTTTGCCATATCCCCAACAACCGTGTTCTTAGTATGCTCTATCAAATCTATCTCCACCTGATTGCGATACTCATCCCAACCTCCCTTGTCTGCCCAACGCCTAATCGTCGCTGCCGTCATACTATACTTGTAACGCTTGTTCATCTTCTTAGCTATCTCTGCATTGCCATGCCCACGCAAATACAAACCCATCGCCTCTTGGCGGTCCTCAGTCGTATAACTCCTGCCTTCCTTTACCATACTCTCTTATCTGATGGTTTGTAATGTCCAAACATATCGCTGTTTGCCATTCTTCCGTGCTCGGTACGTCCTGTATCTTCCGCCTCTTTTGCATCTACTACCTCCTCAACTACATCCTCATGCGCCTCCTGCACCACTTTCTCCACTACCTCATCAAATACATTAGCTGGAGGCTTATCCATCATCACCCTACCATCACCATTCAATGATGACTTCTGCTCCGATGAATAATTCTTTACGTGCAAATCCAACGCTGCCCATATCTCATCTGCCAATCTTGTACCCTCTATAGCACAAATGTCCTTCATGGATTCCCATGTGTCTCGCCTAAATCTGTTAGTCCCTACCTGTATCATATACCTCGTAGAGTCACTCGACTTGTTTGTCATATATCACACAGTATGTACCTCCTTATATACTTAATGGTAGAAAAATATAAAAAATTTATAGATTACCTACCCAAGTGTGAATCCTTGGGTGGGGTCTACGTAAGATGGGGGGAGTAAAAAAAGGGGCCAGATTTCGCTCTGGCGGGCGTTTTACAAGCTCTAGCCAGTGTTTAGAGCTATAGGCAGTCTAATTCGTCTATACCTTCTTCTGCGGCGTCTCTAACAGCCTTCAGAGCGTCTCTCATAGCTTGTACTTGGTACTTCAAATCTTCGACAGCATAAGCTATCTCACTGGCTTGGTTCTCTATATCGGATGAATCCATACATACTACCAGGCATAAACCTTTATAAGCTTTTGCCTGATACTCAATAATGAGTAAGCTCAAAAAAAGACATTTATTTTCTACGGGTTAAATACCCATCATAGATAAGTATATATACAAGCCTATACATGAGGCAGTTTACCCACTTGCCTAGGTGCAGGATACCGACCGTTTTAATAATAATCTTTCATTGGATTTATCTTATGCACCTTCTCTAAATGTGTTTTCATATCCGACCTACTACAAGGTTTCTTATTACAATGATTGCAAGCATACATATTTTTATTACCTGTTTTTATGTTTGTCACATTTATACTATCGATTAGATAAAAATCATTATATTTGCGAATCATCTCTTTTGCTAAATAGTTTTTTTCAAAAGTAAAATCTTTTTTATTTTTTACTGTCAATAAGTCCCATTTATTTTTACCCATGTTACCTATAAATGGATTTTTATTACCTTTACCAGTAGGTGAAAAAGCCCACCCTTTGGCCCGTTTATCTGCACTGTAGCTACTAAACTTCGTTAGGTATACCATTGCTTTATGTGGCACTATGTACGCGTCAAAATCAAAAGGATTTACCTTATCATGAAATACTATGCATACAAAATAATCTATATCTTTATTTTCTATTTGACTTTTCGTAATTCTAAAGTACCGACATTTACCTCTCCCTTTATACCTTGTACTTTTAACTTCTATTTTACAGTTATTATCTGTATTCAATATGTCAAATACGTGTCCCTCTGGCATTCTAACACTAGTATTTTTCATATTACTTAACATAGCCCTTACTACGTGTTCAGCTGTTCGACCCCTATAAGCATAATCTGTATCTACCATGTTAAACCTTTTAATCCTAATTTGACAAAAGTATTATACTCGTTTACTGTTAAAAATTTAGTTTGCATTTATACACCTTTACAAGCACTTACAAATTTCTCTCTATCAAAGTTTGGATTCTCTGATGCAAAATAATCGCAGAAATCCATTATTACATAATGATTAGCATCATGTTCACGCAATATAGTTGCTATTCTAATAAAGTGTTTTCTAGTCATCATTGTTTAACCTCTCTTTTAGATGTCTTATTACTCTTCCATATACTCCAGGGATTGTCTCTAATTGCATACCGTGAGGGTCTCCGATTGCCCCATTAGGGTAGTCTAATTCTACATCGTCGCCATACTCGTTTTCGTAGTATTCGTTCATGTCGTTGTAGGCTTCTCTTTGCTTTGTTGTAAAATGCTTAATCAAGTCATTAAGCAAGTTTTGGTTGTTGTCCATATATCTCTCAGCATATGTTGCTATATAAAAGTATGCTTAAGAATATATGAGAAGTAATATATTATATAGGGTAAGCTATAGCGTGTTTGAGACTAAGAAGCTGCTTTTCTCGACGACCAAGAGCGTTATTTAACCCTTAGCCTACTCGTATTTGGGTAGCATAGTAAAGTATATATAGGGTTATATATCTGGGTAAATATGGAAAACAACAGACTAGATGGAATTGAAGATATCTTAGTTGATATGATTCAGTTCCTAGATAGGAAAGGACACAGTGGAACTATAATGCGCTGGAAAATAGATGTACTGTTGAACTACAACTACTCAGTAGAAAGAGTTTACGAACATCTAAAGGACTGCATCGAAAACAAAAAGTACCTATACGGAAAAATCCCAACCGAGGACATGGACTGATGCGCGGGGAAGGAATTTGCCGAGAACTACCTAAGGAGGTGATAAATGGCCGAAAGGCCGTATATGATGTTTATTTAACCCTTAGGGGGCTTAATGAAAAAGCCCGTTTTTTTACCCCTACCTAATAATCT
>Ga0098038_1001352_pt1 | contig 10572 bp, 17 predicted proteins | sample 5B_taG_FD_75051 | JGI IMG/M metagenome (GOLD analysis project Ga0098038, IMG submission 75051) | Marine viral communities from the Subarctic Pacific Ocean - 5B_ETSP_OMZ_AT15132_CsCl metaG | ecosystem: Environmental > Aquatic > Marine > Oceanic | place: Pacific Ocean | collected 2015-01-08 | reverse complement strand
TTCGAACATGAAATTAATCTCGTTATTTACTTGACTGTTTCTATTATTACACGGTATATTTTCACCTGTCAACAAAACTAGGAGTACATCATGACATTTAAAATGACTATCAGCGCCGACAAACTGCGCTCAAAACCGCAATGGAAATCAGAGCAACAATTTATTAATGAAGCGTTGTACTGTGCGGGTCTTCCGTTCCATCAAGCCGACCTGACCAACTTGTATTATGGTATGCAGTACAAAGGCAGCGAACCGGCACCCGTTCAGACGCGCAACCCTAACGGGTCGGTAACTGTTACGTGGTCGGGCGAAGTCGGAGAGCCTCGACGCCTTGACGCACCGAAAAAGCGCAAGATTAAAGTCAATCCATGGATGGGGGTCTGATTATATGACCGATTTTTACAGAGCGGTAACGCTCGACGGCGACACGATCGTCATTCAGGCCGACAGTGTCGAAGCGGTGCGCGACGAATACATGTGGGTCGACTCTTCACCGCTAGACCTTAAACCCGCGCAGTACACCGATACGCGTCTGGTACAGCTTGACGACATTGTGTGCTGTGGTGGTGACGAGTTCCGCGTCGAATACCTGCGACCATGTATGGACGACTACCTGTTCGGCCAGCTTAAAGGCGGATCGGGTCCATGGTACTCCGTGGAGTATGCCGTATTACTAGGTCGTGCGGGCGGTAAGTAATGCCCCGAGTACCATACCTAAACAGGCGTTATCGAGCGTACCGTGCGTTACTAACTGCTACGGTACGCAACGCCACATTACCGCCGTGTGACCATGACGAGGATTGCGCTGATCACGGTATCAACGCACGCCACGTCGAACCGCACTTACCACAGTTTGACTGGAAGCAAATTAAGTACCTGCTAAACTGTCTAGTAGACGACGGCTTGGCATTTAAGACAGTAGGACGCCGAGGGATACGCGTTAAGTATTGGCCCGTCGGCGGCCTCGAATTATTGATAAAACAGGAGCGAATGAGAAATGGTAAACTACGAAAGCTGGAGTGACTTCGAGCTTAACCTCGCGGCGTCAAAGTTTGTTAAATTCGAAGGTTTAACATTGCTAGGTGACGAGTATAAAGAAGAGGTCACTATCGTCGAGGTCTTTGATTGGGGTGTGCAAGCGGTCGGAAAGTTTGACCCTTGTAATGACTGGGGCGACCTGATGCCGCTTGTAGTGGAAAGCGAAATACAACTAAACACGCAAAAAGCGAAACGGCCTGACGGCAGAGGTAGACACTCAGCCTATAACTTGGATATACGTATTAACCATGGCGACGACAAATCGCTAAACCGTGCGGCTGTTGCTTGTTTTATCGACACGCAACTTACAAAAATTAAAGCCTCAGCCAATGCGTAAACGTCACTACTTCATACTCGCCGTAGCGTGGCTCGCCCTCTTCAACTGCACGGGCGTTATACCTATCACCTAACATACCCCGCCGAGGTGCAAAGCTTAACAGTCTGCGCAACGTTAACTAATATCATAGTAATAGACGAAGCGTCCGACATTGTTTGGTCGTGTGTTAAGTCTGACGAAGGTTATTCGGGTTACGTTAACAAGCTACTATCAGCGTGCAATCTAACATCTTTACCGGTAGTACGCTTAACCATACATCTAGCGCCAGACACCCTAGCGACAATAGAAATCGAATCACATATCCGCACGTAAATGTTATACTAGCCGCATTACCCCTTTATGAGTGTGCGGCTATGTCAGATCCATACCCTGCCTTTATTGATAAATATCAACCGAAAATACGCGACGCTATTCTCAAAGTATGGGAAGAGTTGCGCAAATCCGTATCGTACAAAGAACTAGAGACCGCGCTCGTCACTCGTGGCGTTAACGGTATGATGGAATACTTAGACGACTTGGAACCGATCACCCGTGCGTTACTCATGCCCGAGCTACAGCAAGCTATGGACGAGTCAGGGCGGCTAGTCGTGGAAATCCTACCGACAGGGTCGATCACGATTCCAGGTTATACGCCGTCGGTACAGTTTACGAACCCGTATACGGTGCAAGCTGTGCAAGAGTATTCATTCAACCTGATCCGAGACCTAAGCAACGAGACGCGCGAAGCGGTGCGCCTAGCCGTTACGACTGCCGTTTCGCAAGGACGACCACCCGCAGCAATCGCACGGGACTATAAGCAGACGATAGGCCTAACGGTTAAGCAAGAGCAAAGCGTGCAGAATTACCGCCGATACTTGGAAACCTTAGACCGTCAAGCCTTGCAGCGTCAGTCGCGTGACAAGCGTTCGGATCGCACCGTAGAGCGTGCCATACGCGACGAAAAGCCGTTACCTAAAGCAACTATCGATAAACTGGTCGCAGCGTTTAGGCGTAATCGTGAGGCCGAGCGTAGCCTAACGATCGCCCGTACGGAATCCATGTCCGCTATGGACTTAGGGCAAGATTTAGCGTTGGAACAGTCTCGGGGCGACGGTGCGCTTGCGCCTGATTTGATACAATACTGGAACGTAGCGCGTGATGGAAGACAACGAGACGAACATGACGTCGTACCGTCTATGAACCCTGACGGTGTTCCATACGGTGAGTTTTTCCAGACGCCTCTGGGGCCGATGAGATACCCACGTGACCGCAAGTACGGTACGGCGAAAAACGTGATACGTTGTCGCTGTCGTCGTAGTTTTAAGCGTCGTGGGGTTACACAGGGTTACACATAGACCGCTCAGAGTAACACTCGGTAACACATAAGCATTACGATACGACGTACAGAGTTACACACAGTAACACTCGTAAAATTACCGTGAAACCCTTGCGGCACGGGGCTTACCTTACGGAGTTACACAGTTACACTACTATTAAAGATTATTAGAAAGAATGTATAAAAGAATAAGAAAATGTATAAATTAAAATATAGGCTCTATAAGGAGTTTACTGTTACTACCGCAACGATGAGGATTAAACATGGCTAAGTCATACAAGCCGACTAAGGGCATGGTCGCCGCAGCAAAGCGCGGACTAAAAGCTCGAGAAGACGCAGGCGGGAAAGGCGGACTTGACACAAAGCAAGCCGGAAAAGCGGGTATAGGGTCGGGCGTTGCTCGTGCTCGAGATATTGCGGCAGGTAAATCGCTGTCACTGGAAACCGTCAAACAGATGGGTCGTTGGTACTCACGCCACAAAAAGAACTATACACCTAGCGACCCGTCCGACAAAGGTACGATCAGCCATTGGCTATGGGGCTTCCCGGCTGCGCTTGGTTGGGTGCGTGACATCCTGCGCCGTGAAGGTGTAGAATACAAGCTAGTCAAGCAACTGGACGAGCAAATGAAAGTAGAACACCAGTATAAAATTTCCAAAGTCGATCAGGGTTTAGGCCTTGTCTTCGGTTGGGGACAAGTGACAAAAGAGCGAACCGAGAAAGGGCTTGAAGATTTTTACGACAGTGATAACGATTGTTTCGCCGAGGAAGGCCTAGTCGAAGCATGGGACGGTCTCATGTCGGAAGGTCGCGTACTCAAGGCGAACCACTGCGGCGATCAGATCGGCGACGTTGTATTTTGTTTCCCATTTACTGAGCAGATCGCGAAGTCGTTAGGCTTTGACGTCGATACGATCCCGCGTACCGGGACGCTCGTCGGGGTACGCCCACAGCCTGACATTTTTGCTAAATACGAGTCGGGCGAGTGGGATTCCTTCTCGGTCGGTGGTGACATCATCGATATGGAGGAACCCGAATAATGCGATTCGATGGTAAAACAACAAAGCGCCGTATCACTAAGTGGGAGCTTAACGAGCTATCCAGTGTGAAGTCTGGCGCACAAGCTCCGGCGAAAGCTACGATCTTGAAAATCAGCGCAAACGATAAGCGTGAAATGCTTTGCGCTGTGCTACGTGAAAAGTACGGGAAGAGTGGCGGGTCTACCACGCCGTGCGACGTTTGGGTACACGACTACGACGAGCAGTACGTGTGTTACTGGCTGGATAGTAAAACCTTCGTCGACGGTTACGGCCTGGTAGGTGGTAGTATTGAGCTCGAAGGTAAACCTGTCGAAGTACGTCGAAGCGAATACTACGAGTCGAACGACGGGACCAAGTTCTTTAAGTCCTCGGAGCACGTCGTTACGAGTATCGGCGGCGCTCTAACCGAAGCAGGTTTCACGCCTGACGAGACGGCAGTCGTTAAGACCGCAATCGACCCGACGGGTGACGTACCGGCGCAAATCGCCGCGCTCGCTGTGTCGTTCGGCAAAAATACTAGCCAAGAAGCGCAGGACGGTGGTAATATTGACCCGATTGTGAAACTCAACGGAGACACTGACATGTCAGACACACAAACACCTGAGCAAATTCAGAAAGACCTGGACGCGGCTAACGCTCGTGTTGCTGATCTTGAAGTGCTCGCGAAAATGTCGGACGGCGAAAAATCTTACATGAGTAAGATGTCGGAAGACGAGCAGAAAAAATTCAAAGGTATGACACCTGAAGAACGTAAGAAAGCGATGGGCGTTGCGAAAGCAGCCGACGAAACTTTTACGGACACTATGGGTCAGACCATTGCTAAATCTGAAGTAGGCGAAGCGGCGTTCGTGGTTATGAAAAACCAAAACGAACAAATCGCTAAGATGCAAGAAGACACAGCACAACGTGAAGCGTTAGAGCTCGTGAAAACTCTTTGCCCTAACCTACCAGGTGAAGCGAACGCTATGGCTGGCGCAATTCGTAAATGTCAGGCGTCACTGTCTGCGGACGAGTTTAGCGTACTGGAAAAAGCGCTTAAAGCTGGCGACAATGCAATGCAAGCGCGCACAGTAGCGAAAGCACACGACAAGCCTGTCGGCAGTGACGACGCTCAGAAAGCTTTCAACGACGGGATCGCTAAGATTCAGTCGGATAAGCAAATCACCAAGTCAGCAGCAATGCAGACCCCTGAAGGTCTGGAACTAGCTAAAACGCTCCGTGCTGCACAAAAAGAGGACGCTGAATAATGTCTGCTTCATACTACACATACACAAAGTCGATCGCTCTTGAAGCTCACGCAGCTCAAGAAGACGGTCTTGGCGTAGTGCTTGGCGCGGATAGCGCACACTACATGGCGAAGTCTGCGGCACCTTCAGCGGGCGGTACGGTAGCATACATCACGTCTAAAACCGCAGCGGCGGCAGGTGATCAGCTAGACGTGGCAGTCGTTGGCCTTGGTGAAGTAGTTCAACTACGCGCCGATGGTGCGATCGCTCACGGTGAACAGGTAATGGTTAAAACCAACGGCCGTTTCATCAAAGCGACGTCAGGTAACACAGCGCAATACGAAGCAGTTCAAGCGGCCGAATCTGGCAGCGTGTTCTCAGCCGTTCGTATTGAATCAGTAACGGTATAACGGAGTAAGTAGATATGCCTATTAATCAATCGTACCGTGACGTACATGTAGACACGCTACTGTCGAACTTCTCTGTAGCGTTATGGCAAGATACGTCGGTATTTGTTGGTACTCGTTTCTTCGGCGTTCAGAACGTATCGAAAGCAAGCGACTTGTACAAAGTATTCCCGCAAGGTTTCTTTAACCGTGCGGTTAAGTCTCGCCGTGCTGAAGAAGGCGTCGCGAATAGCATCGGTTACAAAACGAAAGAAGAATCGTACTCGTGTCAAGACGACGCGCTGCGTATCTTCGTTTCAGACCGTAAGCGTGCGAACACTGATCAGCAAGAGCAGCTAGACCAGGCGTCGACGACTGTTGTAACTGAATCGATTCTTATCGGTAAAGAGCAAGAGTTCGTAGAGAAATTCTTGACAGCGGGTAAGTGGGCGAAAGACTACCAAGTAGGTACGGATGCCATGCCGGCTTCTGCAACTAAGAACTGGTCAGACCCTACAGCGGAAATCGAAGCCGACGTCGTCATGCTGGCGGAAGAGTTCGTACTGCAGTCAGGTGGTCGCAAACCTAACAAGATCCTAATGACGCTTGACGTGTACAACATTGTACGCCTTCACCCGTCTATCAAAGAGCTTGTAAGCGGTGGTTCAACGACTGCAATGCCTGCGAAAGTGATGAAACAGAAACTAGCTGAACTGTTCGAAGTTGACGAAGTTGTGGTAATGCAATCAATCGTTAACCTTGCGAACGACGAAGTGACGGACATCTCAGGTAATCCGACAGCGAATAACCAGTTTATCGCGTCCGGTAAGTTCCTGATGGTTTACGTAGACGGTGCGGGCGGTCTTATGGCTCCAACTGCAGCGGCGACGTTCGTACATAGCGAATACATCCCTATGGGTGTGGACAACGGTCCGGCAATTCGTCGTTACCGTGGTGAAGCTGGCCAGAAAGGTGAGTACATCGAAGCTGAAATGTCTATCGACCAGAAGCTTGTCGCACCAGATTTAGGTCTGTTCTTGTACGACATTGCTTAACGGTCTACGGACTTGAAGAACGCCCTGCTTATGCGGGGCGTTTTTATTTGTAACGGGCTAGTGTTATACTAGTCGTACATACCATAGGAGCATGAACCCCATGACACGAGTTAAATTAATCGATTCTGCTAAACCACATTGGGCATCACGTCGTTTTAAGATGGACGGCGTAGAGTACAAGCAGGACGAAAAAGTAGACCTTACCAAGTTAGAAGAACGCATCGTAAAGCGTTTAATTAAATTCCGCTATGTAACACCGATCGCCCCTAAAGGCGCAGTGAAGTCGGAACCCGTAGCGGAACCCGTAGCGGAACCCGTAGCGGAACCCGTAGCGGAACCCGTAGCGGTGACCGATACGAACGAGCTTGCTGGTAAGCTGAAATCGGTAGGCGGTGGCCAGTACGAAGTGCAAGACGCAGACGGTAAGAACCTGCTACCTGCTCGCGTGAAAGGTAAAGACATGGCGCGTATGGCGGCGGAGCAGATGGGTATTAAAATCGTAGAGTAGTAAACGCTGAACCCGTGTAGTAGAATGAGAGCGTAGCAATAGTGCTGCGCTTTTTTTTATAAACGGAGGTTGCGAGATGGCAACTAGCATTATGAAATATTTTGAATACTCACACTTACCTGAACACTTACAGGAAGTATCTAAACCGATCGGGGAACTCGCGAAGTCAATGAATGACTCACTTCCTGACGGTGCTGAGAAAAGCGCAGGCTTGCGTAAATTGCTTGAAGCTAAAGACTGTCTAGTACGTGCGAAGCTAGAAGATGTTTAATCCAAAACGTGCTTATCACGAAAAGAAGCTAAGAGAAGCTATTGAATATCTTTACCCGGACGATAAGAGTAGAGCTGAATTGGTACGTAAGGCCAATAATGAAACTAGAATAGGATCGTTTATTGATTGCGGTAGTGAGATTCTTTTAACTGAGGTACCGCCTGTTGTCCCATATTCAGTCCAGTCAGTATTGATGGTATTGAAGGGAGTTAGCAATATTACAGATGACGGTCAGTCGAGCACGGAAAAGGTAGGCTCTCACGGCGCAAAGTGGAAATAAACGCTAGATAGAGTAAAGCCCGCACGAAGCGGGCTTTTTGTTGTCAGGTTCCCACTGACTCCGATATTGTAACTTATTTTGGCTTGTCCGATTTTAATCGGGGCTCGTAAAGTGATTCAAAATATCTAAACTCAACACTTTGTAAGTAGTCGAAAGATAGCTCCGTCTTACGACATCGACGCGTCCACAACCACTTACAAAGTATTGCTCGTCTTTCCGAGCTGTCACAAGTTATGTATTTTCTTTTCTCGACGTGCTTGCCAACTTGAAACGTCCATCCGTCATAGTAGCTATAACACTACTTATCAGCGTCTTTCCGCTTGTCCATATAGTCACGGGTATTAAGGAGTAGACCCGCCTATAATGGTGCTGTTTTTGTCCTATCTCAACGACCTAGTAGGGTGTGCACGACCCTCTCGGCTTAAACTTCCTTACGGCGTGGATTACCACCTGCACCAGGGACACCACCTTTGAGTATGACAATGGAACGTCAGTTAAAAACGCTGACAGGATTCGAACCTGAAACCCTCCGCCTTAACAGAGGTGCTCAACCCAGTGAGACGCAACGCTTTTAACTGACACTCCTTGCGGCGTGTCTTCGAATCTAAATATACGCACCACTGTAACGCATGTCAACACCTTAAACGCGTGATATACTAAAAATATTATATATCAACCGAGCACTTCACATGATTATACCTACCACCGTGGATATGGTACGCGATTTATTAATCGGAGCCGACCAGTCGATTTTTGACGATGCGTATATCAGACGTCAGATCGACAACGGTATGAACGCAATCGACACGGCTATCATGATCGCAGAATCTAGCGCGACACTGTACGCCACTAAACAAGATCTTAAAGTTGGCCCTATCTCGCTCAGTAACTCGCAAAAAGCTAAAGCGTGGATGGATATCAAAAAGAACCTTATATACCGTAAGAACATCGGCGCGGGCTTACCGAACGACGGGTCGTCCCTTAGCGGCGGATCGGTTTCGCTAGGCGGTGGCGTGCAAACAGGTGTCAGTCGCCAGGATATGCGCAGCACGTCGGCTAATCCTGACCGAGCGGATAACCAGTTTGAACTCGGTCAGTTCGATAACCCGAACGGCGCACCGACTGGCGACACGTACAGTGTGAGACAGGAGCAAAGCGATCGTGAGTAACGTACTTGATGTAGTGGAAGGCGTAGCGGAAGCCCTCGCCGAAACGGGGGAAGACGGTCAGATCGTGAAGACCGTACGAACTCGCGACCCGAGCAACCCGACACGCATGATCACCGTTACGACCACATACAACGCCCGTATGTATTTCGACTCACCACGAGCCGGATACGTAGCGCAAGGCGTATCGGTGCAGCGTAACGCCACGTTATACGTCGACTGGTTGTCATTGGTGGACGCCGCGACAGGCTTACCCGCTAACAGTATCGTAAACAGTGAACCGGTGTTTAACGTCGTAACGTCTCAAGACGACGTGGCGGTACGTGCGGACGGTACGCGCTTGACTCTGTTAGTGAATATTGGAACGAACATAAACGGTGTCACGGTGATGGGTCAGCATGAGGTCGCGTCGTAATGTCCTACAAGGAAGATATTGCAGCGGCTAAACTTCAGATCGAGAACGTGACGAACGAAGCGATCATCGATGTGACGCTGCGTATCCATGCAACGCTGGTCAGTAACCCGCCCGCCGGTACGCCGATCGACTTCGGTTGGGCGTCTGCTAACTGGTTTATAAATATCGGAAGCCCTACGACGGGTAACGGTGGCCAGCTAGAGAAAGAAAACCCCGCCGCGGTTGGAGCGCGTGAGAGTCAGCAAGCCGCAACGGTGGCACGGTTTGTAACGGGGTATGATTATACGACGAGGCAAACGGTTCATATCGGTAATAACGTACCATATATAAACGGTTTGAATAACGGATGGTCTGCACAGGCTCCTGCGGGATTTGTCGACGACGCGGTGCAGGAAGCCGTAACGTGGATTAACGCTAAGGGTTAGAGGCTAGTAGCGCTGAAGCAGGGTTCCATTTCCATATCAACTTTTACATGACCTAGTAGCTCACCATCTGAAAATATTGAAAAGGTTTTAGGCCACTTTGATTCCCAACCATCGTGGTCGTTCCAGTCCTGTTCCGCACAGTCTTGTGCTATGTCTTCAATCTCTTCTTTCAGGTCTTCTATTGTGCCGACCCATTCTTTTTCTAGTTCTAGCTCGTGGAACCTATCTTCGGTTTTAAAACCTACAAACGTAATCATAATTCCCTACTCCTTAGAGTGACGCACCGATGCGTAAAAATTCTTCTTGTGAAAGACCACCGAAGCGGCCTACGTTGTTAAGCTGACGCTGTAGCCAACCGTGCGGGAATGCTTGCTGCAGTCCTTGCTGTGCGACGAGCTTAATATTAGGACTGGTGACGCGAGCCTTAACGCAGCGTAAAGCGTGTTTAATCGCTTTGTTTGGTTTGGCCTTGTTGAACTCGACGGCTAGTTCACAGCTTAATAATAGAGACGTAAATTCCTTAACGTCTCGAATCTTCTCTTCGTATGTCATGTTGTTTCTGCTCCAATTGTGCGATTAATATTAAGGTTTCACGTAACGATGAAGGCCATTCGTTTGCTTTTATTTTATTCAATCGAGCGTTGACACCTCTTGACACGCAAAACAAGTTATCCAGCGAGGGGTTTAATAACTTATCCGGTGTACGGTCGAAGAACCTTACAATGTAGTTTTTTGGTATGGGGCCGTGTTCAGACTCCCACACAAGATGTTGTTTTGGCCGCCACTTCTTATGTGCGACCTTGACAAGTAAATAACCGTCTTTGGAGCATATGCGTGTATCTCCTACGTTACGAGTGTTAAGCGGTTCCGCACCTTTTTTAAACTGAGTGGTCGCGCTACGTCCTGATGACGGGTGTGATTTACCTGCATTCCACGGTTGCTGACCTTTAAGGTACTGACCGTTGCGTCCCGATTTAATTCCGTGACGCTTGCACGTGGCGTACAGATTCTTTGCATTGGTGTCTCGGTTAAAACGTTCAGTAAACTCGCCTACCCATTCAGACACGGGTGATATTACGAAACGTTCACGCATAAAATCTATCATTGCTT
>Ga0098038_1001351_pt1 | contig 10581 bp, 3 predicted proteins | sample 5B_taG_FD_75051 | JGI IMG/M metagenome (GOLD analysis project Ga0098038, IMG submission 75051) | Marine viral communities from the Subarctic Pacific Ocean - 5B_ETSP_OMZ_AT15132_CsCl metaG | ecosystem: Environmental > Aquatic > Marine > Oceanic | place: Pacific Ocean | collected 2015-01-08 | reverse complement strand
CTAGCATTTTATCTTGTTTTTGTAAATCAAACTGCTCTACTTGTCTTTTACCTTCTCTTTCTAATAAATCTCTTCTTTGTTCACCTTCTCTATCTAATTGTTGTAATCTACCAGCCTCTTGTCTAGCTCTAGCTTGATTAGCTTGTTCTTGTCTACCAATATCAGCAGAAGCTTGTTGTGCTTGTTTTACACCTTGATTAGCTAGTACTTGCGCCAAACCAGCAATACCACTACCACCAGCAGCCCCTTTCATACTAGCCATTATATTAGATAAACTTTGTTGTGATTGTTCTTTTTGAAACTCAGCGGCTTTTAAGTCTACAGTTTGGTCTTCATATACATTTTCCATATCAGCATATGGGTTTTTAACACCAGCGTAAGGATTAGTTAGCTTAGTATCTTCCCATGCATCCATTTGATTACCTAAATCTTCATTAGCAGCTCTCTGCTCTCTTCTTCTACCTTTACCACCAAATAGTGCGTTAATAAATTTAATTGGAGAATCGTCTCTTTTTTTCATGTTTATATATTTATATGTATAATAGTTACAGTTTTTACTGTTTTTTTACTTATCTTGCTTGTAGAAAGCGCTCTACGTCAAAGTACAACGTGGTGTCTGATATAGGCATATTTTCTACAGTTATAGTACCTGTTATTGTTAAAGTGCTACAACCACCATCAAAAAATAAAGTTTGACCATTTTCTATTGTTTGCGCTGCACTTAGCAGTACGTTACCAGCGCCTGATGGTGCATTTTTTTTAACAACAGTTGGGTTTGCTGCAGAAGAGTCTATACCAGGTCCTCTAACAATACTACCAACAGATATACCGCCAAGTTCTGTTAAAGGAACTGTAGTGCTACTACTAACACCAGAAGTTACTGTTGTAGAAACCTGTGTTTGTTCTATGTTTAAATTAGACAAAGAAACAGTTGCACCTGTTAAAGATTTTATAGCTTGAGCTCCATAACCATATATAGCTACGTTGTTTTCACTAGCAAAACTTAATAACTGCTGATTGTTAAATATTATATTACCTGCTTGTGCTGTAACTAAACCGTTTCTATCAACAGCTGTAATAGGATTTGCACCAGCGTCAACAGCATCTGTAGTTTTATCTAAAAAAGTAGTATTTGTTACTGTTGTGTTGAAATCTGTTTCTACAATTTCTTTTGTATTTATAGTTGTTCTATAGCTAGATATAAAAGAAGGTACTACCGTTTTATTAGCAAAGCTTCTTGAAGGATCTAAAACCATACCAGAAGTTAAACCTGCGATATTATTAACACTCCATCTAAAAAATAACGAGTTAGCACTAGTGTCTTCGTCTTCTAAAACAGAACTACTATTAGTATTAATTTCTTTATAAAAAGTTAAATCATTAATATCAGGAAGTCTTCTTACAAATAAAGATCTACTAGTAGGAGCTGTAACAGTAATACTAAAACCAGATGAAAAGCTAGCGCCAGATGATGTTGTTATAGTTGCTCTACCTGTGTTACTGTCTGTTTTATGGGGTGTCATACCATTGAAAGCAGGCGTAAAAGTAAGCGTTACACCATCACTTATACTATCTGCGTTGTCTAGTTGAATTTCTTTAGTGTTATCACCATCTGGATTTAAAACACTTACTAACCTATGATCTGACGCAGCAACACCTGTACCTGTTACTAAATCACCTACAGCAATACGACTTAAAAATAAATCATTATCTAAAACAACTCTGTTAGAGCTTGATACAGCACCATCTACAGTGTCATTTATAGATCTATACAAAGAAGGCGCTACACAAGATAAATGAAGACTTTTAGCAGAATCTTGATACAAAACTTTTTTTAACAAATTTGAATTAGAACCTGTGCTTTTATTTATATTTATACTGTTATCTAGGTTTCTTGACTCAATAAGTCTAGTGTGAAAAGTTTGTATATTACCAACTATTTCGCTTATTATATTTATAGTGTAGTTTTTAAGACTTACGCCTGAGTGAGCAGGAAAATTAATATTATAACTAATACTATTTGATTTTAATTCTATATTTTTTATACCAGTAATATTAGAAACAAATGCACCTGTTTCAAAATTGTAATAGTTATTACTATTATCAAAAATTTGTATACTAAAATAAGCGCCTGCGTCACCTACAATTGTTAGTTTTCTTTGTTCTCCATTATGGTTTATATCTGATGTAGACATATCTAAACTAATAAACCTTGAAGCTCTACCAAAACGCTCAACATGATCAGTATCTTTCATAAGCCTACCATTAGGCATGTAGTGAAATCCTTTTGGTGCTTTTTTACCTCTTAAAACTTTTGTAAACTGTTGATTTAAATATGACATATTATTTACTATTTATAGTTACTTCGCTACCTACAGAAAACAACTCTGCTCTTTGTTTTGAGTTATTAGAAAATTTAGCTTTAGCATAGTAACCTACAACATCACCATTAGTTTGATCATATTTAGAAAACATAATAAAGCTATTTTCATCAGGTATTGTAGAGTTAAAAAAAGGTGTTTCATCTACATCTAAAACTATAATGCCTTGGTTGTTTGTTATTCTTCTTAAAATTCCAACAATATTTATAGGCTCTACAGTATTAGATGACTGTTGATCTAAAGTATTGTTGTTATCAACAAAATTAACATTTGTTGTATATACTAAATCACCAATTTGCAACGAAGTGTTTAAGTTTGTTATATTGTTAAGTGTTATTGTTACCATATTAATATCCTCTTGTTGTTCTTGTTGTTCTAGTTGTTCTAGTTGTTCTTTCTGTTGGAGTTGTAACTCTTCTTTCAGAATCTCTAATTGGCACTCTTACTTCTTCTCTTGTTTCTTCTGTAGTATCTTCATCTCGCGGTGGTGGTGATCCAACAGGATCTGTGTTATCATCATCACTTGGTGGACGATACACACATGAACCATCATCTACAGTAGCGTTTTGATTATAATTTAAAGCTGTAGAATCAGTACAACCAAGTATTGGAGCCATACAACTTCCGTCATCTATCTGTGCTGCAGAGTCAAAATTACTAGAGTTTGAATCTATAACACAACCAGTTTTTATATTTACACTTGAAGTAGCTGTACAAGAAGTGTTTGCGTTCCACACAAAATCAACAGTGAAATTATAAGTACCAGTACCGTTATTAACTAAGTCGTTATTTGTAACAGTTGGCGTAGTGTTGTTACCACCTGTTTGTGTTGGCATGTTAGGATGTGATAACGTCCAGTTATATAAAACATAACCACCTAAAGGATCATTAACGTCTGGTGGCGGTATGTTAAAGCTTAAGCTACCTTGACCGACCGTTTGGCTTGGTACAAAAGTAACTTCAACAACAGGGCATGTTATATCAGCTGGCTCAGTCGCCTCTACTTCATTAGCAAAACCAATACCTTGAAACGTAAAGTCACTTGTGTCAGGGTTTATGTTAGTATTTATAAATCTACTTATACCGTTAAACCACTTACCTTCTTTTTCTATAAACTCTTCAATTTTACCTTGCTCTTTGTCGGTTATTATATCTTTTACATACCAACCATCTATATCATTAACATTGTAAAACTGTTGATCATCAAAAGTTGTTACTGGTTGAAAGTCATTTACGGTTCCAAATAAATTTTGTTGTTTATATTTGTCTATTTTACCTTGACTACCTTCGTAGTTTAAAGTATTGAAGTTTTTAATTACACCTGGGTTGTCGTTCAACATAACATCTACAGAAGATTCTGTAAACGTGCCATAAAAAGTATTACGATCTACTGTATCGTCATGATGTACATATACATCACCTTGATAAAAAGTATAATAATCATTACCCATACTTACAGCATTTTGCATTTCTATAAAAGATTTAAAACTAACCCAACCTTTTATTTTTTCTTTAAACGTAACAACCTTAGGATTATAAGATGTAATAATACCTGGTACACCTTCACCTGTTATACCTTGTTTGGTTTCTTCTATCTCTAACTTAACATTATACTCGTTTTTCTTATCGTCATAACTACCTATTATCTTTCTATTAGGCGGTACAAGTTTTAAGTTATCTTTAAACCAGTCACTCATACCAGCATCAGATATAGGCGTTAAACCATCCATTGATAACCTTAACACAGAGCCACGTACTTTGTCTGTAAAATATGCTCTATAAGCTTCAGAAGCAAAAGACTCAGGGTTTGTAGATATTCCAAACTCACCAGAAAAAGGTATTGTTTGACCTAACACGTTTTCAGTAGCTGTAACATTTGTGTTACCGTCAGCGTTAAACAAAGCGTCTTTCTGAGCTAATATTTTTAAAACTTTATCTTCACAAAGTGTAACTAAATCAGAGTTTCTAGCGTGTAGCTTTTGTATACTACCATATATTGGGTTTATATCTTTAGTTATCTTTTCAGCTTGTATAAATTGATTTAAGTTATTTAAACCACTATTAGAATTATATATACCTGAGTATATCAAACCGTAAAGTCTTCTTTCTTCTTTGTATTCTGTCTCTAATGTAGTAGAAGCTTTAACGCCGTTTAATATTTGAGGTAAATTAAAACTGTCTCTAACTCTATCAGACTCTACACCATTACCAAAACTAAAACAATTATACCAAGGTAAATCAAAATCTTCGTTGTATAAATACGTATTAAACTGAAGAGTATCTTGAAAACCAGGTATAAATAATAAATCAAAAGTAAACTTTAAATTAGTAGGCGTTACAGCACTAACAGTAAGACTTGTAAAAAACTGTGAATTATAAGAGTGTGGAGCATTTTCTAAAATAAGTTTAACGCCATCATAACCTACGACTTTATTTTCGCTGCCAACTACACCGTTAGGATCAGTATACGAACCTTGTATTATAGTGCCAAGCGGAAAAGCTTCGTGTATATTATCTGGCTTTACTTGTATAGGTATTGCACCTGTTGCTTCAAAATATATTTCTAAATCTTTTGACTCTTTAGGCTCTGTTTCAAATATAGCTGGGTTTTCTGATAATACATCTTCTGACTCTGCTTCTTTTAAAAATTGTATATCATAACCAACATAACCAATTTTACCAAATATACCATTATCAGGTGCTTTTCCAAAAGCGTCATTTGGTTGTTGTGCTTGTGGAGCACCAAGGCCAGCAATTACATCTTTATGTTCACCAGAAGATATATAAGGAGCAATTTCGTTTATATTAAAAGCGGTATTAGGATTTTGGCCGTTCATACCAACTTGTACAAAATTATAATTTTCACCTGCTTTTGGTGATAATTTATCAGAAGCACTATTACCGTTACCATAAAGCCAGCTGTGATCTTGCTTTAACATAGGGTAGTCATACCCACCAAGGGTTAATTTATAAAAAGTATTATTACCCCTTACGTCAGGTTCTATTTTACGTACAACATAATAATCATTACCACTTTCAACCTTTCCTTGTTGTATATCTGGACCTGAAGCACCAGATATATCACTAGATACAGACCTAGAATTTTCATCTTTATCAACCCATGATTTTAAAGCCATACCCACGTGCAAAGATGGATTACCGTCATCAAAATAGTTAGAATCAGCAGAGCTAGCAGGAGTTATATCTGTTACAAATATTATCACATCTTCACCAGCAGCGGTAGGTGCCGCTGGCCCTTGTGTTGTTACTTGACCAGCTGTATCACCGTTTTCATCGCATATTACTAAATTTATATTAAGACCGTCTGTTATTTCGCCGTACTCAGTAGGATTCCAAATTAAACCAGTACTGTTAGAGTTAACATTGTTTGAAATATTTTGTATTTGATTTATTCTCCAGTCTACACTAAAGTTACTACCAACTTGCGGTGACATTGATTTACCATGTTGATGCCAACCGCCATCTTCACCAGCATAACCACTTACATCGGTATTATCAGGATCACTCCAGTTAGTATCGTCATCTTTGTTTACCATATCAAACCAGTCACCACCAGCAGAAGATTGATGTCTACCTATAGCTTGTGTGCTATGCCTATATCTATGGTACTTTTTTATATTAGATCCAAAAGTATACACAGATTTAGTAGGATCGTGTTGCCATTTAAAAGTTTGACCAGGCGATAATAAACTAGTAAAACCACTTAAATTTAAATAATCTAAGTTAGGTGGGTCTATTTGATTCCATTGCCCAATATTAAAAAAGCCTGCATGTTCGTCGTATACGTTGTTATAGTTAGAAAAACCAGTTCGAGTGTGCGCTACACCACCAGCAATACCACCAAAAGCCAAGTGCATTGTATATTGGCTACCATAATCTTCTAAGCCATAAGCTTTTCTATTTACCGGGCTTGTTCCAATTAATTCTAAATCACTAGTATTTTCAAATACTTGGCTTGGAGCGCTTTCTATATTAAACTTTAAACTGTTAGGAGTACGCCTACCCATAGCTCTACCATTATCAATAAACCAAACTTCAGCATCTCTACATATATCTATATCTCTTTCAACTCTATCGGCGTACCAGCAAAGCTGACTATCGTAATAACCAAAACCTCCAAAAAGCTTTCTTTTATCTTCTTTGTTTGAAAGTGGTGCTGACCAATTACTTACATCATCAAGATCACTATAAATATTTACACCACTCTTTTTTGTAGCAGGCCTCCATATTTCATCAGCGCCTAAATCATTATGTGTTTCTTGATTAAATCTTGTTGCTGGTAAATACCTTTTAAACCAAAGAGATGTGGCACAGTATTTGTGGTTCTCCATCCAACCGTAATATCTAGAACCGTTCCACTGTTTTTCAATATCGTTATCTGGTTTTATAACCGTAAACGGACTGTTCCACGTCCAATCGCCATCATCATCTTCTAGCAAAGTATGACCGTGTCTAGGTCCTACTTTAGTTCCTTCGCCTTTTAAGTACCAAAAAGGAAAACCAGCATTACTGCCTGATTGATCGTCGCCACCACCCCAAGCATAAGCGCCCGCGCTAGAAGTTAAAGTACCTGTGAATTTACCTTTATCACTAGAAGAACCATAACCATCTTTATCAGGCGTAAAGAAGTTATTCATATATAGAGTAAACTTTTCTATAAAATACTCTTGTAAGTAATAAACAGGTCTACTATTAACAATATTGTATTTAACATTATCTATTATTGCTGACTGTATGTTTTGTAAAAATACGTCATCTTTATATATTTTAACAAAAAACCTACCATCAAATTTAGGTAAATTCTCTTCAATATACTTATATATTCTAACTATTATACCTGATTGTACTTGATTTGGCACGGTAGGATTATCTAATATAAAATCTACATCATCACCAAAAGGCTTTTCCATTTGTAAAAAGTACTCATCGTCATCTGTAACAATAGCACCATTGCCCGGATAATTAGTAGTTATACTTGATATTGGATATCTTTTTGAAACCTCGTCAGTTGCTGGGTTTTCAAACTCTATATATAATTTACCATCTTTAAACTCATGTAAACTAGAGCCAGGACCGTTTTTATAAGGTCTGTATTTTAAATAAGTTTCACTCTCGCCGCTTCTAGGTAAAAGAAGAGGGTTGTTTGGATCAAAGACACTGTTTTGTTGTACATTATTGACGACAGTGTATACGTTGTCAACCTCAGAAAATTTTATTTTACTAGTTCTTATATACTCAGGAGCTTCTGATTCTATTGCTAAAACCTTGTATCTAGCTTGTTGTTGAGTAACACCAATAGTACTTTCCGCACCTTTTTTTAATATTAAAAATGTATCTATATCTATTTTGTTTCTATCTGACGACGGAAAAGCCAACCACACGTTACCATCTTCTGCATCATACCAGCGGTCCATTGCTAAGTTGTAATACTCGTTAGAAGTTTCTTTTACAAAAAACTTCATATACTCCATATTTTGTGGCATGTTATCTGCAGGAGTACCTTTTAAACCAACTTGTATTCTGTTTCTATTTACACAAAGTTCTTTTTCTAGCTTTATAGTACCTGTTGAGTTAGAAAGCACAGGTGTTTCTCTACCGTGTTTATCTATAAACACAACACCAAGCTGATACTCTCTTAAAGTCTTACAAGATCTACCAGCTTCTGTTAAATCTATTTGTTCAAAATCAACCCACGCTCTTTTAAAGTTTGGTATATACTTTTTAGAATCAAAAGTTTTTAAATCATAACCTTGAACGTAGTTTCCATAAACAACTCTACTAGCGGTAACGTCTTGCGCTAAAGCTTTTCTAGGTACATTATCCCAAGGCCTAAGAAGTTGATTTGACGGTATAATATTGTTTACAGTTTCAGAAGATATATTATAAGAAGCATCTACGTTGTTTAGTAAAGTATCAAAAATATTTTGTGATGCTGTAGCGGAATTAAAATGGTCATCTGCTTTTATTGTATCTACTATATACACCGCAGTAGAAGGCTCATCTTTAAATAGTATGTCTACAGACACAATATCTTCTGGCATGTCTGGGTGTATAAAACCAGATAAATCTATACTTTGTAATCTGTTAGTCATACCTATGTTGTAACCTTTTCTTGGGTGGTAATCAAAAGCTCCAGGTGAAAACGCTACTTGACTAAAAGGTGCAAACGGCGTATACTCGCCATCTTCAAATTTATATCTATAAGAAAATCTAGGGAATTTAAACTCAAAAAGTTTTTCAGACTCGTCATATATATCCATGACGTATTTAACAGGCACACCGGGACTAGGATTAACAGGTATACCTATTTTATTTGTAAATTTTATTCTTAAAGACTGTGTAGTAACAAACGCTTGTTCTATATAACCTTTAATTTCGTAGTCAGTTACAGGAAGAGCTGGTATACTACCGTCTTCGTCAAATGGTGCAAAAACAACCTTTAAATCAGCACTAGCGGCATTGTTTATAAAACTAAATACACTTTGACCAGGAGAGTTACCAATACCTGTTAAATCAGAAACATCACCACTAACAACACTTCCACCTTGTACAACCTCATTTATTTGAACAACATGAGAAGAGCCAACATCTATGTTGTTAAAGTTATATATATCACCACCGTTCGAAGGAACACCATTGTTATTTAAAAAACCAAAGTCACCATTGTTTGAAGCTCCCGGCACACCTATATCTGCAACTACAGTTATAACAGCCGTATAAACTAAGTTGTCTTTTCTTAGTGAATTAAGTTTTACGGTAGGTGGTTTTGGTGGTGCTTTTTTAATTACTATAATATGCTTTTCTTCTATATCTATATTTGTAGCTACATTTATACCTCTACTTTCATTTATTAGTTTAGTGTGCTGCGTACCAGAAGCATCTGTACCTTGTATAGATCTAGGTATATTTATTTTTTTAGGCTCATTAATATTGTCAGTGAAAAATAACATATCATCAACAACGTTAATACCTGTTATAAGATTTTCAGGATCAAAGTTTAATATACCACCACTAACATTTTTATCATCAACAAAAACAAACACAGGCGTAGCTGCCTGTCTAGTATACTGTAATATAATATCGTAATCAGGCTGCCAAACTAACCAATAAATAGTATCTACTTTTTCATCTGAAATTGTAGCAACTACTTTAGCTTGAGGGTTCATTTGATACAAACCAGTTTTAGTTTGTATTTCTATTTTCTTGTTACCTAATATGTTTTGAACAGTACCAACGTCAGACTCTTCTGATGTTGAAACCTGTATATTCATAGCATCTCTATACTCACCGTTAGGTACAAGTCTTTCATCAAGATCTTTGTTCATTTTACCTTTGGTAAACTGATGTTTAATCTCTGGCATATATTAGTGTTTTATAATCTTAGATTTACCTCTAAGTATTTGAGTTAATTCTTCTATTTTTAAATTTGATAATCTTAATTTTGCCGTTCTAACAGCTGCGAATTTATCTTTTCTCAATCTTTGCACCATGTATTCTGGCGTTGTAACTCTACCAGAAGCAATGCTATACAACAAACACTTATACATAGCTTCTTCTGCAAACTTGTGAACTTTCATTTCATCTTCTGTTCCTAAACCATCGCTTATGTAATCTATAACAGCAGTGTTACCGCTTATATTAGAACTAAAATGCACTAAACCTCTAGCATCATCTATGTAAAAACTACCGTTCGTTTGTGCTTGTGTAGGATCTAAACCGTATCTACCACCTATGTTTACATCATATAATTCATCATCATAATCAAAATCGTGGTTGCTGTTTTCGTGAGGCCTGTGTGATTTATAGTTAGACCAAGTAGTTGTGTCTTTGTTAGGATCAACAAATACTACTTGACCAGCGTTAGCAGCCATAGTATCTGTAGCGTCTTGATCTAATAGTATAGTTGTTGTTGTAATGTTTGCTATTTTAGTACCAACTGGAAAGTCTTCATGATAAACTAACATACCTACCTCTAAGCTTGAAATATCACCAGTACTATTAGCGGTTATAAAATTATCGCCGTCTGTCCAGTCTAAATCACTTACAACATTTATTGAGTTAGTTTGTTTTATTAAAGAGCCATCCTGGTTTGTAAACTGTAATATAACAGTAGCTGTAGCTGTAGCATCAACATCGTTTCCAGCTGTATCTTCTAGCACTATAACAGTGTTTGAAGTAT
>Ga0098038_1001350_pt1 | contig 10581 bp, 13 predicted proteins | sample 5B_taG_FD_75051 | JGI IMG/M metagenome (GOLD analysis project Ga0098038, IMG submission 75051) | Marine viral communities from the Subarctic Pacific Ocean - 5B_ETSP_OMZ_AT15132_CsCl metaG | ecosystem: Environmental > Aquatic > Marine > Oceanic | place: Pacific Ocean | collected 2015-01-08 | reverse complement strand
GTAAAGCTAGACGCAATAACTGCTGTTAATGGTCAAGCTGCATACACTATGCAAAATGGTGGTGCAAACTTTACAGACTATGAAAGTGTAAATCAATTTTTGATTTCACTTAATGGTACTATTCAAGCACCTACTGATAGTTTTACTGTTAGTGGTTCTACACTTACATTCGCATCTAACCTTGCAACTGGAGATGTTATAAACTTTATTATGGTGTTTGGTAATTCTTTATCTGCTGGAACACCTACAGATGCTACAGTTTCTACTACTAAAATAGTTGATGATGCAGTAACAGCAGCTAAATTAAATAACGATATTATTTCTGGTTCAACAGAACTTGCTAGTGAACCAGCAGACACAGATGAATTTTTAGTTTCAGATGCTGGAACAATTAAAAGAATTGATTACTCATTAATTAAAGGTGGTGGCTCTTTTTCAAAAATTGCCAATGCTGATTATAGTTCTGCTGTTTCTACTTTTACCTATACTAATTGTTTTACTTCAGATTATTCTGTTTATAAATTTTATATGTTTGATATTGATGCTGCATCAGGAAATGATGAATTAGAAATAAAGTTTTTAGATAGTGGTGGAAGTGTAGTAGGTAATTGGGCACAAGTAGCAACTGAACTTCATAAAGAGCAAGGTGGATCAGGATCAGGAACAGGTGTTCAAACTACACAAGGAAACAATTTTATTAGATGTTCTTTTAATGATTTAGCAGGCAATACAACTCAACCATCACATTTAGAAATGGAAATTTATATGCCTTATGAATCTAAATATACAACAATCCATCAAAGATTTTTTTTACGATCAGATAATGGTTATAATTATGCTTATGATCAATATGCTTTTTTAGAAAGCTCAACTTCTTTGCGTTCTATGACTATATATCAAGATGGTGATACAAATTTTGCAAGTTATAAATCAACTATATATGGATTGACGAGGTAATTATGAAAATACAAGAAGTTAATTGCTTAACAGGAGAAACAATAATTAGAGATTTTACTGATGAAGAAAAAACTATACAAGAACAAAATATTGCAAATAGAGAAGCAACATTATTTGATAGAGAAATTAATAAATTAAGAATTAAAAGAAATAATCTTTTAACAGAAACAGATTGGTGGGGTGCATCTGATAATACTATGACAGCAGAGCAAACTCAATACAGGCAAGAATTAAGAGATTTAACAAATGGATTAACAACTGTAGATGAAGTTAATGCAGTAGTATTTCCAGAAAAACCTTCGGAGTAAGCATGGCAATAATTAAACCAAATAATAATACCATATCTGCAATAACAGCTTTACCAGCAGCTATTGCTACTGGATCTGTAACTTTATTAAATACAACAACAGTATCTAGTGGAGTTGCACAAGTAGATATAACTGCAAATATTGATGACACATATAGTAATTATTTAATAACTATTAATAATATGCACATAGCTGCTAGTAGTAATTTTAGAATGAGATTTTTTAATGGTACTGGTGGTTCACAAGCAATAGATACAAGTAGTGTATATAAATATTCTGGTATAGGATTTAGAAATGATAGGTCTGCAGAAATTAGCACTGGTGGAACTAATACCTTTGCAGATATAACTATTGCTAATAATATTGGAAGTGGCAATGAAGATAGTCTTTGTGCAACTTTTTATTTAAGCAATCCATCAAGCACAACTTTTAACACTTTATTTAAAGGCGACTTTGCTATGCAAGATGGTTCAGATAATATAACACATGGTATTGTTGGTATGGTTTATCTTGATACAACAGCAGTGACAGGAGTTAGATTTTTTATGGAATCTGGAAATATCGATTCTGGGATTTTTAAATTGTTTGGTATTAATTAGGAGATAATATGAAAAAATATGTAAATGGTGTTTTAACAGATATGACAGCAGAAGAAATTTCTGCAAGAAAAACAGAAGAAGCACAAGCTAAAATTAATGAAATAGATATAGAACCTAATTATGTTCAACAAAGAAGAAATTCTTATCCTAACATAGAAGATCAATTAGATATGCTATGGCACTCAATAGATCAAGATGCAGAATTAAAATTTAAATATTTTGACTTTTATCAAGCTATCAAATCGGTTAAAGTAAAGTATCCTAAAAATGGCTAATATATATAAAAATGCAATGTTTGATCTAACAACAACAAACAAAACAACTGTTTATACTTGTACTACAAATAGAACAGCTTTAATTAAATCTATTCAAATTACTAACATTCATTCTGGTGCTATTGAAGTAGAAGCGTTTACAACAGACTCATCTAATTCAAATGCAGAACATGAAATAGCACATATAAGTTTAGGATCTAAAACAATAGATAATTTAGTTAAAGGTACTTTAATATTAGAATCAGGAGATACATTAAAATTACAAGCAGCATCTGCAAATAATATAGCAGGTATTGTAAGTTATTTAGAAATATTTGACGAAAAGTCTGCATGATTGAATTGGTTAAAATACCAAAAGAAAATATTAATTCTGTTTGGTTACATTGCAAAGGTTTAATAGCTGATGCTTTAGCAAAATCAAATGGATATGCATCTGAAAGCCATTTTAAACAATGGATTAAAGATGACAAAATGCAACTTTGGTTTCTTTGGGATAGCGAACTAGATGTTCAAGATAGAATGTATGGTGTAGTTATTACTGAAGTTATACAAAGACCATTACAACGATGTCTTAATATTAAAATTATGACAGGTAAACATCGTGATAAATGGCAGCATCTAATAAAAAACATTGAAGAATTTGCATGGCATAACAAATGTGATTTATTAGAACTTGTTGCAAGACCAGGATGGAAGCGTGTGCTTAAACCATATGGTTACAAAGAAAGCCATGTATTATTAGAAAAACATAAAAAGGAGAAATAACATATGTCATTTGGAGGAGGAGGTGGTGGTAACACAGGATCTGGAACTACTACTACACAACCATATGCCCCAGCTGAACCAGCTTTAGGTCAGATTTTATCTGAGGCAAGTACTATTTATGGGCAAGGCCCAGCTGCTGCAGGATATGTAGCACCTACAACACAAACTATGCAAGGTTTATCAGCACAAGAGCAAATGGCTCAAGCTGCTAACCAACAAATATTAGGAACTATACAAGGACAATACTCTAATCCTTTCTTATCTCCTTTGATTAGTCAAGCTGCGTCTGACGTATATTCTAATGTTGCAGGTCAATTTTCTGGTGCTGGTAGAACACCTACTAGCCCTATGGCACAACAAGCTGTAACTTCTCAAGTTGCAGAAAAAGCATTACCTTATGCATTTGGACAATTAGAAAGAGAAAGAGCTAGACAATTATCTACAGCTCAACAAGTACCTAGTTTAACTGCAGTTGGTGGAGCTTTAGAAGATATACAAAGACAACAACAAATGGCACCTCAAATGGCTTTGCAACAATATTACAATACTGCTGCACCTATAGCATTTGGATTGCCTACACAACAAACAACATCTCAAGCACCTAGAGCTAATCCATTAGGAACAGCTGCAGGTGGAGCTATGATGGGAGCTGCTTTTGGAGATATGATGCCTGGAAGTTTTGCAATGGGTGGATTATCAGGAGCTGGTCTTGGAGCTGCACTTGGTGGTGGTATGGGATTATTAGGAGGACTATTATAATGAACTTAAAAGAACATATACCACATTTTGTGGCAGAACATAAAAAAGCAATAGCAGTTGCTGTTGTTATTTTAGTTATAGCAATAATTATATAAGGATTATTTATGGCAGGTGGCAGAGACGCTTCACAATCTGATTTTGGTGGATCATCTTCATCAGGAGGATATGGTGGAGGAGGTGGAGGTAGAGATGCTTCTCAACCAGATTTTAGTCCACCAAGTTCACCATCTTCTAATAATGGTGGTGGTAGAGATCCAACAAAACAATACGAAAATTTACCAAAAGATTATAATTTAGAAACAGATAATCCAGATGCTTATAAAGCATTAGCAGAACAAAGAAAACAAGCTCGATATGCTATCAGTCCTATGACTGATCCTAAAAATATAGCTCTTGCTACAGGTTTAAATATATTACTTGGGCCACTTGCTGGTAATGTATATAGTAGATATAAAAATGCTAGTGCAATGGGTTTTAGTCCAACTATAAGCAATATGTTAGGTTTTGATGTTGGTGATTTATCAGGTTTATTAAAAGGTGGTGGAACTACTACTCCTCCAATTACAAATAATGGAGGTGAAGGAAATCAAGATAATTTTAATATAAGTAGTATTATTGCTGCTGCACCTTCTATTATTCAAGGCAATACACAAGAACCATCTGTTGCTGCAGCATGGTATAAAAATTTAGGTACTACATCAGGATGGGATCCTTTTAGTACTAATTCGCTTTTTGCAAATGCAAGAGCAAAACAACAATCTATTTTAGGTACAGCAACTGGAATAGGACAAATGGCTGTTAATGAAAGTCCATTTTTTAACTTTCTAAAAGATAACAGCATAAATAAAGGAATATTATAATGGGATTGTTAGATATTTGGCAAGATTGGAAAAATGATAATATAGGTAAACCTATAGAAGAAGTAGCTAAAAGTTCACAATATGGAAGTGGATTAAATAATAGATTAGATACTGCAGGTGGAGTACCTAATGTTAAATCATCTAATATATTAGATCCTAGAAATTATGGTTATTCTGGTAAAATGATTGGTAGAAATACTAGTAATTTTCCTATTCCTAAAAGTGTAGCTATGTCTGATCCTGCAAATGTTTCAGCAGCAATGAATAGTGATAAGCCAGGATTCCCTTTAAAAAATCAAAATGAAGGTGAAAGTAAATTAGGTATTAACGAAGAACAATCTAAAAAGTTTTTTGGAATGTCTTTAGATGAAATTAAATCTAATTATAAAGACAAAGGTGGATTTGATGGTCTTATGGCTAATCCTGCATTTACATTAGGACTAGCTATTATGCAATCATCTGCACAAGGTAAAAGAATTGATGAAAATATATTAGATAATTTTGTTAAAGCAGCTGGAATATCAGAAACTTTTAAAAAGAAACTTGCAGATAAATCAAGTGTAATTGAAGCTACTGAAGGACAAATGAATCAAATCAAAAGTGTTCTTAAGTCCAAAGGTATGGATAAACCTGGTTGGTGGAGACGTATGTTTCCTGGTAATCAATCTGAAGCATATGAACAAGCTGTTGAAGATATAACAATGAAAGTTCAAGAAAAAGTAAATGCTAGAATTGCTGAAGCTAAAAAATCTGGTAAAAAAATACAAGTTGGTAATAGATTATATAAAGAAATTATTGATGAAATGATTGCTAATAATGAAATTAGCAAAGTAGGTGGTATTAATATTGGAGGTGCTCAAATTGTTGATGCTACTCTAGAAGATAAATCTTTTAAAGCTAGAGGTGGCCCAATAGAACAAGGTAAACCTTATGTTGTTGGAGAAGAAGGGCCTGAAGTTATAATACCTACATCAGATGGCAATGTATTATCTAATGATGACTCACAAATTTTTGCTATGTTATTAGCATCTAACCCACAATTACAAAAGGTATCAAAGCAAAGAGCTGAAAAAATACTTAAAGCTAGATTCCCTGAATATTTTGAATAGGAATTACAATGATTAAAAAATTTATTATTAGAAAAAGCCCTAAATTTAAAGGTATTACTAAATTACCTGCACAAAAAAAACCTAAAGTAAAAGCATTTAGTTCTGATGCATCTATTTTAAGACAACATAGAGCTGAAAAACTTGCAGCTAAATCTGAAGCTCAAGCTATGTCTATTGGTTTAGAAAGAGTTAGAGCTAAAGGTATGCAACTATTTAGTAAAACAAAATTTTATAAAACAAAACCAGGTACTAATTTTACTATTAAAACAAAAGAAGGTAAAAGAGCTTTAGGTATTGTTGAAAGAGCTAAAACTAGAGCTATTAAAATAGCTAGAACTAAAGGTATGTCTACTTTAGAATCTAAAAGTAAATCTTTAAATGTACCTATTAGAAAATATGGAAGTCAAAAATCTAAATTTGTTCAAAAACTTACAGAACAAGAATCAAGAGAATTAGGTTTTCCACCATCAGAAGTTTTTAAATCAACTAAAAAAACACCTATGACTGATGTAGATAAAGTTTTAAGTCAATTTTCTACAGCAGAAAAATTTAATCCTAAAACAGGTAAATATCAAACTATAAGAAGATATGATATAAAAACTAAATCTGGAAGAATGGGTAGAGCACCAACTTACAGAGAAATGCAAAAACGTAGAAAAAAATAAATGGCTAACGATTTTGATCTTAATGAACCAAAACTTAAAGATCCAGTTAGACAAATACCAGATGGTTTACAAGAACCTATAAAAGATAAAACACCTGGTTTTTTTCAATCTTTAAGAAATCCCTATGACCTTATGCTGGAAGAATCTTTACCAGCATCATTTTATCAATGGATCACAGGTAATACTAAAAAAAAACAAGCTCAAGAAGCTCTTGAGTATTTACGTAATAATCCTGATCAACAAGGTACACCATTATATAAAACAGCAGAACGTAAGTTGCAAAGGTTTGGTTATCTATTAGAAGATGGACCACAAACTATAGACATGAAAGAGGTTGGTAACATGGTTAAATCCAATCCAGGTCTATTTGGTGCAGAGCTAGTTAATATGCTTATGGCAGATCCTTACTTATTATTTATGCCACTTGGTTGGCACAAGTTAGGTAGAGGTGTTGTTAATGCTATTAAATTAAGAAATCAAAAAGTACTCACTCTATCTAAAGTATCTAAATCAAAAGCTAAAGCAATGTCTGATATTAAAGTAGGTGCTTTTGCTACTCTTGCTACACCACTTACATTTTCATCTGTATGGCAACTATCTGAAGATAGAAAATTAGATCCTAAAAGAACTACAATAGAAACTACTATTGGAGCTTCTGCAGGTGCATTAATATCTGTAGGCTTTGCAGGAACAAGTCATTTATTACAAAAAGTAACTAACTTACCTAAAACTAATATTCATAATATACAGAATAAAATATATGAAAAGTATAAGGTTAAACCTGAAAGAATATTAGAAACAAATGAACAAGGTATATATCGTACTGTTGATGATATTATAAACGAAATTAAAACATCTACAAAAGAAATAGCAGATCCACAAAAATTTGAAGTAATGAAAGCAGATATAACTGCTGCTATTAGATCTGTTAATGAAAACGCTAAAGATATGGCTTTAGCTAACTCTCTTAAAATTGCAGGATCATTAGCAGCTATAGGTGGTACAGCACAATTTCTTACAGCAGATGATGAGAAACTATTAGCGACTGCTAAAGGAGCTGCTGCTGGTGTTGGTGTTTATGCTGCAGCAAAACTGTTAGGTAAAACATTTAAAAAAACTTCTAAAGAATTTGATGAAGCAGCATTAGCTGGTGAAGCTGGTTTGGATACTATGACTATGAGTCAAGTTAAATTAAACTCAGCAGGTTATGAACTAGCTAATAAAGTTAAGATGATGGTTCCAGATGCTATAGATTCTAGACGTAAAATTTTTTATTATCTTACTAAAGCTAAAGTAGATAGAAAAACATTTCTTTATGATCCTAAAGTTAAACCTATAGCGTTATCTGAACTATCAGATGTAGAACAAAACGCTGCTAAAGTAGTACAAAAATCATTTAATGAATTTGAACAAATCTTTGGTAAAGAAGGTAGTGCTTTATTTAATAATAAAAGATCTAATTATTTACCTTTATTATGGAATAATTTTAATCCACAAAAACAACCTTTTCAATTTGTAAAAGATTTTGATACTGCTGTAACTGGAGTATCACCTAAATTTCAATTTTCTAAACGTGGTGTTTTTGGTGATATAAATAGTGGATTAAGTAAATTAGATAAAGATGGAAAATCTGTATTTACTATTAAAGCTGGATATGACGACCCAGTAGAACTAATTAAAATATACACTCATGCTGCTGGTAAAGCTATGGCTACTAGAGCATTAATAACTAATTTAGAAAGATCTAATATTGGTGGTAAACCTTTACTTGTTAGAAGTGTAAAGCTTACACCATTAGATGAAAACTACACTCAATTTAAACATCCTTATTTTGAAGATTCTAAATTAGGTACACCTTATATTCATAGAGGTATGGAAAAATCATTAAAAATGGTTTTTGATGCTAGAGATGAGAATGCTTTATTAGGTGCTATATTTACTACTAACCTTATGATGAAAAGATTAGCTGTTGGTTTTTCATTCTTTCATGCTGGTGCATTAGTAGAAAGTATGATCTTTGCTGGTCATAAAATTAGAACAGTAGGTAAGATAATTAAACCTAATTCTAAAAAAGAATTACAAGAACTTATAGATAATCCTGCAAAATATATAGAAGATTTCCCACATGCTGTAAACCAATTACAACAAAATGGTTTTAGAGATGTAATACAATTTGCTAAAGGATCTGGACTACAAATTAGTACACCTGAAGATGTAGGTTTTGATAGGTTTTATTTTAATCTTAGAGGATTACAAAAAACTAATATAGACCAAATGTGGAAAAGACATTTTGGTATATCACCTTCTGAAAAAATAGAAAAAGTATTTAGATGGTTTGATAAAATTACATGGGATAGAGTATTTACTCATGCTAAACTAACAACATTCTTACAAGCATTAGATAAAACTGTACAGCCAGGCGATAGTAAATCAGCTATATATAGAAAAGCTCAAGCTGCAGCTCAGTTTTCTAATGATGCTTTTGGTGGTCAAGACTGGGCTAGAGTTGCTAACTCTATACAAACACCTTGGCTAAAAAGTATGATGCAAACTACATTTAATCCTGGTTCAAGAGGATACATGCAGCTACTTATGTTTGCACCTGACTGGACTATATCTAATGTAAGAATTATTGCTAAGTCATTACCTGCGTTTGAGAAGGATCCAAACTTACGTAGACTATACCAATATTATTTTTTAAGAGCAGCTTTAATATATGCTGCTGCAGGAACTGCACTAAACTATGCATTTAGTGGACAATCTCTTTTAGAGAATACAGATCCTACAAGAATTAACCTAGGGAATGGACAAGTACTAACTTTCTCTAAACAGTTAATGGAACCTTTTCATTGGATAACAGATCCTCAATCTACAGGTCTTAAAAAGATTGGGTCTTTACCAAGAACAACAATAGAAGTATTAACTAATAAACAATACTTGACTACTAAATGGAGTCCAAACATCACTAAAAAAGATGATGAAGCTATTGATAAAGGTTTAAAAATAGGTGGTCATGTTGGTATGAGATTTTTACCAATTTGGCTACAATCAGCATCAAGGGATATTTCAGAAGGATTACAAAGAGATGGATTAAGTTTAGATCTTGCTTCTGATGTAGCAGTTGATTTTGTACTAGGACAAAGTGGTCATCCTAGATACCAAGGGCCACGTTATACACAATATAAAACGAAAGGGTTAGTAAGGTCTCCTTACGAAACATTATTTTAATATGAGTAGAAATACAGAAAATAGAGAAGAAATTCTTAGAATACATGGTGCTATCGATCTTATTAATCAAAGAATAGATACTATAGAAAACAACCACCTAGCACATATGCAAAAAGATATTGATAGAATACAATACATTTTAGCAGCTGTTGGACTAGGAGTTGCAGCACAAGTATTAGTATTAGTTACTAATTTAATTGGGTAATGAAATTTGCTTTATATATGATTATGTGTTCTCTAGTTGCTGGAGAATGTACAACGCCTCATCAAATGGATACATATTATAATGATATGTATAGCTGTTTAAATGCAGGTTATGAAGAATCATTAAATAAAAGTAAAGAAATAGGTAAAAGCGATATAAACGAATTTAATATATATATGAAGTTTGTTTGTGTAAAAGAAGAAGTTATTATACCACCAGAAAAACCAGTTTAAAGTTGTACCTATCTTGTAGACAGATTTATTATAAATCTATATAAAGTTAAAATGCTGAGCAAATCAATATTAGTAATAAGTGATCAACATGCTCCTTATCATCATATTGACACTCTGGATTTTTTAGCTGCTATAAAAGCTAAATACAAACCAGATACAGTAGTTAATATAGGTGATGAAATGGATTGGCACAGTATATCATTCCACGATTCACATCCTGGATTATACTCTGCAAGTCATGAACTACAAGTTGCGAGAAAGTTCTTTAAAAATTTAGAAAAACTTTTTCCTAAACAATATATCATGGATAGTAATCATGGTAGTTTAGTTTTTAGAAAAGCAACAAGATATGGTTTACCTCACGAAGTTTTTAAATCTTATAATAAGATGCTTGGTGTTGGTAAAGGTTGGACATGGCACGAAGATTTAATATTGAAAGCATCTAATGGACAAAATATTTACTTCTGCCATGGTAAATATAAGGACGTTTTGAAGGTTGCTCAACAGTATGGTATGTGCACAGTTCAAGGACATTATCATACCTCGTTCAAAATAGATTATTGGAGTAATCCAAATGAACTACTTTGGGGGATGCAAGTTGGGTGTTTAATTAACATG
>Ga0098038_1001349_pt1 | contig 10583 bp, 11 predicted proteins | sample 5B_taG_FD_75051 | JGI IMG/M metagenome (GOLD analysis project Ga0098038, IMG submission 75051) | Marine viral communities from the Subarctic Pacific Ocean - 5B_ETSP_OMZ_AT15132_CsCl metaG | ecosystem: Environmental > Aquatic > Marine > Oceanic | place: Pacific Ocean | collected 2015-01-08 | reverse complement strand
TTTCTCTTCAGGTTCGTTTAGTTTCATTAACTCTTCCCATTCTTCATCACTTCCTTCAAATTCCTCAGGTTCGATAGGATCCATTAAACCTTGTCCAAAAATATCAGTTTCCTCATCAATTTGTTCCTTTTCTTCATATGGAGTTACATCAAATTCATATTGTAACTCATGTAATCTATCATTAAGTGATTCATTAATATCATAGTTAGGATAATAGTAGTTACTAAAAAACTGTGTGTTAGGTTCTAGTAAATCTCCTTTTTTACCATAATCATAATCTTCAAAGGTAAATTCTTCTAACATAAACGCTTGGAATATCGCTTGAGGTAGATTAGTTTGTCCTCCCGTCTCATTCATTAACCAATCTTCAAAAGTTGTATCTTTGTAATCTGGATGAAATTCAAACACATCAATATTATCCCACATATCACCTTCTAACCAATTTAATAAATTATCTTTAATCGTCCAACTCCATTTACCATTGTCCTCTCTTTCTAATTTACCATGTCCGTCAAAATGTTCTTCCAGTTTATCTATAACATCATCAGACATATCTTTTTTGGTTGCCCATTCTGCCTCATCATTATGGGACCACATTATACGAGATCGGATTTCACTAATTATTTCTTCTTTTTCTTCCGCTATTATGTCTTCCTCCTCTGTTTGTGGTCTTAAATTAATTAAGTTTTCAGCAACATCTTTATCCTTAACACCTAGAATGTGCGTTATTAGTTTCCAATTTTTATCATCCAAATCATCAGACATTCCATCATACCAATCAGTATCATACCAATTATCATAGTCCTGCCATTCATAATCACCACATAAAAATTGGTTTATATAATCTACACTATAATCTCTAGCGTCTTTAATAAACATATTCGCTAGGTCTTCACAATCAAAACTATAAGAAACTGGAATCGGTTTCATTGTATTTTTAAGATATCTTTTTAATAACATCACTCTAATGGTTTCATGGTTTGGTGGAATTCCTAGTAATTTCAAATCATCAAAATTTATACCAGCTTTGTCCCATTTTTTGAATAAGTATGTAACCGCTTCGTCTGATACTTGTTCTTTAACCCAGTCTACTGTATCTTGTTCATCACCTGCAATAATCTCCCCGTTCTCTTGTTCAAAATCTTCATACCCAACAGGAAATTCAAATTCTCCAATCGGTGTTGGTAAATCTAATTCCAATTGTTCTTGTTCATTTAATTCAATTGTTTGTCCAGTATCTATACCGCCCGTTGTTTCTCCCAAATCAACTAGTGCCAATTTTCCATTTTTCATTCCTAAATTATCTATACCAATATCACTCCAACTAATACCATGTTGTGTTAATTCTTGTCTAATCATTAATAGATTTTTGTGTAATTTTTCACATTCTTCTTTTCCATTAACAGGGGGGTTAATAATCGCTGGAGTTTCATTGTACTCAATATAAATTGGTTTGTTAACTCCACAGCAACAATCTTCAAATGTTTCAGCCATTCGTTTTGGTAATCCTAATTCTTCCATAATAATGATATATCCATCACCATTAACAATGTGTGATGAATCTAATTTTCCACTCTCGAAAACATCGGCGATATATTTATTTTGTTTTCCTTTAAGGGTGTTAGCTGTTTCGTATTCACTCTTATCTCCTGTTAGTTTAATAACATTTCCTTTTGACGTGAAATAAGCGGTACCATTTCCTCCTAACATTTCGTCTACCACTTTTCCATAACCTTTCTGTTTAGCTAATTTATCCACTAACACTCTAGGTTCAACATCAAATTGTAATTCTTTATAACCACCCACATAAAAATCTCTATCATTATAAGGGTCAAATTCTAAAGAATTTAATACGTCTTTTCTTTGTTCGGGATCATTACGGTATTGTTGGTCGATGGCGTATTTTATTTCTGTATCGATTTCCTCTCTAATAAGATTAACATCACCATATGTTCTATAAAAACTTAATAAAACCGCTAAAAGATTTTCTGTATTACTTCCACCTATACTCCAGTAATCAATCTCATCCGGTTCCAACTCATATTGTTTATAATCATAAATAAATGTAGGTCCGACTTTCATTTCTCCCATATCGTCAAAGATTATGGACCATTCCATTTTAGTTTTACCACCACTATCTCCAAAATCAAACTGACCATAAGTGGACAGTCCAAACACCCCCTCAATCTCTATCATTTGAACACCGTCAAGTTCTCCAACTCTGTGTGTCCCAGCACCTCCTTGATCTTGTACTTTATATCCTGGGGCTACAACTGGATTAATATCTCCATTTTTTAATTCCTCACCACTTTTGTTTTGATTTAGATACATCATATAACCATAGTAAAAACCCATTCCTTTTTTACCATAGAGTCTTAACATATTGTCAAGTTCTTTCCACCAAGATTCGCTTATAAAAGTCATGTTCTCAGCATAGGTGCTGTCATATAACTTAAAAGCCTCTACTAATATTTTTTTATCGAGGTCTTCTAGAGGGAACGTATGTGGTCCAACACTGACATTTTCTTTATTGTGGTTTCTCATATTATATAAATACTCAAAAGAAGCAATAAAAAAACCCCAAGTAATGGGGTTTTATATTTTTATCTATAGGGGAATTATCTTCTTCTTAAATTTCTACGTCTTACTCTAGATTCATTAATGTCAGACATTTTTAATTCTGGATCTTTTGGTGGCTCTTTTGAGTCTTTGGCAGCGTCTTGTTCAAGAGGTCTTACATGTTGTTTTAAGTATTGTGAAATAACTGTCGCTCCTTTATTGTTGATGTTTTTTTCTTGTGCTAAAGATATTGCCGCTTTAATTACCATTTGAATTTCATTAAATTCGTTAGGTTGTACATCTGTAAATTCTTGTTTATAGTTTGTATATAAATCTTTTAGGAATTGTCTTAGTTTACCCCAACTTTGTTCTTTCTCTAACGGATCCATCACACCTGAACCGCCTTGATCGGTCATCGTTTGCTCTTTTACTAATCTTTCAATCATAGAAATTAGTTCAGATTCTTTTAACATTATCTTTTTAGCCATTTTATTTTTCTTTTTTTTTTACTATATTTGAGTTATATATAATAGATTATAATAATAAATATAATAAGATGCCGAAAAGTAGACACAGAAAAACCCAAAAACAACGTTCTCGTAATAGAACAGTTCGATTAAAACAAGATTTAGAGAGATATAAAAAACAAATGATGGAGGAACAGATGAAATTAATGGAACAGGCTAAAGAACAACGAGAAGCTAATTTGAAAAAAGAAGAAGAGACTAAAGGAGAAACCTATGGTTTTTCACCTAAGGACGTTGAATAAAAAAAGGGACTTTAAGTCCCTTTTTCTTTAATCCTTTTTTTTCTTCCTTCCTTTTGTTTTTTTAACGTTTGAGGTTTTAGATTGTTTTATTTTTCCTTTACCTCTAATTCTTTTATTTTGGTTTCGTGCTCGTTTTCCCTTACCACTTCTTTGATTGATTGGTACAACAAACTCACCCGAATCTAGTGCTGATCTAGCACCTGTCCCTGTCTTAGCTTTGGATTTCGAAGATGATTTCGTTATATTTTTAGCCGCTGGTGGTGGCGACGCTGGTGGTGAAGGTGGTGACGCTGGTGGCGACGATGGTGGTGAAGGTGGTGGCGATGGTCTTGGTGAAACAGGTGATGATGGTGACGGAGGACTCTGGTGTTCTTTTGACCAGTGCTGATAATCAAGACGATATTGTGGATTAGATTCCCCTCCTTTATAATCTGCTGGGTTCGGTTCCGTTTTTCCATGAGATTCGGACTCATCTTCCATTATAGGTTTTTGATACAATTGTCCGCTCATTCCCATGAGTTTTCTCATTCTACTCAATTCCTCCCGTAAAATATCCTCTTTTCTCACCTTTAATCTTCTTTTTTCTTTCTTTTTCCTTTATTTCTTTTTTTACTACTCCCTTTTTTAGCACTTGTTTTAGTTTTACTTGGTCCTTTTTTTGGTCCCCTATTTATTCTCCTTCCTGGTTTTGTTCTACTTCCTGGTTTTGTTCTACTTCCTCTTGATATCCCCATTCCTGGAATAGACCCTGCTGGGAGTACGAATTCTCCTTTATCTAGAGCCGCTTTAGAACCCGTTCCTTTTTTAGGCACTGTTTTGTTTGACAAGTTTTTTGGTTTAGGTTTTGGTGCCGGTGGTGGTGGCGGTGGCGACGCTGGCGGTGGCGGCGGTGACGGTGGTTTTGGTGCTGGTGGTTTAGGTTTTGGTGCTGGTTTAGGTGGGTTATGTTCAGTCCAATGTTTGAAATCCTGTTGGTATTTTATAGATTTAGCACCTCCTTTATAAGCTTCTGGATTTGGTTGTTTAGTCTCTGGACCAAACGGATCACCTTTGCCGTGTTTTTCATGTTCACCCATTATAGGTTTTTGATATAAAGAACCATTCATCCCCATGAGTTGTCTCATACGTAATAGTTCTTCTCTTAATGCATTTTCGTTTTTCATTATTAATCCTTTCTTAATAAATACTTATTATTTTGTTTAACTGCCTCGTCCAAAAGTATTCTAGATGAAACTTCGTTAACAATTTCAAATATGTGGTCATCTCCGGACCAGTTTTTATGTCCGACAGACCTTTTAGAATTATCTGTAAAATTATGTCCTTTAGTTAAATGATTATCTCCAGAATGTTTATTTTTCTTAAATTTTTCACCATCTGTATTTTTATGTAACGGTCTTACATTTGTACCTTCATCATTAAAGTTTTGTGAATAAAACTCTGGAGTTGCATTACTTTCTTCTTTACTAGAGTGTTTTTTAGTTGTAGAATACGAATCTGGTGCACCATCTTCATCTCTATCAAAATCTAACTTTATTTTAATAGGTTGCGGTTTACGCTCTTTTTTCTCGTATAATTTTTTTAGTAAATCTTTCTTCTTCATATACTATAAATATATATTTATTTACAATCCTTTTTTTCTTTCTTAAACCACCAATCTATTATATTTTGAAAAGAACTTAGAAATCCACCTACCAATATAAAAAGAAGGTCACGAGTAGTACCCGCAACCTCTTCAAAAAATATAAGATAAATTAACCACGTAAACATTAATAATACACCAAAGGTAATTAACATTCTTGCTGTGGTCATAGTTATTTTGTTTTACAACAAGTTTTATCTCCTTTACAAGCACTACAATTACATAACCACTCTTTCCAAACAATCCACCCTATTAATAAGGCTTGTGCCATTAAGTGGTCACCACTTATTACTTCACAAGTATATCCTAATAATAACAAGTGTCCTCCGTATTTTTTAATTAAATCCATTTTTGTTTTTTTTTTATTTTTTTTTATTAAAAGCCCTCCATGATGATCTCATCAATTTTACCTTGGACATCACTTTTTTTAGCCTCCATTTGCATCATAATGTTAGCCTGGAATCTCTCAATTTCCTCTTCTCCATTATATATTACTATTGTGGGCACTACAACTATTTTATATTTTTTCGCTGCTGTGGCATCAACTTGTATATCAATAAATTTTATATTACAATCAGTTAATTTATTTAACCATGTTACTTCATTAGCTTTATTAAATCCAGCATTAAATTGTACCACACATAAATCATCTCCTTTACAAGGTGACTGGGCATTTGCCGAACCCGATACTATTAATAATAAAAAGAATATATAAACTTTTAGCAATTCCCAAACTTTGTAATTTTTTTCCATAACCATTAATTTCTTAATTTATCTATTTTGCCACCTTTCACATATCTAATACTATCCCAACTACCATCTTCATAATCTAACCTCTCTAATATATATGTTATTTCTTTTTTAATTGTATCCAAATCACTTTGTGTTTGTTGAATTATATTAAACATACTATCTTGGTATGCGATATCCTCTTTTGTTGGTATCCACATCTCTTCCGTATCATTTTCTTGTACAACTTCTATTACTTTAGGCTCTTCTATGTTATTTATAACACCCGCAAATAATATTGTACTACACAAGACTATTCCCATCACAATTAATGACACACGTGAGGTTAAACATATTTTTCCATTCCAGAATTTCATATCATTATCTACCGTAAAGTTTATCTTCTATCTTTTCTAAAGTCTTTTTAATTTCTTCTACGTCTTTTTGAGTATCCATAATTGTTTGGCGTACTAACTGATCTTTCATATCAAACTCCATTCTAGTAATTTCTGCAGGTGGGGGTTCTGGTAATAATTTAGCCTCTTCAATGTCCGCTTGTAACATAAACCACATACTAATAATTGTTGCCATTCCAGCACCAATCCCTAATAATGTTTTTATACTTACCGTAAATCCGGTGTCTTCATTTAATTCTTTTGCCATATTACTTTCCCTAAAATACTCTATAATTTATTCCCGCACTAAAACCATGCCACTGCCTATTCCAATACTTATTGTATGTTCCTTCTATAAATACTCCTAAATTTTTATTAAACCAATGACCCAATATAATTCCACCTGAATAATCAACCCATTGTCCTCCATTAAAATTATAATAACTAAACTCATTTTTATCATCACTATAATGTAATGGCATTACATTACCCCATGCGTGTAACCAACTAGTTTTTGAATATTTGTAATAATCGAATCCTGCAATCCATGAATAATTCCATTGGTCAGGTAATTCATTTCTTTTCTTTTCTGTGTAATTAGATAAAACTTCTGGAATAACCACAGCTTCCCACACTTCTGTACTAGTCGCAACGGAATTACCTTCTGGATTAAAATACTCTTCCCCTCCCTGACCATCAAATTGTACGGTATACCCTTCTTGGAGGGCTAGATGAGTATAATGTAAATTACCGTTTGATAATAACCATTCTTCTAGTGGATCGTATCCATATGGTTCAGCTATTCTTTGTGCAATTCCTACGTTTAGTGTTAAACCATCAAGTTTTGGAAATTTATAAGTGTATCTCTGTGAAGCCTCAAAATACTCTACATCTGCGAATCCATCTTTAACGTACTCAATTTTTGCCAACCACTTATCTGCCACATATCTCACAAAATGTTTTTGGTCAAAATAATTTCCTCCTTGTTGTCTTTTCAATTCACCTTGGAATAAAAACTCTACTTTATTTGTCCACCTACCGATGGTTGACCCATCTGAGAATGAAGATTCTGTTCCTCTCTTAAAAGCTTCTTTAGGTTGGTATCCAAACTGTCTAATTTTTCTTACCCCTATTAATATAGAATAATCAAATGGAGTTTTAATTGTTGAGGTTTCTAATCCATCAGTAACTGAGTATATATCTTGGTCAGATATAGAATTCGCTCCGTTGACAGCCCCATACACTGTACCAAACTTAAAAAAATCTTTTACATTTAATTCTTTTAAGTTTAATTCTTGTGCACTAACTTGTAAGCTTATTATTGATAATGTTAGTAATATTATTTTTCTCATTGCTTTATCACCTTTGCGTTATATCTTTTGTTATTATGTATAAGTACTAAATTGTACACACCATTAGGATGTGTTGTTAAATCTACCCTTTTATCGTTTTGTCTTAAAACCAACCTACCCATTAGGTCATAAACCTCAACCTCTACTTTCAATCGTGTCTCTATCGTTATGATATTTTCTGTTGGGTTAGGATAAACCACTATACCTAATGAAGTAATATCATCCAATCCTGTTGGCCAACCTTGTTGACAATAATCATACATTGACTGACAACTTACATCCCAATTATCCGTACAACAATAATTATCTACATCTATTACCCAAGCGTAACACCCATCATTTAACCAATAAGGAACTCCTGGTCCTCCATAACACCCTGCGTCATATAAACAAGCTGTTGAATCTGAAACATTGGCCGCTGGATTATAATTATAAGCCCCGACATCAGTACAACCTGTTACAATGGTAATACATGAATTATCATCTATACAAGCGTTAGGGTCATAATTTAGAGCTGTACTATCAGTACAACCTCCTATATAACAACATGAATTATCTAATGTATTTGCCAATGGGTTAAAATTAAGTGCTGTGTTATCCGTACACCCATATACAAATGCTATACAAGTTCCGTTATCTGTATTAGCTAGTGGGTCGTAATTCCACATAGTTGAATCTGTACAACCATTTATTATCATTATACAATTTCCATTATCTATATTAGCCAATGGGTCGTAATTAAACATTGTTGGGTCCGTACATCCATACACAACTGAATCGATACATGAACCATCATCAAAATCGGCAACATATCCTTGTGTGTAAAATTGTAAGAAATTTGCATCGGTACAACCTGGATTGTAATAACAACTATTGTCATTAGTGTTTGCTAGAGGGTTAAAATTTGATGCTGAACCATCAGTACAACCATACACAAACATTTCACATGTTCCATTATCCGTATTAGCAAGTGGGTTATAATTAAACATAGTTGAGTCTGTACAACCATATACTGGGAGTATACAACTACCGTCATCAGTATTTGCCAATGGATTGTAATTTAAGGCATTTCCATTAGTACACCCATAAACAAACATTTCACATGTCCCATTATCAGTATTGGCTAATGGATTATAATTAAACATAGTTGAGTCTGTACAACCATATACTGGATTGATACACGAACCATCATCAGTGTTTGCCCCTGGGTCGAAGTTTATAGCTAATGGATTTGTACAACCAGATACAACTACTTGACAGGTTCCATTATCCGTATTAGCAAGTGGGTCATAATTAAACGCCGTAGAATCCATACAACCATATATAAATGGTTCACATGAACCATTATCTGTATTCGCCAATGAATTGTAATTGAACATGGTCACATCTGTACAACCATAAATAATTGCAATACATGTACCATCGTCAGTATTTGCTAATGGGTTAAAATTAAACGCAGTTGCGTCTGTACATCCTGATACCACAGGGAGACATGAATTGTTATTTGTATTTGCGGTTGAATCGTAGTTAAAGGCTAACGCATCTGTACAACCAAAAACTACTGGAATACATGTCCCATCATCGGTGTTAGCCGCGGCGTTGTAATTAAACATCGTATCATCCATACACCCTAATATTACATCTATACATGATGATTGGTCATTAGTATTAGCCGTTGGATTAAAATTAAAAGCTGTTGAGTCCATACAACCAATTATAATTGACACACAACTTGCGTCATCTACATTCGCAGTAGGGTCATAATTAAACGCTAAACTATTTGTACACCCTAAAATAATTGGAGTACAACTATCTGGCATATTAGCCAATGGGTTATAATTTAAGGCTGTTGAATCCATACACCCAATAATTCCCTCAGTACAATAATCACCACAATAAGGCATTGCACTATACTTGTAAGGAAATTGTAACATTGGATCTGTCCAAGGATTTGTACCTCCCGATAAGGTAGTATCACCTTCTGGACCTGTTAAAAAGAAACCACATTGATTTGCCGTAGTTGCTGACTGTCCCGGAGCAAAAAACATCAACTCAACTGGACTTAATGCACTTAAACTAATTGTAAAAGTTTCTGAATATCCATCATTTGGTCCCATCATAAATGGACCTAAAATTGTGGTATCTTGTAATATCCCAACCCAAGCACCAAACCATCCATCTTCTGCCTCATCTGTAATTGTTAATGTGTATTGACATTGTGGTATAATTTGCATTGTATTCGCAGTTGAGTCATAATCTGGTGAAGTTACATCTGTACAACCCAATACTACTGGTGTACTACATGTACCATCATCTGTATTTGCCTGAGGGTTGTATTCTGTAAATCCTGGTGTAGTACACCCTAAAATTACACTTGGTGTGCAAGGTTGTACAACATAAGGGGATGTGATTGTATCATTTCCAAAATTTGCATCGCCTGGTAATATTGATAGTATGGTATCTCCACATAATGTTTGTACTAATACTGTTCCGTCAGTACCTCCATAACATGAACCACATAAACCATCACCAAACGCATCAAATAAACTAAATTCTATTACAGTACCATTTGGTACACATGTTTCTGTTACTACCGGAACACCTGGTTGTGTATAAGCGGGTGAAGACATTAATACCGTTCCAGTTGTATCTGCAATTTCCCATGATGTTTCATCAGGATAAGTATCAGGAATTACTGTAACAACAATGTTCGATTCCCCTGTTGCACAGTTTGCCGGTGGTAGTTGGCAAGTACCATCATCTATATTTGCCCAAGGATTATAGTTTAAGGCCGCAGGGTCTGTACAACCAACGTTACACTCTCCAGTATTTATAACTACGGTGTCAGTTAAAGTAGAATCAGCTAACATCGCTTGGAAATAATAAGTAGTGTTTGGTTGTTTATTGGATGACATCACACCTGTATTACCCCAATTTGCTGGGTATTGGTAAACATTCCCATTATCCCATAGAGTATTAAGGTTTTTTGTTCTTGAATATGAAATAACCTGACAGTTTGGATTTTCTCCCGGTTCCCAATGCCAATGAAGTGTTACACTCGGTCCGTTACAATACCATTCACCCCATAATGTATCTAATCCACTACAAGGTGGGTAAATACATGAACCATCCTCAAATGC
>Ga0098038_1001348_pt1 | contig 10588 bp, 22 predicted proteins | sample 5B_taG_FD_75051 | JGI IMG/M metagenome (GOLD analysis project Ga0098038, IMG submission 75051) | Marine viral communities from the Subarctic Pacific Ocean - 5B_ETSP_OMZ_AT15132_CsCl metaG | ecosystem: Environmental > Aquatic > Marine > Oceanic | place: Pacific Ocean | collected 2015-01-08 | reverse complement strand
CACGGGGAAAGAGGTAGAGGTAGATGGAGAGTCCATGCTAATGATGGTCGATACTGACTGTTACGGTGTGATGGAATAACTACATATGGTATGAAAGTACCATTAACTATTATCGTGCGCGAAAAGACACCTAAAGAGAAACATGATGACGAGGTAACAGCTACCCTCATCATATGGAGTGCAGCCTTTGTTGCAGGGATCACTACACTCGGAGTCCTACTAATTAAATTAATGACGCGATGAAAATTGTAAGAAAACCTTGGGGAAGAGAAGATTGGTATGTCCTAAATGAGAAGTACTGCCTCAAGAGAATGTACATTGACGCAGGACAAAGACTATCTCTCCAGTTCCATGAAGTAAAGAAAGAAACTATGATCCTAGAAGAAGGAACATGTGATCTTATAAAGAACGGAGAGACAATACTCATGAAGTATGGTCAAGCATATACGATCAATCCTAAGGACGTACACAGACTCCATGCACACAGAGATACAATCATCTTAGAGGTATCAACACCCGAGGTAGATGATGTGGTTAGAGTAGAAGATGACTACGGTAGACCCCAATATAGTAGGAGAAAAGAGGATAAAAAAAGTGGAATAGATGGAGAAAATACTTAGGGCTGATTTAGGTTAGTATAATGTTAGGTATATTAAATACTACAAGAAAAGTCAAATTAGTTCAGAATTACCCCCCAAACCACGACAAGAAAAGTCAAATTAGGGGTTTGTTAGTAGTGTTTGCTTGACCCTTTTTAAAGAAACTTAAAAAAAACTCCCATGGGGGGACCAAACCAGTTCAAAACCAAGTTCAAACCAGTTCAGAAAAAGCTTTCGAACCAACCCATTTACCCCGCTCCCGAATTAGTTCCAAGCGGTCATCACCTCCTTAGAACTCTTTTAAGAAAAGTCAAATTTAGCTTGACAAAGCCCTTTCGGTGTGCTATAATAAGGGGCCGAGAGCTATTCTCCTATAGACCAAAGCTACGCCCTCTGAGGTATTCATGGTAGTGCAAAAAAAGTCAAAGTAGACTTCGATGCATTACACAAAAAACCCCCTTCGTTCAATTAAGTTCGAGGGGGGTTTTTTATTGGTGGGCAATGAGGGATTCGAACCCCCGACCTCTTCCTTGTAAAAGAAGCACTCTACCGCTGAGTTAATCACCCATACAAAAAAGTCAAATCAGGGTGGCGAGGATGACGGGACTTGAACCCGTAACCTTCGGCGTGACAGGCCGATGCTCTAACCAATTGAGCCACATCCCCTTAGTCATGGCGACCCTTTTTTTCCACATACCACGAATCCTCCCCCGCCTCCACTTTTTTGACGAGCTTCGCCACGAAAGCGTCGAGGAGGCCATATGCATTCCCCGCCATGCCCTTGCACCCGATCTCATTTCTAAGGGCGCGGAAGGTATCTTCCTCGATGTCGAGGATAATTCTCTTGCTGGGGGGTTCGTTGCTCATGAGTCCTATTATACCAAATTTTGAGGAAATTTCAAGCGAAATCTCAGATTTATTTTGTTCGGGTTTTGTTCGTTAGGGTTCTGTTAGTGGGTGGTGAATCGAACCGTTTTCGGTGCCATCCAACATAGCCCACACGATGCACAATTCGCGACCTTCTTTGTTTGCTCTGGACAATCAAAAGACTTTCCCTCGAAACTTTCTTCGGCTGCAAACCATTTTCCCAACTCCTGCGAATCATTGTTTCGGGAATAACGAACCACGAAACGATCCGAAAAGCGAAGATTCAAAAGGTGAATAGCTCCACCGATAGGGGAATCTAATTCCCTTCCAGTATACCCAAAGATACAAAGCTCAGGGTATTCTAGCATCATTTTCTGCCAGAAGTTTACATAATCCAGAGAGTAGAAATCACCCAGAACATGCAAGCGAATTACGATCCCTTGCTTGTGCTTTCGCATGAGATAATCAATCTCTAGATGCAATTGATCGGTAAGCCCCTCAGTAGAAAAGCGATGCGCGAATGGCATATTGTTGCCATAACAATCATTCCAATGGTGGCATGAGGTAGGGCAGGTTTCACGCTCTACTAGGGTAAGACTATAAAGCCTTTTCCCTTTCCACTTCTTAGCGGTGATTTTGAAACCTAATTTCTTATTACTCGAACCCTTTTTGAGGGTATCGAATTCGTGCGGGAGCTTGATGCTCTTCTGGTATCTTGTCGAGGTAATCATGCGCCTATTATATCATGCCCGTGGGGGGTTGTCAAGTGGTTGCACAAAAAACTTCCACTTTATTTTCGGTCGTAAGGTGTTGTCAATAAAGGACTTATGGGCGCGGCCCCGGCCCCGAAAAAAAATTTCAAGCGAAAAGCAGAAAAAAGTTGCCTCCCTGTCGGACTTGACCCAGACTGCGGACTCTCGTCCCCGTTCGAACTCTCGCCCTCATCAAATAGGACTCTCGCTCAGTCGTAGTTTTTCCCACCTTTGCGGGTGTTCTGGAGTATGTCCCCGACAGGGAAGCATTGTATGGTGGAGGTGGAGGGATTCGAACCCTCGTCCTAATAGTTCCCGTGTAGGGTCTTACTAGTCGAACAACCGAAACACCCCCGAAAGGAGAGCTTGCTTCCCGTGGTTAGCTCACCCACGCTTTCTTTATAGTGGGGAAGGGGCTACCTCCCCCACTCGGACCTTACAGCCCTTGGGTTGCCTTATGGGCAGCCGTAGCCCCCACATGGCGACCTTCGGACCACTCCCGAGGGAGCGCACGACGAAGGCTCTTGTAAGCCTCCAGCGCGTGGTCACATGCTTCCTGAGAAGCAGTGCCGTCCTTGTAGAGGTCAGCGAAAAGCTCACCGACCTGAATGCTAAGGCCCTGAATCTTGGCCTCAGTCTTGTTTGTGGCGAAATCGCCCATAGTAGTCTCCTTTGCAAAGAGGTTAGAAGTTGAGGGAGTTGAACCCGTCCCTCGTTCGGGTGTATCATTATACCATACTGAGGTCAGCTTGTCAAGCATGGTCTTCCAAATATTATTCATAGGACTCATCCATTCCGAAGCCAGCAGAAGCGAGAGCGGACTCATCGTCCCAATCCTCACGCGGCTCATCGTCCACATCCCAACCCTCATAGAAGGTGTTGAGGTACTTGATAGCTTCCGCGTCCACATCAGGAGCGGGGAGCCCGTTTTCGTGGAGGTAAGACAGAACGCCGTAGAGGTGGTGAGCAAACTTGCCATCGGACAGGTCCATGACGATATCGAAGGGGTTATTCATGCGTGTATTATACCAAAGGTTAGAGGGAATGTCAAGCGTTAGCTCTTAATTTTTCGGAGGTTTTATTCCGAAGAGGGCTGCGTGACGCACCCAAAAGGAGTAGTTTTTGATTGCTTTCATGCCCCTATTATACCACGGTTTTAGCCCATTGCAAGAAATACTTTGAGAAAACTTTCTGTCGTAAGGTGCTGTGAACACAGGACTTAGGGCCTCGCGCCCCGGCCCCAAAAAATTTTTGCAAGCACAAAAGAGAGAAAAGGTGGGGAGAGTGTTACTGCTTTCCAAGTGGCCGAAGCCAAGCGTTGAGCGGATCGAACACCCTCCCCTAAAAGGTGAGGAGGATCAGTAGGCTTCGCGTGTCACCTACTGCCTCCCCCCTTCCCAGTGGGCCTAGCCCTTGGGGATGTAAGCGTTCAAGCCTACCGTGACGGGCTTACCGTCAACCATCGCCGTCGTGGAGATGTTGCCACCGCTTGAAGCGACCAGCATCGTCTTACCAGACTTGGACGGGCGAAGAGACACAGGGGCCTCGATTACCAGCGTTGATACGCCGTTCGTTTCCTTGATTGAAACATTCATAAAATTACCTCGTAGAGAGAGAAAGGGAAAAGGGGAAAATTAAGCCGACCACTCATCGTGGAGGTCAGCGTTTACGCAGATATCGCGTTCGATACCCAAGCCAAGCGGGACTTGGATCGACTCAAGCTGCGAGAGGGAGACGTATCCCCACTCAGGCGAACCAAAGCCGAGATCACACAGGCCGAAGAGGAGCCAGTCCCCGTCTACCTGCTCGGAGCCTTCCACGATCTGCCAACTCTGGGCACCCATGGGGTTGAAGAATCGGACCACGATCTTCTTCTCGTCGCAAGGGGTGTCCTCGGTGGAGTAGAGAGCGGGAAGGGCGTTCTTGATCTTTTCAGTGAGTAGTTGCATGTGAGTATTATACCATGAAAGGGGGTAGATGTCAAGCCTTGAAGGCGCGAATTCCGTCAGGGACGGCAGAAAGATTCTCGTCGCAATCGTCGAAGAAATAGGTTCGGTGAGTCTCCTTCAGCATAGACAGGATCTCAGCCTTGTATGCAGGGATCTCGAATCCACGATCACCAACGCAAAAGACATACTCTGCATCAATACCGTAACGCTCCAAGAGAGTGCGGATAGCGCGGTAGACGATGGAGTTCCTAGCCGTGAGGACATACACACGGTGGCCTTCTTGTTGCACAGTAATAGCGAACTGGACGAGGGACCGAGGCTTAGACTCCTTGAGGAGCTTATCGGTGTCTGCAAATTCGACATAGCGAGCGTGGCCCTTGGCTGACTCGATTTCTTGTGCAGTAGTCTCGAACAGGGTTCCGTCGAGATCAAATACGAAGGCTTTCTTTTTCATGCGTGTATTATACCAAAGACAGGGGAGGATGTCAAGAGATTTTGACGGTTTTTCCTCCGCTGTTGATCCACCAGTGATACCACTGGGCATTGGTCCAGTAGGCAGAGCAGACAGGGGGGACGGGGAAGATTGCGTTATCGGGGAGAGTGTTCATGCATATATTATACCACAGAATCCGAGAATGTCAAGCGTTAGCTTTAAAAAAACTGAGTGTCCTAAGTGCTTGTCAACACAGGACTTAGGGGGCTTCGCCCCGGCCCGAAATAAAAAAAATGCCCCAAGTGCCTACACACAAAGCACTTGGGGCGATCCGCTAATTTCTAGCGGAGAAAAGCCTTGACAGGGGCCGAAGAATCGACATCAATACCCATCGAAGAACACCACTCCTTATATTCTTCGGACATCCTGCCAAGGTCATATGTTGTATTGTACGTTTCTACTGTGCGACCAGCAGAGGCACGAACGGGCGAGGTGGTGACTACCTCACCGTCACCAAACTGGGGATGATTGTATACCTTCCCCGTCAACCGCATTTCCCTAAGTTCGGGAGCTTGGTATGGATTAGCTTCCCCGACAATAGCCCACTCTTCAATGCGCGGCGTAAGTTCGTAACAAGCGAAGTAGTCACCGTGATCCATTAGGCTTCTGCCTCCTTCTTGGCGTTTTCCTTGCGCCAAGCGTCATTCTCAGCAGCCTTTACCTTTTGCTCCTCACGGGCAAGGACAAGAGCCTTATCGAGGACGTTCTTTAGCTCAACAATGCGAGCCTCGACATCAGGGCAGAAGAATGTCAACTCTTCCTCGGTCTGATAACCTTTGTCTGAGCCATCCCAAGAGTATTCAAGGATGCCAGCTTTCAGAGTGAACCATCCGTCCTTCTCTTCTGGGTTCCAAGCGTTCTTAGAGACTGAGGCTTCAAACTTGCCTACGTTGTGCATATCAACTTTCATAATTAGCCTTCCATTTCGTTAGCGTAATCGGTGTAGAAATCATCGAACGCATCACGCTCGGTGTATTCTGGTTCTAGTTCTTCTGCAAGCTCACGCTCGCACTCTTCTTGCCAAAGCTCGGCAAGGAGTTCTTTGAGTTCATCATCTTCGACGATCTCCTCTTGATGGCCTTGGGCCTCAAGGAGTTCGGCTTCTTGATGGGCGAGGTACTCGTCGTGCTGGTCGGCACTTGTTTCGATGTCTTTCATGGGTTCCATTATATAAGGTGTTTGGGTGAATGTCAAGGGGTTACTAGCCAAAAATTTCATCTTGGCAGGACTGGCACATACCAGAGATCTGGTATTCCTTCTCGGAAACCTCATCCTTGAAGGACTTCGCAACACCATCACAGGTGGTGCATAACGCCTCAAGAACCATTTGGGGACGGCTCTTGCCAGTGATGGAGGTGAGTAGGGACTCGATTTCGTGGTGTTTCTGAGTAGCTTTCATGTGTGTATTATACCAGATGTTTAGGGGTTTGTCAAGGGGAAGGGGAAGTTTTTTTTCAGTGTCCAGTGGGGTTTCGCCTTTCGGCGGTAGGACATCCCGTGTCTCACGGGCCATCTCTCGCGTGTGTCATGCCCCTATTATACCACATTTTTCGCCTTTGTCAAGTGTTGGGTCTTGGTTTTTTTCTTTTTCTTATCGTCGTAAGTACCTGTCAACAAAGGACTTAGGGGCTTGCGTCCGGCGCGAAAAAAAATTTGCAAGAACAAAATAAAAAAAGCGTGACCCCTAGGGAGACCACGCCAGTAATATACTGCCCTAGCAGGTTGTGGATATGACCCCCACAACAGGGCAAAAGAGGAAGGCAACGAACAGTGGGACTTACTTTATTACCCACACCCAGCGGCTAATTCTTAGGCATTAGCAGCGTATTTAACTGTAGTTCTTTTTCACTAGGCGACCCGCACAAAGGCTTCTCTGGCACTAGCCCGTCTTTCTACCCGTGTGCAGTTCGAGGCCCCTTCCAGTTACCGAAGGGATTACCTGATGCTCTGCCGAGGTTTCGAACCCTCGACACCTTCCAAATTTTCAATCCCCCCAAGGGTGAGGTCTAAGCAATCGCTCGCCTTCTTCCCTTGGGGACGCTCTGGGCCTACATGCTATTTATACTCGCCCAGTCGAGTCGGGAACTACTTACCCATGTAGCGGTGGTTCACACCGTTACGGGTCACGAACTGCCGAGAGTTCATGTAGTGGCGGTTCCACGCCTTCTTGCAAGCGTTGAGCGAACCCGTGTAGGTGTTGCTCTGGCTTTGCAGGTCAAAGATGGTATAGACCGCGCTGGACGCGCAACCGTTACCCACCCGAATCATAACAGCGTTCTGGTTCGAACGCACGACGTTGGTGATGCTAGAAAGCATAGTTTAAATCTCCTATAGGAAGAAAGGGGTTAGTGAATTGGAGAGGACATTATACCATGCCCTCTCCAGTTTGTCAAGCCTCTACCGACAATTCGTCAGAGGATTCCACGAGGCCGTTGATGACCTGAGCCATCTGCACCTCGATCTCAGTCTTCCGCAGTTCAGCGGTTGACAGCGTAGCCTCAGCGTCAAGGCGTTCGGCTTCGATCTTCTCGATCCAAGCGTCATGCTTTGCCACACGGGCGTTGAAGGACTGGGGACCGTCCCCTAGACCTTTCTTTGCTTCACGGATATCCTTCCGCAGAGCATCAAGCTCCTCAACAAGAGGGGCTACGGCAGGGTTGCTCATGGCATCCTGCTTCGCTTGCTTCACCTTGAGGCGAGAGAGCTTTGCCTCTGTCTCAGCGATGATTTCAGCGGGTGTGCGTTGCTTACGCTCACTCATGGTTAGTATCTCCTAAAAGATGGAAAAGGTAGTGAGGGACTGTCCCTCGTAATGTCCTCCCATTATACCATGGAAGGGGGAGTTTGTCAAGCCTTCTTTGTCAGAAGATCTTGGAAATCGCCACAACCTTGGGCGAAGTCCTCTGCGGCTTGCAGAGAGGTGAAAGTGACAGGAGCAGAGTGGTAACGAACTACGATGAACTTCATGGGTGTATTATACCAAAAAGGTAGGGGGATGTCAAGGGGTTAGTCTGCAAAATCGAGAGCAATTTCAGCAGCGCAGGACTTGCAGATGATGGATGCGCCCCAGTCATCGCTCACCTCATTGGTTGCGGTGACCTGACCACAGGCATCACACAGTAGCATCTCTTCCTTGTTCATGGGTGTATTATATCACAAAAAAAGTAGGCTGTCAAGGGGGTGGAGTGATTTATTTTCTGACGTAAGTGCTTGTCAACACAGGACTTAGGGCATTTCGCCCCGGCCCTTCCCAAAATTTTTCAAGCCCTAATCTTCTAAATCCATAATAGTCTGCATGAATTTCCAGATGGTAGGGTAGAGCTTTTTGAACTCATCCGCAGCTTGATCATTCATCCATGCAACGCCATGCTCCCAGTCAGTCTGGATAGCGTCAGACAGTAGCTCTTGAATCTCTTCAATGCTCATCGGTGAAGACGCTTCATCATTTCCTTAGACTTGGCTTCGAAAGCCTCTTGCCATTCTCCACCCATGGAGATAGCGAAGTTCTTAAGGGTTTGGATCTGGTCACGACCAGCGTTGTAGGAGCGACTGTCATCGCTCATCATGTAGAACCAATCGGCATAACCGAGTTGGGTGGTGAATTCTTCAAATGTCATTTTTTCTTTCATGTGTATATTATACCAAGTGTTTAGGGGGTTGTCAAGCCTAGTCGCAGTAAAATTTCAAATCTTTGTGATCGAAATCATCACGGCCCATCTTCTGGATCAAAGCCTCCACGACATCGGGGGACTGCCAGCCAGCCACCTGATCCATAGACGTAAGCGGGAGGAAGTTATCATCCTCATCCAACACCGCAACCTCGTAGGTCGTGGGGAAGTGGTGCGATCCCTCAGGACCAAATCGCTCACCGACCATCCAAGAGGCGTAGTGACCAGCACCAAAGCCGACCGACAGCTTGTAGCCGTGGTGGGAAAAGGTGAACTGCTTCAGACCAGCGCGAGGGGAGGTGACAGTGATGGTGTTCTCTTTCGTCTTCATGTGTATATTATACCAGAGTTTTGGGAAATGTCAAGTGCTTTCTTAGAAAAAATCAGGAACGCACTGAAGGTAACTGCCAAGGCGAGCAAACAGGATGCCAGCCTCACGGACTACCGCGCCCACAAAATCGTTGAAGAGGAGGACGAGTGCTATGATTGTGATGTTCTTTGCTTTCATGTGTGTATTATACCAGAGTTTTGGAGAATGTCAAGGGGAAAAAGCTTTTTCTGATACGACATTGTTCCGCGTCAGGCAGAGGCTTTGTTCCCCTCGTCTTGTGCGTCTATTATACCACAATCTCAGCCAATGTCAAGCCTTGGGCCTGTGTTTTTTTGAGTTTTTTTGTGACGTAAGCCCCTGTCAATAAAGGACTTAAGGGCTTCGCCCCGGCCCTTTTTCAAAAAATCCACATAAAAATGCAGAGAATCCAAATACAGAGAAAATAAATCACCACGCAGGACATGACCCCACGGAAGAAATCAAGTCCATCATCGGGAGTGTTTCGCATATAGCTTCCTCACATTTTTAATCCAGTGCTGATTCAGTCCCGTAGGATCGTTATCCGCTCCAACGGGGCAGTAACGCTTGCCAAGGAATACCACAAACTCACCCTTAGAACCAGCCTTGACCCAACGGTCGTAGTTCTTCTGGACAGTGCAAGCACACTCGCCAGCCTGACGGCGATAGCCTCGATCCTTCGCATACTTGCTCAGGCATCCATACTCACGGCCAGCACGACCATTCTCAGCGTAACGAATAGCTGAGACGTAAGGTGCAAGCTTTGCACGAAGCTCAGGGCGAATGTTCACCTTGATAGCGTCATCAAAGAGAGCAGCCTTAGCCGTACCGTCTTTCTTGACGATGACATCCCGATAGGTTTGGGCACTAGCAACGCCACCAATGGCGACGATTGCGATGGTAAGCCAGAGGGCATAGCCCAACAGTGTAGTAGCGATGATTTTGATCATAGGGAGCAATCTCCTTCTAGGACTTCGATTTGTTGGATGAGTTCAGCGATGGTGTGACCATCCCAATACATCTCATCAGCCAGAGGCAGATATTTGTGCATATTGATACCTGCCACATGGCAAGCGTCTAGGAACTCGTCAAAGGTGAGATCTAGGCCAAGAGAGGCCAAGTGATCAGCACCTTGGAAGGCGCGTTCGATTGCAGTGTTTTCGTTGATGTTCATGTGTGTATTATACCAAAGTTTGAGTGAATGTCAAGAGGAAAGGCCGATTTACTCAGCCGCTGTGCCAAAGCGGTCGATGTAGCTCTGAGGGATAGGCAGAGCATTGTGCTTGCAGTGAGCAAGGTAATCGTCGTAGTCTAGAGCGACCTTCTGAGCAGCACCTCTAGGCGTGTCAGTTGAGACAAGCACAGAGTTGCCGAAGGGCTCAACACTCACAGAGTAAGCATTGTGCTTCTTCTCCATGGAGATGTAAAGCTCACCAACCTTGAGGAAGGGAACTTGAGTGATGCCAACGACAGCACCCTTAGGGGAAGAGACGAGACCACGACGGTCAACAGTGATATTTTGAATTTCTTTCATGTGTATATTATACTCTCTGGAGAGGGGTTTGTCAAGTGTTAGTTCTGTTTTTCTTGGGGGCTTTTTCTCTCTCGTCTTGTGCCCCCATTATACTATATTATCGACCAAATGCAAGCAATACTTGAGGGAAATTTTGAGATTTCTCTATGAATGTGCGTAAGTGTATGTAAACAAAGGACTTAGGACATTTCTCGCCGGACGATTTCGCGCCGTGGGACTCCTGATCCGTCTGGCGAACCCCCATAGACACACGAAGTAGAATAGCTAGGGACTCCAAAAAAATCTAAAAAGGTAGAAGGGACTCCAAAAAAATTGGGACTCCTAACCGTGAGAAGCTAGGAGTCCCAAAAGGAATCGACGGGGGTTTTATTCCTTGT
>Ga0098038_1001347_pt1 | contig 10596 bp, 8 predicted proteins | sample 5B_taG_FD_75051 | JGI IMG/M metagenome (GOLD analysis project Ga0098038, IMG submission 75051) | Marine viral communities from the Subarctic Pacific Ocean - 5B_ETSP_OMZ_AT15132_CsCl metaG | ecosystem: Environmental > Aquatic > Marine > Oceanic | place: Pacific Ocean | collected 2015-01-08 | reverse complement strand
GGGGTTTCAATACTGGGAACTTTTCCTGCTCGTCTTGCCTCTCTTTCCGCTTCTACATCTTCAAGAGGATCACCTTTCATGTGGGCTAAAAGTTCAGCGAACTTTCTGTCCATTTCAACTATAACACCATTTATACTATACAGAAATGCGTTTGAATTTCGTAACTCAAGAACAACCTCAACAAAGTTTCCCCCGACACCACCACTTTCATCTGGTGGTGAATCTTCTATAGGTGAATCTATAGGCGAATCCTCTATAGGTGAATCATCACTCTCGACTCCACCTCCACCACCGACACCTTCAGCACGTTTTCTTTCAGCACGTTGTTTTCTAAATTTCTTAAACGCTCTTTGAGCCTGATCTGCGAGAGGAATTGTAGAAATTATTCCTTGAATGAATCCTGTGATATCACCAAAAATCTCTTCACCAAAAAGTTTTATAAAAGATTTATTGGGATCTGTTTCTCCCGCAGGTCCACCTTTGCCCAAACCACCTTTTTCTTTTACTTTATCACGCTTTTGTTTTTGCTTGTCTTTTTCCCTCTCTTTTGCAAAATCAAATAAAGCCTGTGCAGCGTCCTCTGTGTTCTCTTTAATGTCTTTGACATCTGCTGCTGCTTGATCATCCTTCATCTTACTTTCAGCGTCTTTAGAACTTGCACTCTCAGATCCACCATTTTTTGGTGGAGCAGGTACGAACCTACCCTGACTATCTCTGAATCTACCAGACTCAGGATCGAATTCACCTCCGAAGAAATTTAGGTATGGTGTTTCTGCCATTATCGTTTACGAGCGTTAGCAGCCTCTATACGTCTTTTCTCTTTTTCTAACCACGTGGTTAACTGTAAAACGTATATCTCCCTCTCCCACGGTAACATTTCTTCTAGTTCTGTTAGACTATAATCATGATGTTGCATCATTTGAAAATTCAGAACGTAGTAGTAACGTAAAGTATTATGAGAAAGGGTTAGGTGAAAAAATCATTCAACCCGCTGAGTGTAATCTCGTACTCCTCCTTTTTTTGTTTCTCTTCATCGATGACGAAGTATTTTACTTTGTGTGTTAATTTTGGTATAGATTGTATAAACTTCCCTAAAACTTGAAACTCCTCAGATGTTAAGGACTCCACGAAGTTTACTCTTTCTTCTATTTCAACATCATTACAATTCATAACTTTTTCTTCTGTCCATACTTCATCTAAACAGGATGCAATTACACCGATCAACTGATCTGTCTCTGACTCATCGAAATCAATTTCTAAAAGAGAATCGATGCATGGGTATTTCAATGTAATCCCAAGAGTATCAGTCAATTTGATTCTCGAATCACCAACACTAGAGACATCTGGTGCAGGAATATCTGATATATTAACTTTTGCTTTTGAATTTTTACCTGTATATGGACACTTGATTTGAGGTTCACAGACCTCGCCAACAGATTTTGCTCGAATGTTTACAAACAAGTATTCAAGATCTGTCATGGGTAAAGACCCACCATCAGTAATGTTGCAACAAGAATTTACTATATTCTTGATCGCTATCAACATTGCTTCCTGTGTTCCTTCCTCAAGTGCAAGTAATAATATCTTCTCCTCTTTCACACGAAAGGGTCGATATGTGATATTCTTATTACTCAGGGGTAAATGAATTTTATATTCTGGTGTTTCTGATTTTACAAATTCTTTTAGTTTACTCATTATAACCTTTCATAAATCATCCTGCTTGACTAAATTCTCTGAATGAAAATCCAACTGTTATAGTCTGATATCCTTCAGCGGTATCGGAGAATGTCATTGGTGATATGGTTTTCGGAAAAACTTCAGTCGCTATACCTGTTAGTCTTGCATTCAATGAGGTATTTAAAAAGTCATCCTCATAAGCGTAACCAAACAAACGCATTTCGCATGTATATGCACTCCGATCCTGAAGCACTATATTATTACCCTCAGCCTCTTCTAAGGCACTATTTTTTCTAGAGACAATAACATCCATCCAATCCTCAAATATTGTTCTTAAGTTTGTTCCATTACCAAAATCAAGTAACTTGAAAACTATTTCAATATCACCTGAAAACTGATGCTCGTATGGAAACTCTTGAACCACACCATGAGATCGTCTCTCAACAGTCGCTAAACTTCTGCCAGGAAAATTTATAGTTTCAACTAGCAGAGTTGCATCACTAAGAGAATTACCCTCAGCGAATTGATTTAGTACACCACCGACAAATTCCACAGCAAACTTATTTTGTCGAATAAGTGGTTCGTTTTGCAGCACAATCGCTAAGTCTGCAACGTTTCTAGGTCTTCTTGTAGCCATAATTCCTCCACTTTATTTATTCTTTTGAAATATGTCTTTTTCTGTAAGTATTAAAAATTTCCAATCTCTTTCTTTACAGTATTGTTTTGCAGATTTCCACTTCGCATTATTAGTTTCATAAGTCATACACTCGTTTAAATACAACTTCTTTGATTTTTTACCACGACTTGGAACAATAGTTTGCTTATATGGCTTCACTTCAATAATGAGAGTCTCAATTTTATTATTAGATCCTTTTTTCTCTACAATAAAATCTGGGAAGTATCTTCTAACCTTCCGATCAACTGGGGAATAGTAAGGTATTACAATTTCCTCACTTCCCCAACGTATGATATTTTTATTAGAGTCAAGATATTTGCACATTTTTCTCTCCCACATAGATCTACAAACAATTTTTGTGGGATCACCAATATATTTTTTTACGTTTTTTGGAGTATATTTAGACTTGTATGCCATACACCTATATAGAAAGAGGAGAATACATGTCGAGATTACAATTCCCAATCAGTAACTTCAATACTGCTGAAAACTTTGTTATTTTTCAGGCACACGAACCCACATCTAGTACAGCAACTAGTTCTCAAGAAAACAGGGGTGGTGTTGTTACTCGTGATTCATTCGGCGAAAAAGTTGGACCTGAAATTATATTACATGCTCCGAACGCAATTCAGGAATCTAATTCACATCGTTACAAAGTTGTGAACGCAAGACTTATCAATGCTGTGGCGTCGGTAGGGGAAGGAAACCTTGGTGATATTGCGGGTGGTTTATCAACGCTTATGGATGAATTGCTTCCCGACAGTGTGGGAGTAGCGAAAGGTATTTTAAGTCAATCGACTCAAAACCCCGTCGAAGAGCAATTTTATCAAGCACCTAATTTTCGAACACATCAATTTAGTTATGAATTAGCAGCATCGTCAGCAGCGGAAACTGAGGCGATTCATGCAATCATTGATTCTTTTCGCAGAAACTCATACCCAAAATTACAGGGTGGTTTTGGTACGGAGGGAACAACAAGGTATCAATTCCCATCAAATTATAAGATACAATTTGCGAGAGGCTCTCAAACTGGTAAGATAGTTGGATTGGGAAGCCCAACGAAGTGTGTTCTTACTGCGATAAATGTTAATTACACGGGAGCAGGGATTCCTGTTACCCACAAAGATGGTAAATCATCTTTTGTTAATCTTGATATGACATTCACAGAAACAAATCTCTTAAATGCAGATCACGCTGGATTGAACTAATGTATTTTGAAGAATTTCCAAAACTTAATTATGACTTCCCGTTTGAAGATATTTACGACGTTGAAATGCTTGACGTATTTCGTAGGGTCGCTTTTACGTTTAACGACTACTCAAAAACCACTCGCACAACCTTTGATTATATTCCAGAGGCGGGAGATACCGCAGACATCATAGCAGAAAAAGTTTATGGTGACGCTGACTATTGGTGGTTAGTATGTTTGTTTTCTGGTGTGATAAATCCATACAAGTCGTTTCCACGATCAGGCGAAGATCAATCAGATGCTCAAAATGAAGAACAGTTAGTATTTTTATATTTGGATAGGGTAGGATCTCCGAATGAGAGTAGAGACTTTAGGGTTGGAGACATTGTAGTTTTGGCTAATACTCTTGCGAATAAAAAAGATTTTAGAGATACAAATTTACAAATACCAGCACCCCTTTTACGTTCAACTAGCGAAACAGTGAAAGGTCCACGGTCTGGAGTAAATATAAACAAACATTATCTGGGAAAAATAGTTGGTTGGGATCAGAATCTAAGACGAGCAAGTGTAATTCCTAATGGTGAAAGTTTTACGCAAGACATTGTTGTGGGAACATCATCCTCACCAAAAGATTTAGATGATGTTACTACAGCACTTGTGTTTGATGATGCTGGTGATCTTCAGGTTTTTGGTAGAATACTAAGATTTGAAAAAAGCACAGACAGTAAACTATTAGGTTTCCAAAATAAGAAAAATGCATTTCCTATATCACCATTATACAATGTAAAAACGACAAAAATTGCAGGACCAACTGCATCATTAAGTTTTGATGCGTCACGTAACAATCCAACGAATGTTATTAATTACCAAAATACAGTCATATATCAGTTTTTAACTGATAATGTTCCAGCACTCGGTAATTCTGGTGGTACATACGGTCAGACATATGTTCCTATCTTCGAACAAGTGGCACAAAATAATTCTACAGTCAATGAAACAGCAATACGAAAAATGAAACTTCTTGATCCACAACTCAAAGAAGAGGCATTTTTATTGTTTAGAACTACGATCAACTCGACTAAATTTACGGTCAATGAATTCTCAACGCTCGCACAATCGACAAGAACAAGGGAGTTTTTTCCGAGGAGCGGTAATCCAAATCCGAGGATAACATTATAATATGAGTAAAAATCTACATCAATACGATGGACAAATAAATTTAGCATCTGTAATTACAGACGCGGGATATCGTGACATCGGTTCTGAAATTATGAAGTTGTCGTTGTTTGAAAATATGTTTGAACCATGTCTGTCGGGAACAGTCGCTGTTCGAGATATGGAGGGATGGGCAGAAAGTATCGATCTTCGAGCAGGTGCTTTTTTAATGTTGGAGTTCAATACTCCCAGTTCTACTGGTGAGGGATTCAGAACATTTTGCTGTAACATGCGAGTCACAAGTGTAACTCAAGTACCGTTAGACGGAACACCAACGGGTGTCATGCAGGGAAAGTCGTATATTCTTAATTTTTGTGATGCTTCGTTTGCAGAAGGTAATTATGATTTAAGTCATTTAGAAATTAGAGATACCGAAGAAGACGATAGTTACGAAAACAGTGAAGTTAAACCTGTCAACCCAAAATACTATAAAGGTAAGATAAGCGATTTTTTGAAAAAGATACTAGAGTCAAACTCTGTTCTGTCTGGACCAGAAGAGCATAATATTGAAGAGACTGGAAATAACATTTATTATGTTCCCGATCAGGGTGATTATTCAGTATTAAGAAAAGACGGTGAACAAAGACCCTTCGAACTAATTAGTCAACTTGCTGAGAATGCTATTCATAAAGATAATCCAAACGCTGTGAACTTTTACTTCTGGCAAAGCATTAATAAAAAATGGAACTTCAGATCGATTGAGTCTCTAATTAAAAATAAACCAGATAATATATCAACGTATTATGGTGGACCACCTGTAGGTGATTCAACTGGTCGAAAAGATAGAATTGTTGGTTTAGTAAATGTTCGTTATAACGATTTATTGTCTTTACAAAACAATGGTGGTCTTGCATCTACCATGAATTTCTATAGACCAAAACCTGACGTTGAAAAGTATAAGATTTGGTATAATGGTGATATCGATACAGTATATTTTAAAGTAAACTGTAGAGTAAAGGATCACTTCCCTGCTGCATTGTTCGGTTTTCAGCAAATCGAAAAGGGTTTTGCTGAGTGGAGATACGCATGGGCAGAAGTTTACTTGACGTTCGACTATACAAACAATAGACCAATGTGGAGTATAAAACCAATCGAAAGAGGTGGTTTAAGATCTTGGGTTGTCCATGAGATTGATGAAGATAATCCAGAGGATGGTGTTGTTCCTTTTGTTATAAATGGTGATTACAGTGATGTTGATATTTTTGCTCGTCCAGCATTCAACACAATGGAAATAGGAAATGATTCATACTACGATTACGAAAAACGTAGGGGATGGGAAGCGCCTGGATACAGACTTGACACAGAATTATGGGAAGAAAGTTGCATGAAGATTCAACCCATTCGTGGATCATTCTGTGTTAACGAAGCAATTGAACCAAAGGATGATGAACCTAAAATGAAAAATAATGTCATCGAACTCTGGGCGAAGTGCTTCGATACATTCGAAAGTATCACAACACTTTTAGATGATTTTTCTGCTTTAGGATCTTTCCCTATCGTTGATATAAAAATATATTATGGAGACAACGAAGAACCTCACTACTTCTTTACAGCAGAAAACGCAGTGGATGGAGAATGCGATGAAGAAAACATCGAACCAGGCGAAGGAGAAGAAGAAGGAACTGAGGATTGTAAGGATGAAGTAGACTCCTCTTCTGAAGAAGAAGGTGAAGAGGGTGAAGAAGGTACTGATGGTGAAGGCGAAGAAGATACTGGTGGTGAAGGCGAAGTAGAGGGTTAATATGATGCATCGAATGTGCTGTTGCGGTGATGACATTGCAGCGTATATACATTATGGTCCAGCAGCAATACCTTCAGATTTGACGGGTGATGTTCCTATCATTGAACATTATAAAGAACCGTGTTCCCCATTTTGCCTACAAAATGAAGATGTTATTCATCCCGAAGTGAACGCTAAGAAATATTTTATAGACAATGAGTTTGTAAATGAAGATACAGGTAAAGTCCGTGTAGGTTTAGAGGTATTTGTTCAGCCTGTAACCCGATTATATTGCGTAAAAGATTTTGAAGAATGCAACACCGACTGTATAAACGACAATGATGTGGGTGCTTGTTGTTTTTGTAATGAAGAGGTAAGTTCACCAAATTATTGTATAGAAACAAATGAGAATGACTGTAATGATCAAGGTGGTGAGTTTCGAGGAAAAGATACTTTATGCGATGATCTTATCGAGACAGGTGAGTTAGATCCTTTCGAACAGCCTATACTGTCTCCGAGATGTGAGGTTTTTTGTGACATAAATTTATCATGTGAGGATGATCCATGTCAAGAGCAATGTGAACCAGAGAAACAAGGTGCATGTTGTGTCGGTGATGCTTGTCGAAATAGAACTGAAGAAGAATGTTCTGCTATTGGTGGTGAGTTCAAGGGAGAGGACAATCTCTGTGATCCATTTACTTGTTTATGTGTGGAAGAAGACCCATGCGTTAATGCGACGTTGGGTCAACCATGCAGTGAGGCATACGTAGATGCTTATGCTAATTACGTCAACAGTGGTTGCAGTGATGGAGATGGCATACCCCTACCATGTTTTGGTCGGAGTGTGATGAGTTATGATCCTGTCGCAAGACAATATTCAGTAATTCCTGGCTTCGAACATTGTGTAAATTGTTCGGGTCAATGCTGTATAAGACTAGAGGCGGAGTATAGCGAGATACCCACATATGAATGTACAGAGTCTTCAATTGGTGCATGTGCTGAGTTAGATCGTGAATTTTATCTAGCGTATCAGAATGATCCTGATCCTCCCTATACTCGTAGTGCTGCAAAACCTGGCGCTGTAGGTTCGACATGTAACCAAGCGTCATGGCCTGGAGATAATTCTCAGTATTGTGAATGCTATGGTATCGCTAACTGTTCTAGTGCGGGATATGCTGAGTGGTTATCGCAAGGTAATTTACCTATACCGTGTACAAAACCTCCACAATATAGTTGCTGTGGTGCTTTTATACCTACCATTCCTGACTGGTGTTTTCCTGATAATTGTCAATGTATATCATTTGATCAAGATCCGACCGAAACCGATGTGGGATCATGTTGCATAAATGGTAAATGTCATGATGGTATAAAAAGAGAATGCTGTAGTCAGTATGGTGGAGTGTTTAGCGAAGATCCATGCAACTTAAGAGAATTTGAGCCTGATGTGTGTGGTCCGCCTCTTCCTGCTGATGAGATAGGATCATGCTGTCGTAATGGATCTTGTGAGGATGGAGTTTTATTATCAGACTGCGTAGGACTAGAAGATTTGATTGGAGCAGATGGTACTCCGTTAGAAGAGGGTGGTCCTCCGTGTGAAAGAACAGAGGTATTCAACTTAGGAAGTGAAAATACACTCGTTGATATTTCAGATGTAAAAATATGGAGTCGTAAGTCTTGTGATTGTAGAGCAAAAAATGTGTTATATCCAGAACCATTATGTCCCAGAGAAGAGGGAGTGCTACCATGTCAATCTGCATTCCCTAGATTTGGTATCTCACTAACAGATGTCGGTGATCCGTTAGATTTATTAACTAACTTCCAAGCAAAATACGATAACGTTGACTTTGATGAACTGTCTCCCGATGATCTCGTTACTGCTGTTGAAGATTTTAGAATTGAACGTGAAGATATTTGTTGTGAATATAATGCTTATGATGGTGCGGACTCTGAAGGAGATGAACTGCCTGAGGGTAATGCGGGGACATTAGTAAACGGACTGTGTTCTCAAACGGGACTTCACTTTTTACAATTAAGCGGTGAATTTGATCCGCCTACAGATGGTCTACGAGTTTGTAATTTTGCAAGCGATTCGCCGTGTCAGAGTGGTGTATCTAGTACGGGTCAAGCACCACTTCCACAAACAAATGTGCCTGTATCAAATATAGCAGGTAGTTTGTGTGCAGAGTTTCAAGTTTGCGGTTTTACAGCAGACCCAAATCGTCCTTGTTTAGAGGATGATGATGAAGATTGTCCATGTAAAAAGTGTGTTGCACATTGTTTCAATAATAATTTCGAAAATGGAGAACCAACTGGACCAATAGGGTTTTCGCATTGTGAGGAGTTAGATGGTCGTCTGCATGAAATGTCAGGTCTGAAAAACATTAGGGAATACGCTGATATTACGGATTCGCCTGGTAATGGAACATCTCCAATCGATCCACCACATGCATGTCCCCCTCCACCACCACAGTGTTTTGATTTGAGATTTGAACATGTGTTCACAACAAATGACAAAAAGTGCATCGAAGGTATACCAGAGGGTGAAGATTCTCTCGTAGACTTGCCTCCCGTATGCACAGAAGAGGATGATTGTTATAGCGAACCATTTGTAGACTGGAAACCTCGTGATCCCGCAGTAGCAGGAAATGATGCATGGGAATATTGGGGTGGAGAAACTGCGGATCGTGGCGATGGTATTACTAATTATCTGTTTGAGAAAATTGTGGAAAGGTTCGGTCCTCAAAGATTACCAACTGGTAGAATAAATCCATATCCTAAAAAGATATACTTTACTTTTGATCCTGCATATAAAATTAAATCTGCATCGATTGGGGGTGGGGTCGTTCCTCACAGTCCTGCGATATATGTGCTAAGAAACTTATATGAAAGAATTGAGGCAGAATATGATACAATCGAAGTTAAAGATCCAGAAACGGGTGAAATTTCAATTGAAAAGGTAGATCCAGAGGATTCTGTTGCATACTTAAAGTTTGAACCGTGGGTGTCTTCTCTCAGTGCTGGTAGAATACCATATCAATACGAGGAAGGTCCACAATTTCCTCAAGATTGCAGCGACGATAGAGATGCAAATTTTGGACAAATGTGGGGACTCTATGATATTTATTATGAACAATATCCAACTTGTAGAGCCTATGATCAATTCAAATTAGCAAGAGCAGCATTTAGTGATGCAACAGGATTGGGTGCTTTTGACTATATGACAGCACAAATCGAACTTGCTGATTATCATTTTAGAGTCCAACAGGGAATTGAGCATTGTGTTGCAGACAGATCATACCCCGAAGCGGGCGTGACGGCAGATCCTATACAATGCGAGGAATCAATATGTAATCCATACGCTGGATTTACTTATGATTTACGTTTATAAATAAAGAGAGGTGTTATGGGCTACGAAGAAAGAGAAGAAACTAAGTATAGACTAGAGGATGTTTCTCTTGACCGAAAGCGACCGTATGAATCGGTACGTCCTGAATGTCACTATGATTTAAAACCCGTCAAACTTTTTACTCCAGTTATTCAGGGTAGTCGTCCACGTTATGATTTAGAAAATCAATTTGTACAAGAAGGCGTTACATACGACTATCGTGAAGATTATGATTTATGGAGACACATAGGTAATCGTCCTCCAGTTGATCCAGAAACGACTAGTTTGATGCCTCCTCAGCCTTCTGTATTGAACGAACATTTTACATCTTTTGGTTTTAGGTATACTGCTGTTCTTGATGATGGTAATTCTAAAAATACTTGGTACTCCCATACCGATCTTGACATTGAGGGACTGAAGGCTGTAGAAAAAGTACGTTATGAAATGATCGCATGGATAAGATTTATAAAAAGTTTACAGGACGCATATAGAGAATGTAAATACAGATCTTATCTTCAAGATCTAGCAAACCAAGAAGCAAGAAATGAACTTGAAGAGGATGAGGAGTTCGAGGAGGTTAAAATTAATTTTGGACCCTCTCCTACTTTTATTTGGATAGATGGTAATGAATACGATCTCGATTTTCTTAAGGAAACCCCGAGCGGAGACAATACGGACGGCGACGAAGTTATAGAAGTAGAGGAAGAAGAAGAAGGGTGTCCAGAACTCTCAGC
>Ga0098038_1001344_pt1 | contig 10605 bp, 17 predicted proteins | sample 5B_taG_FD_75051 | JGI IMG/M metagenome (GOLD analysis project Ga0098038, IMG submission 75051) | Marine viral communities from the Subarctic Pacific Ocean - 5B_ETSP_OMZ_AT15132_CsCl metaG | ecosystem: Environmental > Aquatic > Marine > Oceanic | place: Pacific Ocean | collected 2015-01-08 | reverse complement strand
TAATGAAGAGTAAGCTTCTTACAATTGCAAGAACTGATTTATTGTACTTGCCAATAGTGCAGTTAAATACTACATCTAATAATACGGCTGGCAGTACGACAGACCCAACCGCAACAGCATTAGCTGATACAACAAACAGTGGTTCTTATGTTATCACTGTAAATGCAGCGTCGTCTACCTTATTTACAAGTGGGACATTCCATGGCGTTGTTCAAGGGGATAACGTTAGTGCGCAGTCAGCCATCACATTTGATCAAGGTATTGATAACAACGCACTTGGCTTGACTCCTTTAGGCACAGCTAACACACTAACAGAAACTGCATACGTGGTTGAGGTAGATAATCGTCTAGGTGTTTTGGTTGACCCAAACTCAGGCGAAGATGCTCGTGTATCATTTGTTGATGATGATCAGATTGCAAGTTATTATTTCTCCTTACAAGGAGAGGTAGATAGTAGTGCTCACTTTGGCACAATACCACAATCACCTGTAGGGGGCACCCCGACATCAAATGATGGGCCTATTGCAGGGAGACCAGGACTAAGATTTAATTTTAAAGTTAGAGCGACCGATAACTTAGCTGGGAGCAACTATCTGTTTGATACGTTAGGCGCTAGTGATATGGTTATCACACAGGGATCATTTAGATACATAGATAGCACTATCCGTGTTACTGGGTTTACAACAGGATTTAGAGTAGACATACCAGTAAGGTTTGCAAAACTGATATAAGGAAAATAAAATGGCAACAACATTTAAAACATTACTACCAAGCGACGTCGTAGACAGTAGAACAAAGTTACATGAAAATATTCCAGTCACAGGCACTATTGTTTCAGGGACGTATAATAACGAAAACATTAAAACATATTCGCATGGTATGTTTACATCTGTATTTGATTATCCTTTCCTAAGTTCATCAGCTAACCACATTTTTGATATTACTGCTGGTTACTCAAACAATTCAGCATTGAGTGGCGGAGCATATCAAGGAAATGCATTTCAGACAACTCAAAAAATAAACATCTATAATCAGATGGCTCAAGTTCTTGTTGGCCACGATGCCACAGGATCTATTCGTGATTTTGATGAAGATGGCAATCTTGCAGGTGGCACAAAAATAAAGGAAGCCTACTTTGTTAACTTCTCACGCTTGTTGATGAAAGATGAAATTAAGAAAGGCACATTTGCTTTAGACTTATATGTTGGAGATTCAGCACCAGACATTGATGGTGATGGTTCTGATAGAGGGCGATTCATCCGTATCGCTGACTTAGGCGCTGCTAACAGTTATTATGTTAACTCACCAGCAGGCGAGTATGGTATACTGTACTCTAACTTAGAAACACACACAACCGCTCAAACACAATCAGTTGGTCTGGTGTATTACCAAGCAGGTGTTGCAGTTTTATCCGCATCAATTTTCAATGATGATTTTGGTAATCCAGGAGAACATGCATTGACCCGCAACGTCAAGTTGCTAAACACAGATCGTGGATCAAGCCTTGGGCTAACTGGATCAGCAGCATTATTGACCAGTGCTAGTTTAGACAGTATTGCTAAAGTTATCAACCACAGAATTCACAACATTTCGTTCAATAATACAACAGAGTTGAACTCATCAATATATTTCTGCCGTGCAAACGCCAATGAATTCAATTATTCATCTAACCCTACATATCTAAGCGCAAGCCAGATTAGGGTTAAGCAGCAAGCTGATGATGAGCCTGTTTCATATATAACGACAGTTGGACTTTACGGTGCCAATAATGAGTTGCTAGCAGTTGCTAAACTTAGTGAGCCGATTAAGAAGACACCTGCTAATGAACTCACCGTGAGGGTCAGGCTAGATTACTAGGAGGTAAAATGTCTTATCTCCATATATTTGGTCCAGATGATGTTTTCTATAATCAGGTTATTGCGAACCCAAAGTTTAAAGTAACTTTTTATAGTGGATCTTCTTACATAAATGATCGCAGAGAAACCAATATAAAAAGTGGATCAATAGATCTGTATGAAACTGTTAGTGGGGCGTTTCCGTTTGCTGTCAAGAACGGTACAACAACTGTGTTAAATACTACTAATCAAGACGCATTCAATACGTCTGATTATGGCGACACACTAGATGGAACTTATCCATTAACAGCTACTCTTGATAGAGAATACTTTCAAGCAGGGCATGGCAGACCAAGATTAGCAGCGATGGAAAACACACTAAATTTCTATCGTTATCTTAACAAGCACTTTGAATACGACACCTACCTAACAGGCACCACAGTAAATCTAATCAGTATACCTTCAATAATGTTTGGCGAAAAGATTAAAAAAGGATCTGTAAAACTAGATTATTTTTTTACTGGTTCTATTATGGCAACGGCCAAAGATACTAAAAGAAATGGCGAGCTTATAGAAACAGTTGGTCCAAACGCTGGTAGCACAGTTGGTGTTGTGTTATACAATGAAGGGTTTGTATTGTTGACAGCAAGTTACAATATATCAGATATTAATACTGATTGTTATTCGGGTTCTTCCAATACACAAAAACCACCAGCTTGGATTAACTTTGCCTCGTTCAATACTGGATCGTTTTTTCCTAGTTCATCAGTTTCAGAGCTAACCTTTGAGGGTACAAATACAATTCCAACTTTGATGATGTTTGCTCATGCACCTGAAGGGCAACTTAACGCCTCCATGAATCCAACATTTGTTACCAAAGGTCAGAGCACTCAAGCTCTAACATCATCCAATACATTCGCTGAGCCCGATAAGGTTACAATCAAAAATACAATGGAGTCTGCATTTTGTTCCTCATCCGCTGAATTTGATAAGCAGGTCTTTATAAATAAGATCGGAATATATGACGATAACAAGAATCTTATTGCAATAGCAAAACTAGCCAATCCAGTAAGAAAAGATCAGGCCAGTGGATTTACATTTAAATTAAAGCTTGACATCTGATATAATCTGTGTATGATATTAGGTTTAGATATATCTACCACCATGATTGGTGTTGCTGTAATTGATGAGGAAGCTAGTAGGGTAGTACACTCAACTGGTTGGGACTTATCAAAAATAGATAGTGTCTACACGAAATATGAAACTGTAGGTGCTGAATTGCACGAGCTAAGAATGAACTACGACATAACTGACGTATTTATTGAGACAGCACTCAAAAGGTTTATTCCAGGCAAGTCTAGGGCGGATACACTTATTAAACTTGCTAAATTTAATGGAGTTATCTCTTGGCTTTGTTTTGAGACCTGGGGTAAAGAACCGATATTTATCAACGTGAATACAGCACGATCTTTGTACGGTCTTTCGTTTCCTCGCTCAACAAAAGGGCCACAGAGAAAGAAGATGGTTATAGAGGCTGTGATAGAAAAAGAGAAGACTGATTTTTCATATGAAATGGCTCGTGGTGGAAAGAATTATAAAAGAGGTACCGATGATAAGGCAGACGCTATAGTCATTGCAAGAGCAGGCGAGTTTTTACAAAGAAACAAAAACAATAAAGGATACCTAGTAGAAAAAATAGTTTTGCAAGAATAAACACTATTTACTAACGGACACATATGTCTGATACAGGGGGTATCCATGAAATTAACAAAAGATATTATCAAACAACTTATCCGAGAAGAAGTTGAGGCAGCCGAAGGCGAAGCCGAAGCAAAGGGTAAAATGGGCGTGGCTAAAAATATGCTTCGCATGGTCCTACAGGACGGCGGCGACGAAAAAGTTTTAGAACGAGTTCGTGCCTTGTTTGACAGAATGACCGACATAGAAAAAACACAGTTTGTCCAAATGCTGGTTAAGTCTCTTACAGGAAACGATTTAGCAGATGCCACTCTGAAACAGTCTATCAGGCAGGGTGACAAATAAATTGAAAGAGACATTCGCAGCGTGGAAGAAATTCTTAAGCGAAGAAAAGATGTCTGACTTAGGATCAGGCGGAGCTTATGTTGCTAAGGTTGGAGGTTTAAAAGTTGTTATTGATTTAGACGACTTAGACCTGCAAGCAACTAAGCACAGCAAAGAAAGACAATTTCGCCACGATAAAAAAATATCCAATGAAGCTATTATTGGCACAGTAGAGCTAGCGCTTGGTAAAATTATAAATGATTATGCAAACGGTGAGTTGCAGAATGATGAGGCGTTTCATATAAAAGGAGTCAGTAAGGCTAAGTCTGTCCCTGATCTCAATGTTATTGGAGTTCTCAACATGCAGAAAGGACCAGACACTTTAAAAGTAATCACAGTAATGCGTAAGGACGACTTCCAAACCGATAACTTTGGTGGTGGCAAACAAAAAACATATACTGTAAATCCGAGGTAAATAAATGAAAAAGATATTAACTGAATGGCGTAAGTTTTTGAGCGAGGATATTAAGGTAGCTGTAAGTGCTGTTAAGGATTATGTTTGTCCACCTGCAACCCAAGATCTTGAACTTAACACCAAGAACCGTGACGCATCTATCAAAGCAGAACACATCCAGTACGGACCACTCAACGTAGACGAGCCAGGTGATTACTGGAAAGATATTGCTGAGTATTGGAACACAACCGAAGAGGCAGCTAAAAAGTCAAATTGCAGCAACTGTGTTGCATTTGACATCTCACCAAGAATGAAAGAATGTATGCCAGGGGAAACATCAGACAAAGATGGTGAACTAGGGTATTGTTGGATGCACCACTTCAAATGCCATTCAGCCCGTGCTTGCTACACTTGGGCCAAAGGTGGACCAATAGATCAGGATAAAATGTCTCACGATTGGCAGGATAGAAATAAGTTCCCCGAGGAATAAAACATTTATGAAACATCTTAAACAACAAAACATGACATACTTTCAGCACTTGCTCCATGCTGGCAGTGCAGCAGTAAGGCTAGCGGCATGTTCTGGTGCGTTGTTTATTCACGCAGTATTTCCATTTATATTGGTAGATTTTGCATCAAAAAGAGTGGAGATAAAATAATATGAAGATCCTTATGGAACAGTGGAGAGAGTTTATAAAAGAAGCTACATCTGATGTCTTATATCATTACGCTAATGGTATTGAAGTTGGCGTCAAAGTGTTGAAAGATAATCGCTTCTTAGCATCGGGTGGTTTTACCAAGGATGTAGAGGTTCAGTTTGGTAAAGGTAAACTTTATTACTTCTCCACAGCAAGGACACCAGTCAATGCCTACACGGGTGATTATCCACAGGGTGTGATCTTTAGACTAGATGGAAGAAAGCTCGGGCAAAAATATAAAAGTGTTCCCATAGATTATTATGGTAGCAAAGAAAGATCCTCTAAAAAAGCAGCAGCAATCAAAGGCGAAGAGGGCGAATACGCTAGTGAAGGGTTTGAGTCTGAAGACCGTGTGTTGTTGAATGAGCCATATGTTGAGAATGCAGAAGACTACATTGAAGAAATGCATGTAGCCATTCCTTTGTACCAAGAAATGTTTGGCGGCGGTAAAAAGAATTTAGAACCCGTTAGATCAATCCAGGCATTTAGTCTAGAAGCCGCCAAAGAAATATCAGAACTTGCTAAGGCAAAAGGTATTCCAGTATTCTACCATATCTCTAAGCTGACCTGGCCTCAAGTAGAAGTCGGCAAAAAGAAAGCACTTACTTCCTATGAGGATTTGATGGCAGCAGTAGAAAAATCAGGAGCCGAGATCGGCGACCAACGAACTGGTGGTAAATATACAAGCCCTCGTGAGGTTCGTGGCATGTCTGAAAATGAAGACAGAGTAGACATGTTTGTTCAAATGGCAGAGGCTATATTGGCTGGTGAAACAGAACTAGAGCCAGTTATGGCAAAAATATTCCCAGAGGAAAAGAAACCAGGCGACATTTATACAGGACTTAAGGCTAGAATAGATGACCCTGAAGCTTCTACGTCTCTAGATTACGATGAGTATGCTAGAAAGATTGAGACAGACAGAAAGGCTATATTGCGTACTTTATGGAAAGAAACCACTTCAGGCTACAACCCTGATGACCCTAGGGCTAAAAGCTCTCCTATCAATAACGAACTGCATAACCTTAGCAAAGAGGCGGGCGCTAGAAAAACAATTACTAAGTTAGGTAAGCTCCTTCGTCGTACAAAACAAAAGAGTATGCCAGGGTTTATGGCTGTAGTCAATCAGGCATATCGTAAAAATAGGAGCTAAAGTAACATGAAGCTTCTTATGGAACAATGGCGACAGTTTGTAAATGAGAACTCAAAGTTCAAACTTAAGGGTGACTCCGAATACTTCCGTATTGATCTACCAGGCGTTGGTTATGCCCAAGGGATGCAGCACCTAAGATTTAAAGAATGTCAGTCAGATGTTGACGCTCTTATGGAAACACCAGAATTTATAAAAGCTAAAGAGAAGTTTGAAGCCAACAATACCACCAAAGATATGGCACAGGACGAAGACGGCAATTACTTTATGAAGGAAGCACCAGCCACGTTCAGGCCAAGATTTTATGATATAGAAAACGCCTGGATCACAAACCCAGAACAAAGAGGTAAAGGGTACGGCAAAGAATTATACAAAGCATTCATCGCTCAAGCAGCAGAATACGCCAAGTCTTATGGCGGTGTATTTGTTGGGGCTCACTACTGCACCATAGGCTCAGGAACCTCGGACGATGCCAAGAGAGTATGGAAATCAATAACGAGGGATTACACATCATCAGGTGACGTGATATTTATAGGATTATAAAATGAAACAATTAATGACAGAATGGCGTTTATATGAGCAGCAGCTTTTGTGGGAACAGGAGTTTGAGGTGTTCTTCAAAGAACATTATTTGATGTTGGACGAAGGTACTTTGGATTGGGTTCTTCAAAAAGGCAGACAAGTAAAAGATACTATAGTAAATACGGTTTCTAGCATGAAGGATTGGGCAGGCGATAAAATTGAAGCATTTGTAAATTTTATGATTAATAAACTTCGTAATTTTATGCAAGGATTGCGAAATAAAAAATTACTAGGAAAATGGGCACATAAAAAAGAACTGGCAGCCATTAATTTGCTTGGTACCCGAAAACATATAGACCTCGCAGTGATGCTCCTTTCTGCCATTGCCAAGATTACAGGCGGATTCATTATTGATAAAGTAGCAAAACTCCCAGAGATTCTTGAGAAAATTAAAGATCTCCTAGAGAATCCAATATCTGCACTAAAAGATACTCTAGGCGATGTCAAAGACATTAAAACAATCATTGATAAATTTATTGAATACAGAAAAGACAGAAAAATTGTTGACACAGGTCCAATGGATTGGGCGGACTACGGTGGACTAGTGTGAAAAAACTACTAACAGAGTGGCGGAAGTATCTGAAGGAATCAAAGTTCCTACCAGATCTTTTATATCATGGCACCACAGAGGTGTTTGATGAATTTGACGACAGCAAGGTAGGTAGAAGAGATAGTGGTAACTTGGGCAGAGGTATATACCTATCAACAGATAGTGACATGGCCATGAGTTACGCAGAGGAAAATGCCAAGCGATTTGGTGGAGACCCAGTTGTCCTAGAGGTAGAGCACAGCCTAGAGAACGTAGCCAACTTTAATGAACACATAGACGACTTGAAACAACTAGGTGTAAGCTTCCCACCAAAAGCAAATGACCCTGAAAGATCAGCAACATTAACAAAATACTTTACAGAGAAAGGTTTTGATGGTGCTCACTCGGGTCACGAAATAGTTGTCTTTGATGTTAGCAAACTAAATATAAAAGGCGTCGGTGATATTCCTTCAACCAAAGAGGCTTGGAAGATCAAGGCAAGAGCTAAAGCTGACAAGCTTGGAATACCATATGAGGATTTAGGATTATGAAGAAATTATTAAACGAATGGCGACAGTTTCTAAATGAGTCACAAGAGTTTGACGAAGAAGAGATGGTTAAGCTACTAAACAAAAACGGTAGAGATTTTTATGGATTAATGGATGATCTTAATGCTCTAGGATACGATGCCAGTGGCAGCCCTGCTATGATACAGAAGTATACTAGGGACGGAGACAGAAACTATAAACCACCAAAGGTGAGAGAGTTTATAGCAGACCATCCAGAGGGTGTCTACATAATAATGCATCAGCCAACAATGGGCGTAGGCACTGTTAACCTTCTTATAAATGGTGATCAGATATCTGGAGATCAAAAGCTAATAGGAGGAAGGGCTATAGCTGGTCCTATCGGTGTTGTAAAGGGCAAAGAAGAATAAAATGAAAAAACTAATGACAGAGTGGAGAGAGTTTTTGAAGGAGGGTCTTGACCCTCGTATCCAAAAGCAATTGAACGCTCTGTTAGCACTTGACGATATTGGTATTGTACTCAATGTATTTGCTGGTGGAGACGGTGCCGAAGTAAGGTATGTAAGAATAGAAGATTACGAAAACGAACAGTTCTCTGAGTTAGACGAAGACGATGCTGTCGTTCGCCAAAATAGAAAGATTATTAAAACAGGCATACCTTACGGCGGTGTAGAAATCAGTAGAGCTACCGAAGATGGAGAAGGTCCATGCCTAAATGGTCACCTTGTCATAGGATCAAAAGCACAAAGAGGTTGGGGTCCATTGCTGTATGAGGTAACTCTAGAGTGGGCTTCACAGAACGGCGGAGGTCTTATGCCAGATAGATTCTCGGTATCTGACTACGCCTTGGCGGTGTGGGAGAAATATGAAAAACGTCCAGATGTAAAGCCAAATCAGATGGATGTTGTTCATGGGCTAGACAGTCGCTATGGAGAAATGCTTAATGACTTCCCACAGCTAACCCCAGATAACAAAGCCGATGATTGCGACCAAACAGTGCCAATCAACAGGAGAAGCACTGACTGGCCTAAGAGTCCTTTATCTAAGATATATTCTAAAGATTCAACTGACACGATCAAGGCATTACAAAAAGCAAAAAGGCTGCTTGTAATATGAAGCTCATAATGGAAAGCTGGAGAGAGTTCCAGAAAATTCACAAAACAAACGAGAAGATTTATAAGCAATACGCCTCCCGTCTCAGTGAGGAGTCGCAGGAGGTTTTCTGGGGTTTATCAGAAGATCAAAAAGTATTTGTAGTTGAAGACTGGATAAATCAAGGACGACCATCCGACCATTTGACAGAGAGCCAATTAAAATTCCTCAATGAAGAGTTGCTTGACGAGGGCTTACGGGATTGGCTCAAAAGCAAGTCCGCAGCAGCTATAACTGGCATCAAAGACGGTCTCAAAAAGATCGGGCAAGAAATAAAAGAATCAGGCGAAGCAGGTAAACTAATCCTGAAAGCAGCTACAGGACAAAAGCTGTCTGATAAAGAGCTAGCTTTCGTTAAGAGACAACTGCAAGACATTGGTGTTGGCACTGCGCTCTTGGCTATCTTTTTTCTTCCAGGGGGTGCATTAGGGGTAGGGGCTATTGTTAAACTAGGAAAGTATTTTGGTATTGATATTCTACCCACTGCTTTCCAGGAATCCCTTATGAGCGAGAAGTGGTCGGGATCAGAACGCAAAAAGAGAAAAGATAAATGTGCTAATCCCAAGGGATTTACCATGAAACAGTTTTGTAAGAACCAAAAATCCCGAAGTAAAAAAGGGCAACGTAAGAACTAGTTATATACCGAGGGCTAGTGTATGAATTTGACTACAGAACAACTTACTTCTATTGTCCAGGAATGCCTCCAGGAAGTTATAGAAGAAAAGAGAAAGAAAAGAAAAGCCAGAAAGAAAGCATCTAGTCGCCGCAAAACCAAAAAGAAAAAAAGACGTGTGAAGCGCAAAGCAAAGCGAGATGCTTGCTATCATAAAGTAAAATCAAGATATAAAGTTTGGCCATCAGCCTATGCATCAGGTGCGCTTGTTAAGTGCCGTAAAGTTGGTGCAAAGAACTGGGGCGAAGGTGGTAAGAAAAAATGAGTATCTCTGAAGAACAGATGATACAAATCATCAAAGAAGAAATTGCCATTGCGCTTGATGAGAAAAAGAAGAAACGCAAAAAAAGAAAAGCCAAACGTAAAAAACGTAAACTTACAGCAAAGCCTGGCTCTGAAACAAGTCTTCGTGATTGGTTCGGTCGTAAGGGCGCACCAGGCAAAAAGAGTGGCTGGGTAGACTGTAATGCTCCAAAATACAAAAAAGGTAAAAAAGTAGGCTACAAAGCCTGTGGTAGGGGCGAAGGCGAAAAACGTTCCAAATACCCAGCTTGTCGCCCTACAGCCGCAGCTTGTAAGAAGCGCTCTAAAAGCTGGGGTAAGAAAGCAAAAAGAGGTAAAAAAGGATGAAGATAAGTAAACAACAACTTCAAGAGATAATAAGAGAAGAAATACTAAAAGAGGCAGGGCATACTGATGTGCCCTCTATGAGATCAGACTTGATTACTATTGTAGAGGATTGCGATGATATGCTAAAGATTTTATCACAAGCACCCGAGCACGCCTCATTACCAACTTGGTGGACAAACAAGATTGCTGTCGCATCTAGTAATCTTAATGCTTGTCGTGACTATCTCCTAACTGCTGGTGGTAACAATGAAGATAACTAAGCAACAAATTCGTGAGATGATACGTCAACGAATTAACGAGCGCTGTCAGAAGGGCTACAAAACACACCCTACTCGCAAGACAAAAGTTATGTTTGG
>Ga0098038_1001343_pt1 | contig 10605 bp, 3 predicted proteins | sample 5B_taG_FD_75051 | JGI IMG/M metagenome (GOLD analysis project Ga0098038, IMG submission 75051) | Marine viral communities from the Subarctic Pacific Ocean - 5B_ETSP_OMZ_AT15132_CsCl metaG | ecosystem: Environmental > Aquatic > Marine > Oceanic | place: Pacific Ocean | collected 2015-01-08 | reverse complement strand
AGATATAGGTCAATCTATTCCTCGTTCAGCCCTTCTAGATTTTGTCCCAGAAAAATATTATGTAGAGTTTTGTGATGAGAGAGACTTTGTTAATGCTGCGCAAATATCTAAAGATCTGCTGAGAAATAAGGGATTGACTGATGATGATCAGAAAAATCAAGCTTTAGATAACATTGAAGCAGCTACAGAAAAGCTTAAGTCGTTGTGTGATCTAAAATCACTAGCAGAGGATGGGATTGCAAATGCATTAGCTGGAATACCAATGCCATCGGTTATTAGTGATATGCAAGGCTCATCTGAAGATGCTCTAAATAATTCAATGAATAGTTCAGTTCTTATTGAATCAGAGAAATTTATGCTTGCTAGCAGTAAAAGCGGTGGACTCTTCTCTAGCGGCGACAGAATATCTTGTGTTACTATGGGTGATGAAGACGAGCAAACAAAAGTACTTATAAATGCTGCTGACCCAAACAATCCACGAGATGAAGAAGGAATACAATATTTAGGTCAGGTAGGACAATATGAAATAGGTGACTTGCGTCTTTATCTTGGTGAACAAGACGAAACAGAGTTTGATAAGCCAAACAAAATTATCATTTATCGTAGAGGTACCGATCTTCAGCAAATCTTAGATAATCCTACTTTAGCTGATGAGGATAGGAGAGTCCTAGTAAATATAACAGTACCAGCGATCATAGGTAGTGATTCAGTAGAAAACTACGGCTCTCGTGATCGTGAGCCCATTGATCTGTTTCCTGATAGCCGAATCGTTATCAATGCACAACTTGTTCATGGATTAGGCGTTAACAGAAGGCAAATAGTAAGCAGCTTTAATAAAGCGGATGCAATACTAAGGCCACCAACTTCCCAAGAGGCTGGGTCTTATCCAAAGCCATTCTTAGATAAGATAGTATATGATCAAGGTGATGGTTTGGAATTCTTGAACGCAGCTTTTTCATTCCCATTTGGACGAGACAAGCCAACAAAGTCAGCAAGACAACAATACATAGAATCGCCACTCTTTGATATAGAAACCGCTTATGGTATCTTATATTCTAAGATAGAGGATGCTCCAACACTTATAAATGCTGGTCCAAACTTTGAGAAAAAAACAAAGCGAAAAAATATGCTTTCTGGTATCAGCGCAAGAGTCTATCCTTATTTCTGTTCAATATGGCCTATATTTAGCGATAGCAGGTCTTTACGAGGGTTTAGAGGTGAATCCCCAGTGAGTAGGATACAATTTCCATCTTCCGACGCTGAAATTACAAATGAACTTGAAGGACGAGGCGGACCAGACGTAATCATGAGAAAGATGATCGTTAATTACTTGGCTAGAAAAGTTAGGTTTGATTTAGAAGATGAAAGATTAGATGAAGTATACAACAAGATAATACAAGAGGACTACTCACTAGAAGAAGTGATTAATGCAATTATAGAGCCACTGTTTTCTGATCCAATAAACAACACAGAAAATCTGTACCGCTTGTCTCCTGAAGTTGGCGGCGGTGGCTTCTTTGATTATGGGGCTGTATTTACGGAATACTTTGCTCTTCTTCCTAGACAATTAAAAGAAAGAATTTCCCTATCAGCCACAGCTATTGTCCCTCGTCAACCAAATGAGGTTGGCTACTTAGAGAGAATATTTGCCATAAAAGACCCTGGAGCGGGAAGTTACCCGCCTGATGATGTCTACTCTCCAACGCAAGCATTATGTGCTATGGCAACTATTTACTTAGATGCATCTACTAACATAGATTCTTTGGTTGGCACAACGTTTAGTAACACTAAAAATACCGCTGACACCATACTTAAGAAAATGGTTAGTATATCAGAGGGAAGCTTTAAATAATGGCCATTGGAATTTCACCATCATTACCTTTAGTTATAGACTCCAAAGACGGAGCATATGCACTAAATAAAACTCTTCGTGAATCAGTTAGGCAAAACTTAAAAAACCTAATATTAACAGCTAAAGGTGAAAGAGTGATGTTGCCAGATTTTGGTGTTGGGTTAAGGAACTTTCTTTTTGAGCAATTCAATCCTATAGTTCTTACTGGTATAAGCGACGAGATAAAATCTCAGGTATCTAATTACATGCCGTTCGTTAATGTACGACGCATTAATTTTGCTGATAGTGAGTCTAATCCTGGCTTGATTAGCGAAAATGAACTAAGAATAGAAATAGTATATGACATTTTACCCTTAGATGATACGGATACTTTAACTATAACTGAAGTAACGAGCTAAATATTAGAGTGGTGGTACAATATGGCTAAAAAAAGACCTGTAAAATATGTTAGTAGAGATTTCCAGGATATTAAAAATTCCTTGGTTAATCATGCTAAGAGGTATTATCCTGATTCATTTAAAGATTTCAATGAAGCATCCTTTGGTTCTTTGATGCTAGACACTGTAGCTTACATCGGTGACAATCTGTCGTTTTATTTAGATTACCAAACCAATGAGGGTTTTTTGGACAGCGCAATAGAAACCAAGAACATTAACCGTCTCGCTAAACAATTAGGGTATAAGCCAACAGGAACTTCATCAACTGAGGGCGTAATAACAGTTTTCGTATTAATCCCTGCTTCTACCACATCAAGAGGGGTTGATGAAGAATATCTTCCAATTGTAAAGAGGGGTACTAAATTTGCCGCTGAAGGTGGCGGCGTATTTACGCTTCAAGAAGATATAGACTTAGCTAACCCTGCTAACGAAGTAGTTGTAGCAAAAGTAGATACCGACACAGGTGATCCAACATACTTTGCAGTAAAGGCAAAGGGCCGTATTATATCAGGCGAGTTGTTTTCTGAAACTATAACCGTTGCGGATTATAATAAATTTCTAAAACTAAAGCTTGATGGGATTGGGATTAGCGAAATCGTATCAATATTTGATACCGAGGGTAATGAATATTTTGAAGTCCCATATCTATCACAAAATGTTATATATCAACAGCTAGAAAACAGAGCCAGTGATAAAACATCTGTCCCATATAGTCTTAGACTTAAGCCAGTACCAAGAAGGTTTACTGTTGATTTTGAAGATGGCGAAACCTTTATACAATTTGGATTTGGGTCAGCGGATAATCTTACCACTGATTTGATAGCAGATCCATCAGATGTTGTTCTTAATATACACGGGAGAAACTATGAAACTGATGATAGTTTTGACCCTAGCAATTTAATAAAGAATGACAAGTTTGGTGTTGCTCCTGAAAACACAGTATTGACTATCACATATCGTGCAAACGATACAAACACTGCAAACGCCGCAGTCAATACAGTAACCACACCGTTAGAAACAGACCTAGTGTTTAAAAACAGATCTTCCTTATCAGATAATGTAATAGAGTTTATTCTATCAACTGTTGAATGCACAAACGAAGACGCAATTGTAGGAGATGTATCTGAACCAGATCAAGAAGAAATTAGAACTAGAGCGTTTGACTCTTATGCATCTCAAAACAGAGCAGTGACTAAGCAAGACTACATCGCATTATGTTATCGTATGCCAAGAGGCTTTGGTTCTATTAAGAGAGCCTCTGTTTCACAAGATAGAGACTCATTTAAAAGGAACCTCAATTTGTTTGTTTTGGCAGAGGATGACAATGATAATTTTATTGCTCCAACGGTAACATTATTAAATAATTTAAAAAACTGGCTAAACCAGTATAAAATGATCAATGATACAATTGATATCATCCCTGGAAAGGTAATAAACTTGTCTATTGACTTTGAAGTAGTAACAGATGTTGACGTCAATAAGTTTGATGTTATTAACGACTGTATTGCAGAAATAAAAGATGAGTTTGGTACCAAGAAGAATATGGGTGAACCATTTTATGTCTCCGACGTATTCAGGGTTCTTAATAGAGTACCAGGGGTAATAGACACAGTGTTTGTTGAAGTTGATGCAAAAACGGAGGCTGGATACAGTCAGTTCCCATTTGACATAGAACTGAATACCAGCCCAGATGGTAAAATTATTTCAGCCCCTGATAATGTTGTATTTGAAATCAAAGATTTTGATCAGGATGTCCAAGGAGTCGCTAGATAATGGCTATCAAGAGATACGATGCAACTCAGGATAATACTATCACTAATGCTTTCAAAGCTGATCTTAGGACCAAGGCCACTGGATCTAACATGGGTGCTTCAGATATCCTTGAAACATTTGTTATTCACGGACAGACATCATCAAGTATAAGTGCGCAAAACGCTGAAGAAGCAAGAATACTAATTCAATTTGATCTGAATAAAATAAACTCAGACAGGTCAGCAGGAACCATACCTGCATCTGGTTCTGTAAATTTTTACCTAAAGATGTTTAATGCTGCTCACGCAGATACAACCCCTGAAAACTTAACCCTTGATGTTAAGATACTATCGGCTAGTTGGGATGAAGGCCGTGGGCTTGACATGGAAAACTATACAGACGTTGGCAAGTGTAACTGGGTAAGTGCATCATCAACCACTGCATGGGCAACGACTGGATCTGATTACCATGCTCTTGCTGCCGTTAATAACTTCTCAGGATCAGTAACATTTGTAAAAGGTAATGAGGATTTAGAACTAGAGGTTACACCTGCTGTAGAGAACTGGCTTGCTGGAACAAAAACTAACTATGGATTCTTGTTAAAACAAACACAAGCAGCAATAACGGGATCATCAGGATCTTTATTTACTAAGATGTTTCACGGTAGAAGCACAGAATTTGTCATGCAAAAACCAGTCATTGAGGCAAGATGGGATGACTCTAGAAAAGACCAAAGAGGTAGTTTTATACTGAGTAGTTCTGTTTTGTCTGCTGAAAACAACTTGAACACTTTGTATCTTTACAATAGATTCCGAGGAACCCTAACAGATATAGCAGGTCTTTCAGAAAACCGATTGAGTGTAGCGTTCTACACAGCATCATCAGATGGCGCACCTATTGGTGTAAGGGCCATCGTAACTGATATCACGGGCGCTGCTACCACAGCCGTTGAGGCTGGTAAGTTGATTGAGAATGGCAATGAGATAACAGGTATTTATACCGCATCGTTTGCTACCACTAGTTCATTTTCTGAACTAAATGATGTGTGGCACAGCGGCTCAACAGAATTCTTTACTGGCTCGTTTAAGCCAGCCTCCTATAAGTTGCTCTTAGAGGACAGAACAGAACCGTACATGTCTAAGATAACAAATTTGAGTTCTCTATATTCTACTGACGATAAGCCAGTATTTAGAGTGTTTGTTCGTCCGAAACGATGGCAGCCAACAATATATTCTGTTGCATCAGTAGAGATAGAAAATACTATTATTGAGGATGCTTACTATAAAGTATTTAGAATAGAAGATAATCTTGAGGTTGTACCGTTTGGTACTGGTACAACAAACCACACTAGAATGTCTTATGATGTAAGTGGAAACTATTTTGAACTTGACATGGAACCTTTTGAATCAGGTTTTAATTACGGTATCCAATTTGCTTATTTGTTACAAGGTGATTATATTGAGCAACCAGAAGTATTTAAATTTAGAGTTGAAGATCCATAAACATGAGTATAAAGAAGTTATTTGATGCTAAAAAAGCAGGCAAAATAGGTAATGTTGCAACTACTACAGGCAAGAAGTTGGCTGAGAATATTGAATCTATCGGACAGGTTCAAGAAGCCATTGAAAAAAATACCACGTTTGTACCAAAGATAGATTACTCCAAACCAGAAAACTTTGTGAAGTATGGTTCTGCATACCGATATTATTATGATACATTCGGATACGTTAAAAACTATTACCCATATGATGGTAGCTCAAAAGATAAGTTAGAATTCTTTAATGACCTAACGCCATTTGAGCAATACATTTTAGATAATGAATACCCTAAATCTACAGGATATGTAACAATAGGGGCAATATATGGTGCTGATGGTGCATCTAAACAAGGATACACTACACCAACTACTGCTGAACATATACAGTTTAAAGGTGGCCCGCACAGTGGGACATTTTTTGCAACAGGATCACACTTATCAAATAACTTAGAATTTGGTGGAGTTAGTGGGTCAGCCGTAGAATTTTATTATAATAAGACAGAGTTTGACAGTTCAGTATCATCACCAACAGAGGTTATCCTAGATATCTGGAACGGTGTAGCAAGTGGATCACACGATTATGGACGCCTGACTATTGAGACAGATTCAGGATCAGCAGATAGGTTTTATGTTTCTTATCAATCAGGGTCAAGTGGTGTATTTAAAGCAGCAGTTCCAACCGCAGGTGGACTAACACTAGGAAGCGGCTCTTGGGATCATTATGCGTTTGTATTTTCAAACAGCGGAGCTTCAACATCAATCAGTCTTTTTGAGAACGGAACCTGTAAACAAAATAATATTCTTACTGGATCTTCAATCAATTTAGTTACTGGTAGCTTGATTGGCCGTCTTGGAGCATTGAGAACAGCCCCAGGTCCAATACAGGCAAGTGGGTATGGAGCCCAAGCAACTGCCACAGATGCTATTGATATGTCTGGATACCAAGCTGCTGGTGATCCATCTAGCAAATTCAATATAACAATACCTGTTGCCGCAGGCGGCACTAACACTGCGGTTACAATAAAGTTTGATATCTCATCAGGCGGTTCGCCCTCAAGCACAGGAGCGAATCACATCAACATAGGTACTGCGGGGTCAGGTGATGCAGCAAATGCGGCTCTTGTTATAAAGGCAATTAATGGCACCGCAGATAGTAGAATCACCTTTGGGTCAGGAGTTAGTTCAGGCATACAGGGTATAACAGCTACAGCAGGTAGCACAAGCACTAAGGTTACCCTAACAATAGACAAGGGTGGCACATCGGGTAATATTACCAGCGCTGTCGCCCACGGCGCAGGCACTGTTAATTTAGTTGACGTGGCTAACTTTACAGGCGGTGCTGTAATACCCGCAGGCGATGGCAAGCTATCAGCATCTCTAGATGAATTTAGGTTCTGGAAAGAACCAAGAGATCCAGTAGAAATAGGACAAAATTGGTATATGGCCGTCAATGGCGGAGCAAACACAACATATAATAATAGCACCCTAGGGGTATACTTTAAGTTTAATGAAGGTATAACAGAAGACTCTTCAACTGATTCTACGGTATTAGATTATTCTGGACGTTTGTCAAATGGAACATGGACAGGATATTCTACATCAGGGACTAGAAACACTGGTTCTGCTATAGTGTCATCTAGTGCTGCTCCATTTGAAGCAGGCGATCCAATCATATATGGCAATCATCCAACTTATATTTCTAGAAGAGAAGACCTATCAAATCTAGGTGAGACATACGACTTTAATAATAACTCAAGTTTGTATTACACCTTACCAGGGTGGATAATAGAACAAGATGAGCAGAATGGCTCGCAAATAGCAATCCTAACCCAAATCATGGGCAGTTACTTAGACACGCTTTACGCTCAGATTTCTAATGTTTTAACAATAAAAGATAAATCCTATGTTACGGGTAGTAACCTTGAGTCGCCAAATAATGATCGTCTTCTATCTTCATTAGGATTTGAAGCTCCTGAACTGTTTGATTCTGTCAATGAAATAGTTCGTTATCTGGACAAAGATGATAAAAGACCATTAGAGAAATCTATACATCAAATTAAGAATGTTATCTATAAAAACCTTTACAACAACTTGAGTTATATTCTTAAGTCAAAGGGTACAAGAAAATCATTTACAAATACACTAAGGTGTTTAGGAATAGATGAAAAGCTGGTTAAGATAAGTACATATGGTGACAATGTAAGTTATTCTCTAACCAGTAGTTACAAAGAGACCTCACATGAAAGTAAATATATAGACTTTACTGGACTTAGACGTGGCGATGACACTGAGGCTTCGGTATATCAGTTTTACTATGCTGATGGTTATGATGGTGGATCAAGTGGGATCATTCAACAGAACACATCTCTTGGGCCTAACACATTCACCCTACAGGCAGATATTAATTTCCCACTCAAGCCCCAACCAGGGTCTAAAAATTATGTTACTCCAGCGTCTGTGACAGCTTCGCTATTTGGTTTTCATACACCAAACAGTACTTCCGCTACAGCAACAGATACTACCTGGGCAAACCCAGAAGTTGATTATGGTCTGCAAGTTTATTCAGTTCACGCCCAAGGAGAGTACTCGCTAGTCTCATCAGAAGATGCGGCCTCAAAAGATGTGTATTTTGAAGTAAAAGATAGGCTTGGGAATATTATCTTGCAAACAGATACCATATCAGACGTTTATGATGATACTCGCTGGGTTCTGTCATTAAATGTCAGACCAGAAACATATCCATTTGCGCAAGATGTAGATGGGGCAGAAATACATAATCACAAATATATTGTTGAACTTTATGGTTCAAACTTTATGTCTGACCAAAAGAATGCAAGTTTCCAAAACAGTAGCACAGTCGTATATGCAACAGGATCTAATATTCTAACTAGCGCCAAAAGAGTATACGTTGGCGCACACAGGACCAATAACACAGGCGGAATATTACAGAGATCAGACATACGAGTTGGCGCTTGTAGGGCATGGAATAGTTTCTTGACTTCTTCTGATGTTGATCATCAGGCTAGAATTGCAAGCGTCTATGGATCACAACATCCTTATAGAAATATCAACACATTCCAAGCCAGTGGCTCAGATGTATATATCCCTAGTATAGAATCCTTAATGTTGAACTGGGATTTTGAAACTGTTACTGGATCAGATGCCAGTGGTCAATTTAGAGTAGATGATTTTACATCTGGCTCAAACTCGGCTAACTATGAAAATAATTATCAAGCAGCATATGCATCTACACAGAGACACCATTCTGCAAGAGGTGATTTCTTCAAGGCAAATGATAAACCAGCTAGAAAACAATACTTACCAACTTTAGAACTTCAGGCTCCAGAGGAAATTGCCTCTGATGATATGATCACTGTAATCCTAGAGGGGTCTGATGATGACGTCTTTGGTAGGGATAGAAGACCTGTTAGATACTCATTTGCAGTTGAGAAAAGTTTATATGATGGTATTTCCAACCAAATGCTCAACATGTTTGGCTCCATAAAAGACTTCAACAATCTTGTTGGAGAGCCAGTCAATAAATACAGAGCAGAATATAAAGACCTTGGTAAACTCAGAGAAATATTTTTCCGAAGGGTAACCAATGACAAGATAGACTTGGATAAATATCTGGATTATTATAAGTGGCTTGACGGCTCCTTAACAAATATGATAGAGCAGCTTTTCCCTGCATCTGCTATGGTGGCCCCCAATGTTCGCAATATTGTTGAGAGTCATGTTTTAGAAAGAAACAAATATCAACACAAATATCCAACGATAGAGGGTTATCCTTTTGAACCATCAGGGTCTATACGTGGTGGTTTTGACTCGCAGTATAGTTGGAGATTTAATCATCACCCGCCAACTATGACTGGATCACTTGCATCTGCGGTTGATGCGATTGACCTAGACGGCTACCAAGCTGCCGCAGATCCATCAACTAGGTTTACCATTAAAATCCCAGTTGCCGCTGGTGGTTCCAATACTACAATTACAATTAAGTTTGATGTATCCTCTACTAGTGACCCATCTAGCTTTGGATCTAATTCTATTACTATTGCTACGGCAGGGTCAGATGATGCAGCTAATGCCGCTTTGGTGGTAAAAGCTATCAATGGTACTGCTGATGATAGGATTACTTACGGTAATGACGCCGCAGGTGGCGATGATGCTATTACTAATATTGGTGTACTTGGCATCACCGCAACACAAGGCAGTAACACTAAAAAAGTAACCTTATCTATGACGGTTGCTGGCACGAGCGGTAATATTAGTAGTGCTATAGCTCATGGTGCAGGAACTGTAAATCTTGTTGATGTCAATGATTTTACAGGAGCAAGCGATAAAATATTAAAAGAAGCTCAAAATGAAAATTGTAGCTGGTGGCAGGGTCGTGCTGATCGTGATGGTGTTGCTCTTTCGCTTGGGCCAAACGCCGCTGCCTCAGCAGGAGTTCAGCTAGACAGACAAAACCTGTTCAAAGTAACTGGTAGATCTGTCTTAGAACAAAACAGAAAGAAATTATATAAGTTTGAATCCGTTGTGACTAACAACATAGTCGGCGGCTCAAACGAATTTGCCAACAAGGCAAAAACTAATGTCTTATCTTTTAGTTCAGTAGCATCAGCTAAAGATTGCACTGATGCGGTAGTTCCGCCAGGATCTCCTCTAGAGAAAGTTCGTCAAGGTTTCCGTGTTAGTATAGCAGGAGAAAATTTCAAAGGTAATCGTCTAGCTCCATTTAGTTTGTATAATGCTTTGAATGAAGGCACTCACAATAAGATGTTAACAGATAATGGACTGTCAGGATCTCAAATAACTAATTTACACGAAGACGCTTACTTTGGATCGGGCTATGAAGTTCCTATGCAGGGTCCGTTCACTAATACACATGTAGGTGGATTATTAGCTAGAGCTAGTGGGCTAAGAATGCAAACTGATCCGACTCTTAGAAGAGAGAAATTTAGATTATCTGTCTCTAGCGGCACTGGTGTTCTAGCGAACATAGACACAGAAACAGGTGCCTT
>Ga0098038_1001341_pt1 | contig 10608 bp, 12 predicted proteins | sample 5B_taG_FD_75051 | JGI IMG/M metagenome (GOLD analysis project Ga0098038, IMG submission 75051) | Marine viral communities from the Subarctic Pacific Ocean - 5B_ETSP_OMZ_AT15132_CsCl metaG | ecosystem: Environmental > Aquatic > Marine > Oceanic | place: Pacific Ocean | collected 2015-01-08 | reverse complement strand
AGATAGTAGGGCTTAGAAAAGCACTGTCTGAGATACAGACACCACTAGACATACTGAACCATAAGAGGTACATGCATGTGGGCGACCTACTATTCAGTGGTGCTAGAGACTCATTGACTAACAATGGTGTACCAAGAAGAACCCTGCCAGTCATGAAACTGGACAACCAAAAACTGCACAAGTTCCTATCTCTATTGCGAAGTATGGGATTGCTACGTAGGGCTCTATTGAGTGACTCGATGATTTACAACGACTCTGCTAAGACAGAGTACGTTAACACCATATTTGAGGATGGAGAAATCTGTGATATGCAACTAGACCACTTGTCTGGTGTCATGCAACAATGGACAGAGGAAGCAATATCTGATGTTGGGCTACATATATCTTCCAACCTCCGTAATCAACTAATACACAGTACTGACCAAGACATGGGGCAGGTAGTGTGTAACGGAATCAGAGATGCTTGGGATAATAGACAGATGACTCCAGTATACAACTCATTGGTGTCATCATTGTTCACATGGAGCAGGGACCCTGAGGACAGGAGTGCTTCACAGAAGGGCAAGGGTATTCAGTTACTATCAGAAACACCTTCGGGTCATGACATGTTCCACACAGCATCGAGTATGTTTATGACTCTAGAGACAGCGAAGAATGCAACCACTGCTGAGTTACTAGCGACACTAGACATGGTTCCAGTACATAACCTATCTACTGGGCAGTCATGTCTTAGAGATATGCTACGCCATAATGGGAGTAGCCTTTACATTCGTACATGCCCAGCATCACCTAGGCCTGGTGTTCTACCTAACATCAAAGCAGAGTCAGTAAAAGAGTTCGTGGATGGTGTCAGATACCTAGCCAATGCTATGTCTGACCCTGACCACCCCGACTATGACCCCGAAGGTGAGTTGTGTGTCATGAAATACATGGAGAGTGACATGTCTGGTGTGCTAGTCAAAGGCCATGGGAGCATGGTGGTTGGTCTTGGTACATCCGGTGTTACTGCTGGAGAGGGCTCGACACTAGTAATACCAATGAGCGATGTACTCTCTGATAAATTAACTCACCAATTCAATTTGATGATGAATGCTGCACCTGATGGTTTCGATAACCATGAGATAGAGATGGTATGGCCTCGTGATGATGTAGAAGGGAATTATGGACATGGTATGGATGTAACAGAAGTCATCACCGAAGCGGGTTACATGGAATCAAACAGAAAGCCAGTCATTACCCAAATCAGAGGACTAGGCAAGGCTAAGCCGGCACTCAAACCACCTTCTACTTATGTAGACCAAGAGACAGGTGAGTCGGTAACTATGACTATCAGAGGAAATGTTCCACACGGTGTGGTATCACAGGTGCATTACGAGGATGTAGGTAAAGGAGACTTAAGCGATTGTGCTAAACTAGAGGCTGACCTCAAGAGTGGCCTCATTGTTGAGGGACAGAAGGACTTCGTCATCTATTGCCCATCAGGTAGTACTAACTGCCACGCTGCTGGAGTAGCAAACGACCATGATTTGGCTATCATTTATGCTCCTGTGCATGAGGATGTTACATGGACAGAAGTCGGAGGTTGGGTCACAACAGCGACAGGTGTAGAGCCATCACCATACGATGCAACACCGTTCACACCATACTTCTTCGATGGTTGCAGAGATGGTGATAGATATTGGGATTACGGCTATCACTCTCTATCACAATTCTTCCACACTTACATCAGCAGTCCTTACAATGACCCTCGCTTCGAGGCATATTTGGCTGGTTTCTACTCTACTTGGATTATCAAGGCCACACTAGCAGTGGGTCTTGGAGAGAGTAGGCATGGTTATCACAGTCAAGCAAAGTTCACCATGAAGGCAGGCCTAATGCCTCTCCTCTTACTCAAAGCCTCGAATCGGTTACCTATGTTCAAGCATGGGATGCAAGGTAGGAGAACAGACTTCTATGAGGTGTTCAAAAACAGAGAGATAGGACTTGATGGCATGCTTACTGCTCTAAAGGGAGTGCGTGAATGCTTCACTAGAAATATCAGTTGGGCTTCCTCATACGGAGGTAACAATTATTGTAAGTCAATAGAGAAAGCGATAAAGTCAGTCGAGGCATTGATTGACTTGAAGAATGGAGGCAAACTCAGCAAAGTGCTAGGCACAATCAATACACTAGAGAATGCAGTCCACAACTGCTCATACTTCTTCGATAAGTTTGTATCATCCAAGGCATACTTCGACATAGGGACTAGCAATCACCTATCCTTATCGACTATACCTCAGCAATACATGACTGTCGTACCACTACACACACATTTCTATACTAACATTGTTGATGAGCCACAGAAGGTGTCAGATGACGGTCATGGGAACTACGAACTTCGTACACTACAGCCTTTCAACTTACATATCATGCAGTCTATGAATAAACTCATAGATTTACCCATTGATTCAAATGGTATTGAGATATTGAATGGAGATTATGGCTCTAGAGTACTCAAGCACGTAGAGTCAATCATGGATTATTTGTCACATCACGATGAGAATCACCATTTACACAAGGTAGGACAATGTCTTCTACCGAATTGTGCTAAGCATGAATGTGTAGAGAACCGATGGAAAAGTGAAAACGACATAGAGATAGATGCAAAGGTAATACATAATATGCAACACATTATTGGTTCAAGAGATATTGGATTAACGTACGATGATGACCCTTACGCATATTTCAAACACAAACTCACACCAAGAGGAAAACCAGACCCTACCGGAACTGTGTTCACATCCTCACATAGACTCTCTGAGCAATCAAACAAGCCATGTTACGAGGAATTGATTGATGCTAATCTCAAGATGATAGCAGACATAGAAGTTCCAGTGTTGAAGATAGTTTCCGAGTACACATCCGGAGGGACAACTTACAGAGAGGGAGATTGGGTACTACACCCTGATGCACTTGTTGCTGCTCTATATGGTAAGTGGGTAAAAGCGATACCATTTGAGAATGTTACTATGCTAGATGTCGAGCATATCTTTAGATTCATAATGAAAGGTGATTTCCCTGAGCATGACCATCCATCTATGTTCTTGAACTCAGTTATTGAGTCATTGGCTGCCGAAGCGAAGAACTGCTACAATCATATGCTCGTGTATTACAGTCATTTAGTAGAAGGTACTTTGAGTGTCGCACCACTAAGAGAGCCCATTTCTACTGCTCGATACATGCTGACTCTATGGTTGAGCGAGTATATAGTCCGGAAAGATGGGTGGGATGTAGGCGTCTACGGTTCTAACCCAGATATATCATTACCTGACAACTCAATATGGCGTACGGGTGTAAAGTCTGAATATCACTCAAAGCACTCATCATACCCAAACACAGTGTTCTTTGGTCACACAACGAACCAACTATTGCAAGTCCTAATGTCGATTATCGACATAGACACCTTAAAACAAATATTGGAGGAAGAAAAATGAATACACAAGAAGAAATATGGAAGCACATGAAAGTAACAGTAGGAGAAAGTGGTGACGTGGTTAAAGACTTCGCACCTGAAGATTGGCTTAGTCATTTTGACAAAGTCGGTGATGTCAAAGTATCAGACGTTCCCCACTTTAGGGTCAAGATAGGCAATATGATAGACTCTAACAAGTTACACATACAATTTGGAACAGACGATGTAACAACCCTGCACGATAAGATAAAGTCAGAGTTACGCACTCCTTTTGTCTTACTAAGCGGTAAGTGCATAAGAGGCTACGGCCTAGCATTCGATTTGATTGTTAAGTCGGGTACTGTAGACTGCCACCAACTCACAGAGTTAGGACATAAGGTTCGAGCAGCAAAGGGTGTACAAGTAATGTCACTAGCCCAAGCAGATGACTACTGCATGATGGAGTTTGTCGGTATAGAGGATGGCCAAGATAATGCAGGTGAGCCATGTAAGATGCTCGTCTTTGAATTAGCACCAGAATGCAGGCTATACATTAGATTCTCAGAAATAGAGCCAGTAGTGATAGATGGTACAAAGAATCTACCGGAACTAAGAGCAGAGTGGCTTCTTGCTTGGCTTTGTGCCAACTACCTAGCACAGGAGGAAGAGTGAATGTTTCCGGACATAGACCCAGTAATGTTAGTCTTCCAGTCATTCTTGAATGCACAGGCAGAGAGCCCAAAAGGATGTACTGAAAAGATATTATCTACAGATACACCAGTCTTGGAGGCAGTGCTACAATTCGCATATCGAGTAGATACTGATAATAACACAAAATTAGAGAATTACAGACAGGCAATAATCTCTCAAATAGAGAATATAGTAGTACCAGTAGACACTTGTCTAAGAACAACATTCCCAATATCAATGGAGGGACACGAATGAGTTATAACACACATTATGGAACATACAACACATACAAGAACGAAAAGACAGAATGCCACTGGGGTAATCCCCTAGTGTTCACCACACATGACGGAATAGAAGTCTACGCTGGTGGTAGTAGCCGAGGAGGCGGATGGTGGAAAATGGAGCCACTACCCGACCTAGCAATGGGGCCTGACAACGAGGTTCGCAAGGGCTACTCATCATTGGAAGTTAAGACCAAGTTCAAGAACATGGATGGATGGTCATGCACAGAGAACCTTGTAACAAGAGAGCCACCTGCAGTATTGGAGATGGATTTCCCTGACTACAATGTACCACAGGATTGCTTCAAGCCATTTTGGGAATCTATTGCTATTGATATCAGAGAGAAAGGCATCAAGACCATTCATTGCATGTGCATGGGTGGTCATGGTAGAACAGGAATACAACTAGCCTGCCTACTATGGCATCTATCGACAGAAGAGGAGAGGAAGGCTTGGCCGGATGCTTACACCCTAGTCATGGATATTAGGAACGCATACTGCCACTCTGCAGTCGAGGCTGACTCACAGCAGTCATATGTAGCAGCGATGTGTGGAATACCAAGAGGGGAGAACCTACCTTTCCACAAGGGATATGGTACTTACAGTCAAGGGTCTGTTGCTAAGAAGAAAGACAAAGTGACTACTGCACACAATAGAGGAATCCTAGAATGCACAGAGTGTGATTTCATATGCCATGAAGATAAGGTTGACGACTTGGAAGAAGGCGAGTTCTGCTGGAATCACAATTGTCATGGGAAATTGGTAGACGTTACCAGTATGATGGTAGATAGAACTTCTACCAAATATATTAGTAGTTCATGCCTATGTCTCACCACACTCGATGTTACATCAGAATTGAATGTAATGAAGGTTGATGTACTGAGTAGAGATTTGATGACTGAATTACACGGGGAGGGCTGGCCAAAGGTCATGCAGAGTCTATTCAATCAGCATAAGAAGACTACACTACGTGGCAAGTTACTACGCAACCTAAACAAGGCATTACTTGACGAGGATGATGGCGATAGAGAGGATATTCTAGTATGCGTCACAGATACGACATGTGATGAGAGGATGTTTGAGTCTACTAAGCCCGATTACAGTAAGAAGTCAGACTTGAAGTTCACTAGCAGAAGTTTTGTCCAGTGTGGTTTTTGTTCTACTAAGGCTAACCCAAGCAGGATGACCTATGCACATAATGTGAAGACCGACAATTCTGTTGGTAAATTAAGACATATGTGCTCAGAGTGTGCTATCAAGATGGGGGACATGGAGTTTGAGTCTCGCATCGAGGTGGGGAAACTTCTCACTATACATATGTGTCAGCCTGTGATTGGTGATACCAAAGCAGATGAGTGGCCAAGAGGCCACCTAATAGATGGAATCAGTCCTAATTATGCACTACGTCTTAGAATGAGGCGTGAGCAGAATAAGCCGCATACCAAGGATTATGATGATGATGACCTATCTGGTAAGTATCATCAATATTCTCAAGCAGATGGATGGCAAAGTTTAGGGATTTCCAAAGTAGATTACTCTGATGATGAGACACTAGACGCTCTGATGTATGATGATGCAAGATTCGATGACGGGGTGAATTGGATATGAGTGACGAATCTATTGCTATCAATGACTACTTAGCAGCCAAGCACGATGCAGAAGAGGAGAAGCCTGAGAACAGGCTCAAGCAAGTAAAAGAGATAGTTGGGGAGGCTCATCATAGCGTATGTATGGACTACTCCCCCGAGAGAACAAAACACCTGCTGGAGGTGGCACTAAAGTGCATAGACAGACACATAACCGAAATAAAGGAGGAAAAAGAATGATAGGAAAAATGAGTGAAGAAGAGATAATCGAGAGATTGGAGACCAGTGAAAGAACAGTAGAGGAGTTGAAAGGACTCTTGACTGATAGTCTAAGTTTAGTCAATGAACTTCATACTAAACAGAGAGAGATGCAGAAAGAAGCGAGAGTTACTGGGGAGACTAGTTATCTTCTAGCCAACAGCATAGCGAAGTACATCTCCTTAGATACCGAACAAGTTGCTCGAGCAATAGTAGAGAGTAAAATAGTCAACAAAGATTTGCAAGACTTGATGGAGACAATCAAGAGCAATGTAGACAGCAAACTAGAGGAATTGGGTAGTGGTAAAGTTACTGATGAATTAGTAGATAAGATGGTCAAGGTAATGGACGTAAAAATTGCAGAGTTAGTCGCAACTGAAATAGATGCAGAAGAAATTGCGGCACATATGTCTATAGAGGACATAGCCTACCATGTAGACGCAGAGAATGTTGCATACAGTATGTCTGTTAGTGATGTCGCTGGTTATGTAGACACAGAGTATGTCGCCAGTTATATGGACCCACATGATGTCGCATCACAAGTTGACCTTGATGATTTAGCAAGCAATATCGACCTCGATGTTTTAGCAAGCAAAGTTAAGGAGTTGATGGACTAATGGAGTTCAAACGCCCCCCATCTGAGGATGAAGTAATCAATTCAGAAAAGTGGAAAACCCATGGGCTCTCCGAGGAGACTGCTCTATTGATGAGAGTCCTCTTAAAATTGAAGGAGGATTTCGATGAAGGTGCACACTATTTCTTCGAGGGAATGCATGACGCTGATGGGAATCTATCTCCCCTCATTAGTGATGACCTTCCAAATGTATTGAGTAGTGAAGGTGATGATGATACTGGCATACTCGAGAAGACTATGTTGCCTTGGGACACAACCGGAGAAAAGATTTGGGCATGGGATGGTGCTATGTATTCTTTACACTTTTTCTTGATTAACATATGTGATTTCGATGCAGAGATTTGGACAGTAGATTTCCTTGATGAGCAAATGAAAGAAATCCACCATGGACACATAGGTACTAAGAATGCCATGCAATCTTTGGCCGAATCAAGCGAGTTTATCCCCTCACAATTGGCGTTCGTGGTTAGTTGCCTAGCAGAGATGGCAATGCACGAGGATGATGAGCGAATGAACGATAGTTGGTCTGTGTGCTGTGTTCTACACAAGAAGGCCAACACTCTCACACAGGCCTTGTTTTGGACACCCGAGAGAACTAAGAAGGCACTAGAATTAGTGCAACCTATGATATTAGACGAAGAGGAAGTGATAAAATGATAAGAGAAGAGATGAAAATAGATATGAACAATAAGACTGTAACCGTTGGGAATGTAGTCATTGATATGGCTGGAGGTATCATTACCATCGGTGCTCATGCAAACCTCGAACCAGCAATAGAGCAGGTAGAGGAGAAGAGCATCCGTCAAACCGGAGTCGGTTATGAAACACCCAAGAGTTGCTCTAAGTGTGGTATGCTAGGAACTAACAAACAAACTTGCGAATCGATTTTTGATGAAGAGATAGGTGAATGGACTCAGAAGCATAGAGGCAAAGGAGATGTTGATGAGATACCTATAATGCAACAGGCTAAGCCCATCCATAAGCCAATAACTGCAAAGCAGAAAGCCCAATTTAAGTCTGAAAGGAGAAGCAAAGTAGGGAGGAAAATGATGATAGAGAGTGTTTTGTGCACCGTTACTGAACACATCAAAGGAACTCTATACAAGGTCAAAGCCCAAGAGCAAAGAGCGAGCAATAGCGGTGGATTACCTACTACTGTGAATGTCACACGTTATGCTTCACATAACAAGGCCAAGAACATATGGTCTTGGTGGGAGAACAAGGAGGGTCAGTATGCCTAATTGGTGCCATAATGACTTACACATATGTGCCCCTACTAAGAGCAAATTGAATATCATTCTCAAGAAACTAGGGTGCAAGGAAGACCCCCCACAATTGAAACTAGGGTCAATAGTTCCCGAGCCGAGAGAGTTGATGGAACAAGAAGATGGGCAGGATGGCAACGGGTTCTCTATGCCTGGATGGTATAACTGGAGATTAGCAAATTGGGGATGTAAATGGGACATAAATGATTGTACGGTTGATGAAGACATCGGGTTTGAGTATTATGACATGCCTGAAGGTTGGACTAGAGCAATCATCAATTTTGAAAGTCCGTGGTCCCCACCCTCAGAGTGGCTTCATGCTCTTGCTAAGAAATACCCCGATGCAGTAGTAGCGTTAGTTTACAACGAAGGAGGAATGTGTTTCGAGGGAGAGTTGGTGATAAAAGGAGAAGATGTCCTTCACGAACAAACTCGGGATATGAGCCCAGAAATAGAATACTTACTCACCGAAGGAATGGAGGAGTGAAGAATGGGTAGTTTCGCATTTATGTGTAGTTGCGGATGTGGCTTGGAAGTAAGCCCCCAATACAAGACATTTGAGGGTACATGCCACAGATGTGGCAACCATTTGCAAGATGGTGGAGTGGCGGTAGCCTTCATGCCTGACGGTGAGCATATTGTAGATACCTACGAAGACTACGGAGAGATAGGTGAATTAGACCTGTATGCTTGGTTGGGTAGGGCTAACAGACCGAGATTGTGTGATAGTATGAAAGGATTTGATTTAGATATGAATCCCGAGGCTTTTTGGGAAGCAACTAGGAACAGAGACGAGGATTCGATGGATACCGATAGAAATGTCGGAATCGACCTTTTCTATGATAAAGATGAGGATTACAAATACCATATCAAGATTGCATTTGATAATTGTGTATCACATAATAACTCTCCTAGCGATTATAGACACCAAGGCATATCAACAGGTGCACCTAATCAAGGATTTGGCAATGCACAGAGACTTGACTGCTGTGGTGAGATGGTATGCCTAGACTGTACTGAATCATGTTGTGAGAGGTGGTGATAGAATGAAAACCAGAGAACCACCATACGCATCTTGGTACCCGAAACCTAACATAGCGACCGAGGACATTAATGGGTTTGCTTGTGAGATAGCACACCAAATCACGGTAGAGCATTTCAATGCATTACATCTACCACATACTGACGATGAAGGAGAGATATTGACTTACACAGAAGAGGCACAACCATTCTTTGATGAATGGTATGATTATATACACTACCAACTCCAGCAATGGGGTCTGATAGAAAAAAAGGAGGAAAAAATATGAATGAAGAAGAAAGAAAAGGCATAAGAACAGATGCGGTTGGTCATGCACCGGATAAGTATGACAAGGCAATAGCCTACCTAACGGAGAACCCTGACGAAATACATGAGGCTTGGGGAAATCCAAGTACTATGGAAGGTCGAGGTGGAGAACTATTCGGCTTTGTTGGCCCTGAGTGGGGTAGTAACAACAACAGATACGACGTTAGAGGTGAAATAAGCGGAACATGTGGTTGCCTGCAGCAGATAAGAGCAGCCTACAAGAATGAGGATGTCCAATACATGAATGAATTGGAAAGCACCGACATGGCTTTGTCTTTTTGGCCTAGACAATGGGCTAGAATAGCAATGGATAGAAGACTGCCTTATGATGAGGATGAAATTGGTGTAGAGCATCTACCTGTATTTGCTGAATGGCAAAGGAAGATTGACGACCTACGAAGAGCAGATGGCATGGAGGTGCCTTACTGATGCGTAATAACCTACTCTGCAGATGGTGTGGGGTTAGGTTAGCCTTTGGGCATGACCGGAGATTTAAGTGCTCTAGTTGTGAAAGCAAGGGGGCGAAAGCCCCCTTGTCCCTTAGTGAGGAGGAATCAATATGACATATATGAAAATAAAAACACAAACAGGAACAGCAATGATATTAATGACCGAAGTGGTAGCAATAGTCCGCCGCCAGCAGGAGATAGACTTACACATGAGAAGTGGGACGATATTCGTCATCCCAGACTATAATTCGGAAGACTATGGAGCCTTACTGAACATGTGGGAGATGTTCAACCGAGAAAATTGGTGGGGGGATGACAAAGCACCTCGTTCACCAGGATATGTAGAAGGCGGAGAGATGCATGAACTTTGACACAGACAAATACGAAAACATAACACCAGAGAGATGGGCAGTAGATGAGGAAGACCCATGCCGTGTGATGGATGTACAGGAATGCACCATCGCAAGGACTGACTTCGTAGACATAGATGAGGAGAGGGAGTGGCAGTTAGCCAATGCACAACTCATAGCAGACGCACCATTACTACTCGCAGAAGTCAAGCGTATTCAACAGGACACACTCAAGGTAGTGAGTGATTGGTTCGACAGTGACGAGAACGAGTGGCGTAGGTTGGAACAGGCGCTCGGTCTACCACTTACACCATTGT
>Ga0098038_1001338_pt1 | contig 10613 bp, 21 predicted proteins | sample 5B_taG_FD_75051 | JGI IMG/M metagenome (GOLD analysis project Ga0098038, IMG submission 75051) | Marine viral communities from the Subarctic Pacific Ocean - 5B_ETSP_OMZ_AT15132_CsCl metaG | ecosystem: Environmental > Aquatic > Marine > Oceanic | place: Pacific Ocean | collected 2015-01-08 | reverse complement strand
AGAGCATACGACTTTGTATCTCAAGAGATAAGAGCAGCAGAAGACCCTGAGTTTGAAACCTTTTACACTAAGAACATTCTTCTTAATGAAGGTATGAGAGCATGGATGTCATCTGTAGATCAACCGCATGAGAACTTCGTGTTCCCAGAAGAAGTGTTACCAAGAGGTAACGCACTATAGGTTGACAGATAAATAAATCAACCGTATAATAAGAGACCCTTCGGGGTCTCTTTTTTTCTTTCTATGACTTTTTTAATAGGCATAATGTCCTTTGCAAATTTTGTATTCTATCCTCTAGTGATAGCAACAATCATTGCGTTTATTATTGAACAAATCTTTAGATCACAAGACAAAGCACCTGAAGTGCTTAGGTCTATGGCAGTACGAAAATATTTCTGGAGACAAGCATGGCTCTTTAATATCATTTGGTTTGTTGGATACTTTATTGTTATGATTGCTATGAGAGGACAGCAAAGTCCTATGCCTGATATGATTTGGCAAGGGTAAAACCAAATTTGACTTTTGGTTCCCAGATATCCGCTAAAAAATCTCGGCAAATTTTTTGACCCCTATAGTTTTTTAAAATGAGCAAGATAGACACACAAGGAATGAGTGGTGAAACAACTGAGGGATGTACTGACAATGTATATCCTAAAGATGAGAATGGTAATATCATCTATCCAACATATATTCCCACACCATTACCATTACTTGAACCTAAATTAAGACAAGAGTTAAAAGATCTTATTAATGAAGTCCTTGACGAAAGGGAATATCAAAAGAAACTTAACGGTCCTTATGATGTACCTGAATACAATTATCGTTTAGATGAGTTACAAGAATGAGACTAGGTGTTATGTGTTCTGGCAACGGAACCAACTTCGAGAACATAATCCGTTCAGTCAATAAACATGAAGTAGTTATCATGGTACATGATAAGAAAGAGTGTGGTGCTGCTAAGAGAGCAGAAAAGTTTGGTATTCCTCATTGTCGTATCAAGGCAAAGCATGAGGATGATATGGTAAAATTATTTGAAGCGTGGGATGTAGATCTTATAGTTCTTGCTGGATACATGAGGATAATTAAAGATCCTTCTGCTTTCCCTGCTCCTATTATTAATGTACACCCATCATTACTACCCAAGTACAAGGGATTGAATGCTGTAGAGCAAGCACTAGATGCTGGTGAGGAGGAGACTGGATGTACTGTTCACTATGTTAATGAGGAATTAGATGGTGGAGAGATAATAGATCAGTCTAGAGTACATGTATGTAAGGGTGATACTGTTGAAACTTTAACTCATCGTATACAACGTGCTGAGTATAGGTTATTACCTCTAGTAATAAATGATTTATGCCTTTAGATGACTAGATAAATATTTCTATGGCATACTATTATCCTGAAGGTTATTTTGGTCCTATCTGCGATGCTCCTTGGAGTGATGATGAAATCGCAGATAGATCTCGTCGTGCTATTCCTGAAGTAGTAACAGATATTATTGATGAGTGGCCAGATCCGAATGGAGATCTCTTCCCACCGTGGGGACCATTTAATGTTCCTGGAGGACCAGGTCATACTCTTATAGGTAGAAATTGTAAGGTCAGACCTGATGGTACTTTATATGACTGTGTTAACACATATAATGATGGTGAAGGTGATGGCGATGGTGATGGTCCAGACCTTACTGACTTTGGATTAACAGATCAGTTCTTTGTTCCTATCTTTGATGCAAAGACGTGTAAACCATTTGATCCTGACATTAATATAAGACCATTTACTTTCATTAATGCTGATGGTACTACCACTGTAAAATATAAGAGAGAGAAATCAACACCAGTAACATTCCCTGTTGAGAGTGCTCAGTGGAGTGAAGAAGGTAATGAGTTTGGAGTATGGGTCAACCCTGCTGTATGTACATTACCAGGTGAAGATCAGAGTGTTACTTATATGATTGACATACCAACTACAGCAACGTATGGGTTCACATTTGCTGCTGACCTCAATGGTGCCATTTATTTAAATGATAGTAGCACTGCACTTATAAACGCTACTGGTGGTATCTTCAAGACTGGTTCACAGAGTACTCCATACACAGCAACAACAACTTTAAATGCTGGTACTCTTAAACTAACAGTTGGTATGAGTAATGATTGGGGTACAGATAATACTTGGTACGTTAACCCTGCTGGTATAGGTTGGAGAGTTTATGATGGATCTGATAATACTTTAGCAACCTCTTTACAATGTACTGCTGCTGGTAATACAGGTCAAGCAGGTACTAATGATTGGGTTAGAAGTGGTCCTCCACCTAATCCAGAAGTACCTTGGGGTACTTTCTTGGATGATTATGCAATATATTCACCTCCATTACCTGCTGGTGATGTTGTAGACCCTAGAATAAAGGTAAAGCAACAGGCAATTACTTACATTACTATTAGTTCTGAGATAGCTGCCTCAATAAAAGTAGAAGGTGATAACCAAGCAAACTTTAAATGGGAATTACCTAACGGTAATATAGTTCACAATGGTCCTGTTGATTATGGTAATAATACTGTTGGACAGAGTGATCAGATTATAAACTTAGGTTTATTGCCAGTAAGAGATCATAAGTTAACTTTTGATATTACTAATGATGTTAGAGGTGAACCTTACGAATGGTCTAAAAATCCAGGTGGATGGTACATAAAAATCTGTCAAGGTGGAGTGTGTTCTGGTGATAACACTATTGATTGGGTTAGATCAGGACCACATCCTGCATGGCCACAGTTCATGGATGACTATGCAGTTTATCCTTCCAATGTTCTTACGTTAGAGGGTGTTAATCATACTGCCAACTACCTTGCAACGTGTCCTAGTGCAGGAACTTATACTCTTGAGTGTAGAGCAGATAACTATGCAGCATTTACATGGGATGGTGCTAGTGTAGGAAGTATAGGACAGAATACATCACCTTTCACTTCTTCTTTCTCTAGTAGTACAACGTTTAATATTACTGGTGTTGCGGTTGGAGATCATACACTAGGAGTGACAGTTTATAATGGTACAGGTAACAGTAGTTGGACTAACAATCCAGGTGGTGTGGCATTCGTCTTGCGTGATGCTAGTAATAATGTTATAATGACTTCACTTGATCTGAACAACGCTGGAAACGGAAATTTACTCTGGCATACCAGACTTGCTTCAGGTTATGAATATTATGTACCATGATTAAACCTTATACTGCACTCCCGCCAGTTTTACATGTAAAGGATAGTCCTACTGCAGGGCAAGGACTATTTGCTAAAGAAGATATCGATGCCATGATGTATCTTGGTGTCTCTCATGTTCTATATTTTGATGAAATTATTAGAACTCCTTTAGGTGGGTTTATAAACCATAGTGAAGATCCTAACTGTGTAAAATGGCATGAGGGAGATATCTATCACATGAAAACTATCAAACCAATCAAAAAGGGTGAAGAACTATTTCTCAAGTATACATTTTATAAAGTAACATAATGGAATTAACAGAAGAAAACGTACTCAAAGTGTTAGAGGAAATCATTCCTTACATTGAAGCTGATGGTGGATACCTACAACTTTATGAAATAGAACACGAAACAGGATATGTTAAGGTAAAACTCGGAGGTGCATGTGAAACATGTGCTATGAGTACCATGACATTGAAGCAAGGTATCGAACGTAAACTGATGGAAGAAATTCCTGATGTTGTTGGTGTTGTACAGGTACTATAATGGAACTACCAAAGATTAATAAAGATCAACTTACAAAACAACTTAGAGAGGTTGTTGGTGATAATGATATTGAATTTGATGCCATAGTTGATCCCACAGATATAGTTATTGATGACTTCGATGAAGATGCATACAACGAAGGCAGACTAGAAGTTGCTCAGAAACTAGTGGAAATTCGTAAGGAAATACAGAAAGATTTACGTCGTAAAGAACACTTGACAGATATGTAAGTGTGTGGTAGTATAAATAATACTGATACAAAGGACTCGAAAGAATCGTAACCCTGTGTAGATGTCAAAGGTTTCCCATGTCGGGGAGACTATCATCCGCAGGTTTTTTTATGCCTTGCGAGATACTTTAAACAATCATGTCAATCAAATCAACAATCGCTGCTGTAGCAGCATCACCATTTCTCTTCGCTGGAGCCGCTTTTGCTGGTCCTTATGTGAACGTAGAAAGCAACCTTAGCTATCCTGATGGAGAGTACTCTGCAGCAACTACAGATGTACATATCGGATACGAAGGAACAGTAGGTTCTGAAGGTTCTATTGCTTACTATGTACAAGGTGGTCCTTCACTAGTACACAGCGAAACTGCTGACGATACAGAGACAGAAATCTCTGGTAAGGTTGGTGCTTCTGTACCTGTTACTAATGATCTTGCTGCTTATGCAGAGATCTCTGGTGCTACTGCTGGCGAAGACAGCGATGGCGACACCATCCGTAACTGGGGTGCTAAAATCGGTGCTAAGTTCACATTCTAAGTAGAAGTGAATATCTAAATAAAGGGTGACTTCGGTCACCCTTTTTTGTTCTTTAAACACATATGAATTTTACAGTCTACACACGAGACGGTTGTCCGTACTGCACACAGATCAAACAAGTGCTATCTGGTAAAGGTTATAGATATGCAGAATATAAATTGGGGGTTGACTTTCAACGAGAAGCATTCTATACTCAGTTTGGCAATGGGTCTACATTCCCTCAAGTTGTTTTAAATAACGAGAACCTTGGTGGATGTACTGACGCAGTTAAGTACCTACGAGAAAAAAATCTTGTCTGATGGAAGAATTCTACGACCTTGTTGAACATGCTATCGATGCAGCATTTGAAAAAGAAATGTATCTTTTCAAATGCTATACTTATTTGAAGCACATCAAGGCAACACGTAGACAGGTGAAAGAGTTTATTGATTCTAGTACTGCTGGAGAATTAGCTTTAGTAGTTTACGATCTTGATGGTTACATCAAAGGTGGTAAAGACAATGAACACTGTCAACTTAAAGAAGCATACGGTCACTTAGGCAAACCAAGAGCAAGAAAAATACGAAAGTATCTTCATGCTATACTGAGTGATGCTTGGCAATACGAGATAGATCGTAAACCAGGTCGTAAGAAACTGTCTAAATAAAATTAACTAGGGAGAAACCTATGGAAATTGCATTAACTGTTTTAATAGTAATCGGTGCATTCATACTAGGGATTACGGTCTCTTGGTTGGCAAAAGGATACGTAGAAGACTACGTTGAAAACGCTGCTTATGCCAGAGCAGTAATACATCCCGAAATGTTGGACGGTGATGGGAACATGTTACATGATGAACTCATTTACCTTCGTACTCAAAATCTAGAAATTGAAGAAAATGATGAGGACTAATTATGGTTGCTAAATCTATGGAAAATAGTAATCCTCGATTACTATTAAGTGAGATCTTACGTAAAGTTTCTAATGCTAAAACCAAAGCAGAAAAAATAAAACTGCTTAGGGAAAATAATAGTGTTGCATTACGTCAGTTATTAATTATTAATTTTGATGACAGTGTGGTCTCTATTATCCCTGAAGGGGAAGTACCTTACACACCTAACGATGCACCTGTAGGCACTGATCACAGTCGCTTAGAGCAGGAGTATAGGGGTTTATATAGGTTCTTTAAGGGTGGAGATACGAAACTCCCAAGTCTTAAAAGAGAATCTATGTTCATTCAACTCCTTGAAGGACTTGCTGCTGAAGAAGCAGAACTTCTATGCTTAGTTAAAGACGGTGGACTTTCAAAGAAGTATAAAAGGATTACTAAGGCGGTTATTTCTGAAGCATTCCCCGCAATTGAGTGGGGTGGTAGAGGAGGATGACCATGAACATTCTTAATGAAGATTGTGATCCAACACTCGCACAAGATAAAACATTACCTTATAATGCATATCTTGTGGAGTATATTAAGGAGGATAGAATCGCATATGATTTAGCAACATGCGGTACCTCCGTAGAACTCTTTGATGAGTACTATGATAAGTACAAGAAAAACTTTAAAACTTTGAAGCAAGCAGAGGGAAAAGTCAATCCAGTTTTATGGAACAACAATAAGAAGAAAGCGAAAGCACCTAACAAACCTAAAAAATGACTGTTTACTTTGATAGAACTAAAGGAGCAGCAGAAGAAGACGCTGCTGCTGATCAAGAAAAAGAGATCAAGAACAAAAGAGACATTGCTAAGGGTGCTGAAGTCCTAGCAAATTTTACTAGACCATTAGCTCTTATGCTATTATGGAACTGGATAATGCCTGGTTTGTTCGGACTAGTAACGATAGGTTACTTACAAGCATTTGGTCTGTATGTTATGTCCAGACTTTTATTTAATCATAAGGAAATTTCAGTATATGAGTAAAGTATCATTGATTTCTGTGACACCTGACGCAGAGAAAACTATTGGTTATGTTGCTAGGGTATCAAACCCTAAAAATCAGGACAATCCAAAGGTTGCTGGACTATTAAAGTATTGTATTAAACATGGACACTGGAGTGTCTTTGAGCAAGCACACATGAGTGTAGAGATTGAGACTACTAGGGGTCTTGCTGCTCAGATACTGAGACACAGATCATTTACATATCAAGAGTTCTCTCAGAGGTATGCTGATAGTAGTTTGTTAGGAGATACTATTCCCCTACCAGAACTTCGGAGGCAAGATGATAAGAACAGACAGAATAGTATTGATGATGTAGATCCATTAATGCAACAAGACTTTGAGATTAAAATGCAAAGACATTTTGTAGATGGAATGAAATTATATAAAGAGATGCTTGATGCTGGTATAGCAAAGGAGTGTGCTCGGTTTGTACTACCTCTTGCTACGCCAACCCGTCTGTATATGACAGGAAGTATTCGTTCGTGGATCCACTACATAGATTTACGTTCTGCACATGGAACCCAAAAGGAACACATGGATATTGCAGAAGCAGTCAGAGGGATATTCATAGAACAATTTCCTATCACTGCAGAAGCATTAAATTATGCACTACACACCCAATAGAACTTATCAACAATGCCTACGTACGATTTTATTAATAAGAAAACAGGTGAAGTTACTGAGCTTGTTATGTCTATGAATGACCTCGATAAATATAAAGCGGATCATCCAGAGATGGAGAGATACTTTGGTAATCAAGGTACCTCTGCCATTTACGGGAACCCCAAAATGGATGATGGATTTAAAGAAGTCATGTCCAAAGTTCAATCTGAACATCCCCGTGCTAACCTAAGCAGATTTACATAATGCCAAGAGCGAAAAAGAAATCCAACGGTACTGCCCCCCTCCAACCAATGTCTAAAAAGATGATGAAGAGGAAAAAACCGATTGATAGGTCATACATGACCGATATCAAACCTCTAACTGACAATCAAACACTTGCCTTTGATGCATATAAGGCAGGTAAAAATGTATTATTACATGGTGCAGCAGGTACAGGTAAAACATTCATTATGATTTACCTAGCACTACAAGAAGTGTTAGATGAACACTCACCTCACGATAAGATATACATTGTAAGGTCACTCGTACCTACTAGAGAGATTGGATTTCTTCCTGGTGATCATGAAGATAAGTCATACTTATATCAAATACCATACAAAAATATGGTTAGGTATATGTTTGGTATGCCTGATGACAATTCATTCGAGATGTTATATGATAACTTACGAACACAGGATACAATTGACTTCTGGTCTACATCTTTTATCAGGGGTACTACTCTTGACAATGCTATTATTATAGTAGATGAGTTCAGTAACTTGAATTTTCATGAATTAGATAGTATAATAACAAGAGTTGGTGAAGATTCTAAGATTATGTTCTGTGGTGACATCACCCAGACCGATCTAACAAGGGAGTATGAGAAGTCTAAGATATCAGACTTCATTAATATCCTTCAGGAAATGAAGGACTTTGCTTGCATTGAGTTTGGCGTAGATGACATCGTAAGGTCTGGTCTAGTCAAACAATATCTAATTACAAAATATAATCTTGGTTTCTAAATGAGTTTTACCTTTGTTAATGATCCTATCGTACCGATAGATGTTGAACCAATTAGCAAGGATGGTGTAAGATTTTACCCTATTCCTGGTGCTGATAAATATTATCCGAGCGTTACCTCAATCACATCGTTTAAGAACGCAGCATTCTTCGCAGGTTGGAGAAAGAAAGTAGGTGAGCATGAGGCTAATCAAATCACTGCTAGAGCAACACAAAGAGGTACTGCCTTCCATAGTATCACTGAGGATTATATTAAAGATAAATTAAATCTTGAAATATACTTGGAAAATAACCCATTATCTGTTAGAATGTTTCAGTCGGCAAAGACTACTCTTGACCGCATTGATAACATACACTGTTTGGAAACTTTCCTATACTCACATTACCTTGGACTTGCTGGTCGTGTAGACTGTATTGCAGAGTTTGATGGTGAGTTAGCAGTAATTGATTTTAAAACCTCCACTAAAGAAAAGAAGGAAGATTGGGTTGAACATTATTTTGTTCAAGAAACTGCGTACGCAGCGATGTTCCTCGAACTCACAGGTATTGAGGTAAAGAAAATTGTCACACTCATTGCGGTTGAAGACGGGTCTGTACAAGTATTTCAGAAGTACAATCTTGATGACTATCTACAACTACTCAAATCATACATTGAAGAATTTGTTAGGGGAAAAAATGCCTAAAGAAACTAAAAATCTAGAGGATAAGTTCCTAACACAATCAAAATTCTCAGCAGAAATAGAACGATTAGTTCTAAAGAGTGACGGTCTTATCACTTACATTGAGGCGGTAGTAACCTACTGTCAAGAAAATGAAATTGAATTAGAGACTGTTCCTAAGTTAATATCTAAACCATTGAAGGAAAGATTGAAGCACGAGGCACAACGTCTTAATTATATGAAGCAAACAACTAAAGGGGTTTTACCTTTATGACACAAGGTACATTTTTTAAATCGGATCAAGTTCAAAACAATCTAAATGATATATTTAATACCTATCAAGAGATTGCATCTGTCACTTCACAACTACCTAAGTTTAATAAGCAAGAGAAGTTAGAACATATTGATAAGTGTAAGGTATTAGTTGATAAACAGAGAACATTTTTTACTAGACTATCTCTTGCTTCTAAGGAAGATCCTGAAGCAGCAGATATGAAGATGAGAATTAATGCATTGTCTCAAGCATTTGGATATGATTCATTGTTACATTGCATGGATGCAATGGTGGAGACTTTAGAAAAAGCTGCTTTGAGAGAGGAGGAAAGAGAGTAATGTTTGAAAGTGATGAGTCTTATCAGAATTCTGATCATAGAGATCATTTAAAAATTCTTGATGAGATGTTGGTGATTGATAATGTTATCTCAGAACATCATCAAAATTATATTGAGCAGTTATGTTTTGGACATAAGTTTCCTTGGTTCTATAATTTTGATCCAACCTTTCCCGATAGAGTATCTGAAAGAGGTACAACATTTTCTTCCTTACTCCTAAGTAAAGGAACTAAATCAGAATACTTTCAAATATTTTTACCGATAGCATTTAATGTTTACAATACATTAAACTTACAAGACGCTAGTATTTTTAATTGTAGGGCATTCTTACACATTAAGAATGAAAGTAAGTTAGAAGATAGAAGAGATCAACTGCATGTAGATCAGGATTTTCCTCATCTTGCTATGATATATTATGTTAACGATGCCGATGGTCCTACTGAGATACTTAATGAAGGTAAGATAATAAAGAGAGTTGATCCTAAGAAAGGAAGACTGTTAATATTTGACGGACAGTTTGAGCATAGGTCTACTCACCCTCAACATAATGATAGATGTATTATCAATTTCAATCTTGACCCAATACCAAACTCAAATTATAATATGGTTGAGGCTAACCATGAAAAGGTTGAAAGTAATAGTGAGGGTATGCGAATAAAAGTACCCCAGAACACCAAGAAAATTGTCACATTAGCTGTTGACTAGACCTAAATAGTATGCTACGATTATACAGTAGTAAATCAAATACACATTCAATACGGAGAATACAATTATGTCTTTTGCTTCATTAAAGAAGGCTTCCTCTGCAGGAAATACCTTCGCTAAACTCACGCAAGAGATCGAGAAGTTAAACCAACCTCAAGGTGGTGGAGGTGCTGATGAGCGTCTCTGGAAACCTGAGTTAGATAAATCAGGTAACGGTTACGCAGTAGTTCGTTTCCTTCCTGCTCCTGACGGAGAGGACATGCCTTGGGCAAAGATCTGGTCACACTCCTTCAAAGGACCTGGTGGTCAGTGGTACATCGAGAACTCTCTTACTACTATTGGTAAGGATGATCCCGTTGGAGAATTAAATAGAGAACTTTGGAATAGTGGTCGTGAACAGGACAAAGCAACTGCTAGAGTACAGAAGCGTAAGCTTTCTTACTACTCTAACATCTATGTTGTAAGTGATCCTGCACATCCAGAAAATGAAGGAAAAGTATTCCTTTACAAGTATGGTAAGAAGATCTTTGACAAACTTGTTGAAGCAATGCAACCTGCATTTGCTGACGAGACACCTCTAGACCCATTCAATTTCTGGAAGGGT
>Ga0098038_1001337_pt1 | contig 10625 bp, 9 predicted proteins | sample 5B_taG_FD_75051 | JGI IMG/M metagenome (GOLD analysis project Ga0098038, IMG submission 75051) | Marine viral communities from the Subarctic Pacific Ocean - 5B_ETSP_OMZ_AT15132_CsCl metaG | ecosystem: Environmental > Aquatic > Marine > Oceanic | place: Pacific Ocean | collected 2015-01-08 | reverse complement strand
TCGTGGTGGTTTAACAGAAGTATTAGAAGCAAGAACAAGACTAACCAACTTGGAAAGAGATGATTTATACGAAAATCGTATTAATCCTATCGCAACTTTCCCAGGTCAAGGTGTAGTAGTGTTCGGACAGAAAACACTTCAAGGTAAACCAAGTGCATTAGACAGAATCAATGTAAGAAGATTGTTGATTAACTTGAGAAAGTTTATTGCATCATCTTCAAGATTCTTGGTATTTGAACAAAACACATCAGCTCTAAGAAATAGATTCCTAAACATTGTGAATCCATACTTAGACCAAGTTCAAGCAAATTCAGGTCTATCTGCTTTCAGAGTAGTAATGGACGACTCAAACAACACACCAGATGTTGTTGATAGAAATCAGTTAGTAGGACAGATATTTATCCAACCTACAAGAACTGCTGAATTTATCGTATTGGACTTTGTAGTTCAACCAACAGGAGCAGCATTCCCAGAATAATAGGAATATTGATTAAGAAAAACCCCCGAGATTTCGGGGGTTTTTTGTTTATGATATGACTGAAAGAAAAATTGAGAGTTTAACCACCTAACTCACAAGGGTTGTTTCTAATGTCGTGAAACCCTACATAACCCTTCGGTTCCAAATATGTAGTCACCGAAAACCCACAAAACTATTTAGGATAAATAGCAAAAGTATCAGCGTATTCAGCCAATGTATTGTGTTGACTTCTTACATAACCATATTGTGGTTTGCTACCACCACGATACCTAATTCTATAATTACCAGTCATCATCATTTCTCTAATAACCGGATTAAATCTATACATCATAGGAATACCCTTGTAAAGAGCAACTTCACCAAGGTCAGTATTAGCATAATTCATAATATTTAATCTTGGTTGATTAACATTAGCTTCATACAATTCCATAGGATTATGAGCGTATCTATAATGAGTAATAGTAAATGTTCCATTTTCTACATACTCACCAGCGTCATTATAATACCCATAATTATTTGGAATTTCTCTCGTTACCAAAGTATCTTGGTAATCTCTCATATAAATACCTTCGGTATCGGTCGTAATTATTTCATTATTTTCAATCATATTTTTCCTTATCAATTAACTTACACTATAATATACAAATACTATTTGTAAAAGTCAAGCTTTTTTTTAATTAATTTTCTTCGTCTTCTTGGTTATCTCTATCGTAAACTTCTTCTTCGCAATCATCACAAAGGAAAAAGCCACCGGTTTCAATACCACATTCTTCACATATTATTTCATCAATCATACTATAATATACAAACAAAAAATGACAATGTCAAGTAAAACTTCAAAAAAACTTCAAAAAAGATATTGGTTTTACCTAACACTTTTTTCAGTTTTGTTATATTTATTACTGAGTTAATTTATAGGAGAAATAAAGTGGCATTTTTAGACCCAAATCAAATATTTTTTACACCATTTGAACCTAAGATGAAAAATAGGTTTATTATGGAGATTGAAGGAATTCCTGCATATCTTATCAAAACAATGGCAAGACCACAGGTATCGTTTGAATCAGTAACTCTTGACCATATCAACACAAAAAGATATGTAAAAGGAAAAGCAACTTGGTCAACATTAGAAATAACTCTATATGACCCAATCGTACCAAGTGGAGCACAAGCAGTCAATGAGTGGATTAGACAACATCACGAAGCAGCAACAGGTGTGGACGGATACTCTTCTGAATATAAGAAAAATATTAAGTTCAATGTATTGAGTCCTAATGGAGAAAAAATTGAACAATGGGATTTAAGAGGTGCATTTATTACGACAGCAAACTTTAATACATTAGACTACGCATCTAATGAAGTAGTTGATATAAACTTAACATTACAATACGACTACGCTATATTAGAGTTCTAAGGAGAAAAATTATGTGGGCAATATTTAAAGACAACAATGAATACAACGAGAAATCAATAATTGGTTTCGGAGCGTTTACGATAATGGTTTTGTTTGCGATGGCAGATGTTGTAACTGGACTTATGGGTAAAGATTTAGTTATCAATGATGTAGTATACAATTCATTCCTATTCACTACATTAGGTAGTTTCGGTATCGCAGGTGCAGAAAAAGTTTTAAAAAAATAATAAGTTATTAATCTTAATTAATCAAGGAGTAAACAATGGCTGAAAGTCAGTATGGGTTTCCTACTGAAGTTCTATCTTTACCTTCACAGGGATTATTGTATCCCGAAGATAGTCCTTTGCGTAGTGGAACCATAGATGTCAAATATATGACAGCAAAAGAAGAGGACATTTTAACATCAAACAATCTAATAGACCAAGGAGTAGTGATTACTAAATTATTAGAATCAGTAATTGCAGATTCAAATGTTAAATTAGATGATATGTTAGTTGGTGATAAAAACGCACTTATGATTGGAACAAGAATATTAGGGTATGGTGCAGAATACAAAATAAGTTTAACTGACCCCGATACACAACAAAGAGTAGAATACACCGTAAATTTGTCTGAATTAAAAAACAAAGAAATAGATGAGAGTTTATTAAAAAATGGAAATCTTTTTTCTCTTGAATTACCTAATTCGAAACGAGTTATAGAGTTTAAACTATTAACTCACGGAGATGAAGTGCAAATTCAAGAAACATTAGAAGGATTGAAAAAGGTCGAAAAACTCACGGGAGTTTCATATGAACTTACCACAAGATTAAAACATCAAATACAATCAGTAGACGGAGACAAAACACAAAAAACAATTGACAATTTTGTTGATAATGAATTTTTAGCGTTAGACGCTAGACAATTCAGAAAATATGTTAATAGTGTTACACCAGATGTTGATATGACATTTGAGTATGAAAGTCAAGAGGGTAATAATCACACATTGAATCTTCCATTAGGGCTAGAATTTTTTTGGCCAGCCGCCGAGTAATAGGGCGGCTATTCACGAAGAACTCTTCAACATCGCCTATTATGGAAATGGGTTTAATCACAACGAACTCTACAACATGCCAGTTCCTTTGAGAAGATTTTATGCTCAAAAGTTGATTGATGCTAAAACAAAAGAAACAGAGGAAATCAAAAAATCTTCACAACAAAATGGTCCACAAATTCCAAGACCTTCGTTTCAAAAATCTTAAAACTTGATATTTATTGATAGGAAAAAACTATGAATAGAAAATTTGTAAAAGAAAACAAACAGGTATTACGAGAGTTTATTGGTAAACTATTGATTAGTTTAATAACCAAGAAAAACAAAAGAGCTCTTGATAAAGCTATTGACGCAGACCCTGCTTTAAAAAAGAATAGACAGGAAATGGAAAAACTGACTAAAGATATCAGAGATAGAATTAATAAGTTACAAAAAACTAATCCTGAAATAGCTAAAAACTTACGACAAGCATATTTATAATATTTTTTTTCTAATCATTAACAGCAAATAATATCACAATGGCGGAAAGCACAAAAGAACAGGTAAAAAATCAAAAAACTATTTTAGACCTTTTAACTGATATCAGTAAAAAGGCCGTAGAAATAAGAAAAGAATTTGAAAAGCAAAATGATGCCGCATCAGGAGTAGCGGAAGTTATAAAAGCACAATCCGATAGACTCGACAAAGATAAAGCAAATAGAGATGCTGCATTTAGTATTGTCCTAAAAGCCCGACAACAACAAGAAAAAGAATTCAATGAAATACAAGAAATGAGGCGAGGTGGTAATGCCGAAGACCAAAAAGTAGCAGAAGAGCTACTTAAAGTAGGTAGAGACCGAACTCAAACTGCAATAGATACTTTTCTCATAATGGATAAAGAATACGAACTTGCAAAGAAAAGAAAAAAAGAATTAGAAGCAATGGGACCAATAGCTGAACAACAAATGGACCAAGCTAAACAACTCGGTGATAGTATAACAGGATTTATTAATTCATTACCAGGTGGTGAATTATTAACAAAAACACTCGGAATAGATAAACTTGGTGATGATTTGAAAGAAGGTGTTGTTAACAACTTTAAGAATATGGGTAAAGAGGGTGTAAAATCAGCTGGTATGTTGACACCTGCAGTAGCAAGTATAAAAGCAGCTTTCAATAGTCTTAAAGTGGCACTATCCACTAACCCACTTTTTGCATTTATGACGGTTGCAGCAGCTATCGGAGCGGCTCTAATAGCAATTCGTAATTTCAATAAAGAAGTTAGGGATACAGCTTCAGAATTAAATGTATCTGCTGCACAAGCCAGAGAAATGGCAATACAATTAAAATTTGCAGAAGCTTCTTTAAAATTACAAGGATTTGATTCAGAAAAACTAAAAGTCAATTTAACAGAAATAGCAACTGAGTTCGGAACAATGGAAGTAGCTACCGTTGAAAATGCTAAGAACATTACAAAGATGGCTCAAGAAATGGGTGTAGCCGGAACTGAGGTCGTTAAGTTCAACAAAGTAATGATGGACTTAACAGGAGCTTCTTTTGATGTGGCATCCAATATAGCACAATCCGTAGCAGATTTAGCAGAATCTGAAGGTGTAGCCGTTGGTAATGTTATGAAAGATGTTGCTTCTAACGCTGAAACATTTGCTAAATTCTCAATGGACGGAGCAGAGGGATTAGCCCGAGCAGCAGTTGAAGCGGCTAAGATTGGTGGTGAATTAAAAACTGTACTTGAAGCAGCAGATAATTTATTAAAATTTGAGTCAAGTTTAACAGCTCAATTCAAAGCACAAGTCTTAACTGGTAAACAAATCAATACTGAAACTGCCAGACGATTAGCACTTGAAGGAGATATCGCAGGACTAACAACAGAAATACAAGATATAGTTCGTGGTATAGGTGATATACAATCTCTTAATGTTATTGAAAGAGAGTCAATTGCAGCAGCTATCGGTATATCGGTTAGAGATTTACAACGAATAGCTCGTGGGGAACAAATGGAACAACAACAATCAGTTCAAGATGTTCTGGAAGAACAAGTAGGAACTACAAATTCTTTATTAAGTAAGATAAATGACAAAACAGAAGAACAATACGATTTGTTAAATGGTGGTAAACTTAAAACATCAATCAATCCGGAATTTTTCCAATAAGGTAAATTATGATAGAAATTAATCCACAGAAAATAGAATACGAAAGAGTTTCAACTACACAGACTAATCCAACAAGGATAGTCAAAAACGTTAGTTCAACCGGAGATTTTATTTTTCGTGGTGGATTAGCACTACAAGCAGAACTCGGTGCTAAAAATGTTAGACAATTTGGTAGATTTATACGAACCCCAGACGGAAGAAGGTTTATTTCTCAACAAGCATTTTTACAAGCATCAAATCCTTCAAGGAACGAATTAAAAACAGCTCGTGGACAAGAACCGGTTGAGAATCCACACCAAACAACACAACTTTATAATCCAGGTGCACCGATTGCAGCAAAAGCATTATCACAAGAAAATACTTCTATAAAACCTAATCGTCATCTGAACCAAGATAGTTTTCCAAAAATTGCAAATACAATTCTTAAAGCAAAAGATACGATTGGTGGTTTTCAACAAACCACTAACAATTTTTTTAAAAAGGCATTTGGTATTCAAACAGGAAACTCTAATACTCAAGAGGGTCCAGTAACTTATTTTTCAAACAACAAGGGTGATAGGGCATCATTACAAGTTCGTTATGGTGGGACTTTTGGTCAATTGACTGATTATCCCGATAGTATAAATTCAAGTGGTCAGACAACACCAGTAAAAGATTTTATAAAATTTAGAATTAGAGATGCCATAAACGGAAAATGGATAATCTTTCCAGCATTATTAGAGGGTAATATTTCGGATAATTCTTCAACAGCACCAGCTGAATCTTCATATCTTGGTAGAGCAGACAAAGTTTATGTTTATGGTAGTTATACCAGGACAATCAGTTTTTCAGTTAATATAGTAGCCACAAGGGCAGAAGAGATTCCTATTATTTGGGAAAAAGTAAATTATGCAAAAGGTTTGGTAGCACCAAGTTATAGATATAAGACATCTCTTGGTGTTGGTGATTCCATAGCTGGAAGACCAGTAGCACCTATTTGTTATTTAACATTGGGTGATTTATTTAATGATACACCAGGTTTCTTTACATCAGTTAATTTGGCAATTCCAGAGGGTTCAACCTGGGAACTATCAGACGGAGTGCAAGTTCCACATATCTGTACATTAGCATTTGAATTTACTCATATTGGAAAACGAGCACCACAAATGACTACAAATCATTATGACAATATATCACAACAATTTCCATATTTACGAGCTAATCCAGATTATGAGAATGGTAAACAAACAACTATCAACCAAGAAGCAGGTACAAATGTGCCAATTGGAACAGGTATAAATTCTGCAAAGGGAGTCGATAATACAAAGGGACTTTTTGGAGCACCACAAACAGAGGAGTAATCAATGATTAATAGATATGATAATTCAAGAATATTTCGTGATGAAAACGGAACAAGGTATTTAAGTAGAATTGAATACCCATCAATTCCACTCAATGACTCAGACATATTTATTCGTGGTGTTTATGGTCTAACCTTTATGAATCTTGCACATAAATTTTATCAAAATAAAAACTTTTGGTGGATAATTGCTCGAGCAAATCAACAAACAGAATCAGTTTATACGATACCCGGTAAAGAATATCGTGTTCCGCAAAACATAACAAGAATTTTACAAGAGTACGAGGAACTTAATAGATAATGATTCAACAAGAAAATATAGACGGAAGAATTAAAAAAGCTTTTCTTGATAAAAAATCAAAATTACAAAAAAGATTTTCAACCTCAGAAGATGAACAAGGTAATTTAACGGAAGGAAGTCATTTTTTTAATAATAGTATTCTTAGTTTAATAGGAGGAGCGTTTAGTGATGTTACTCAAAATTTTAACCCAATCGACCAAGAGTTTTATCGTATGGTTTGGGCAAAAGTTTGTGTAGCAGTTCCCGATATACCACGTTCTCAAGATTCTCAAAACGCCGGTAAAAGAATTATATACGAACCAATAAGTTTATCAAGTTATATGAATTATGATAATAACTTTCTACCACTAGCCTTTAATAAAAATTCCAGGGAAAATACGGATAATATGTATCGTGGACACTCAGGTATAACATCAATCAAATCAACACAAAAAGAATTTTTTACCAATGAGTATGTCGTTGAGTGGGAATGTCCAGACCCAATTTATTTTGAAGAAGTCTTTGAACCAAGTTTTTTAAATTTAGGTGCTTGTATGACATTTGAATTTGGTTATGGTGATAATTTCGGAACAAATAGAATACCACCAATAACGATTCCATTTATAAAAGCATGTTTAACAAAGTCAGATGATGAGTTGATTGATATTAACGACAGACTCCAGAAAACTTCAAAAGAATTAAGAGAATCATACGGTGTAAAAGAAAGAGATTATAATGATGACGGTGAAAAGAGTTTTAGTTCAGCAATCAGAGAAAGAAATATGATTGCACCAGGTAATTACTTTCTTGATATAGGTGTGGTTCAAAATTTTGATTTTAAAATTGATAGTAATGGAGTTTACAAAGGTAGTATTACCGCATTGTCTATGGGAGCAAGTCCATTACTTGAAACAGAAGAACCAAAAGATGAATCTGAAAGAGGTTTTGACGCAAAAATGGTAGATATTATTCAGCGTAATAAATTAGGAAAAGAAATATTAGAAGAATCATTAGAACTATCAACGGAACAACAAAGTGAAATTGGACTCAATAGAAACGATGTACAAAAAGATGTAAAACAAACCAATTCTGATTTAAAGAAATTATTAGAAAGTGGAACGACCTTCAAATCAGTCATTAAAAACATTGATAAAGTATTGGATAAATATTTCGATATAAGTCGTATCAAAAACTTTACACCATTTAAAAATGAAAAAATTGTGTATCCACTCCCAGAAGGCACAGAAGCGCCAGTCATTAATTACAAATTTAAGGACGGAGCTCTAAAGATGAATTTTGAGACAAGTCGCAGTAAAAATAGTGATTATAAAGAAAACGAAAACTTCACCAAAAAATATTTTATGTCTTGGGGATTTTTTGAAGATATTTTATTGAGAAGTTTTTTTGAATTATCATCAAAAGAAGTAACACTTCAAGAAATTAGAAGTGTTGACAACAACAATTCAAATAAATGTATTTCGTCACCATTCTTATATTCAACGGGACTAAAAAGTGTGATATTGCCCGGTAGAACACACCCCTTGTTAACTCAACCCTTTAGAGAATTTACCAAAACTAATGCAGGAACATTTATTAGTGAAATAGAGATAGTAAGAAACCTTTACAAACCTAAACAATTAAAAAACCTTGAAGTTACAAAAACTATTTTTGATATGTTTGATAGTCTTTATCAACCTTTTGATTTTAAAAAAGATGAAACAGGATACATCAGACATATGGTGTTTCCAATAGAAATGTATAAAAAACATTTTGAAAATGCCACATCATTAAGACAATCTTTAACAAATTTTTGGTCAGATGTGTCATCAATGTACGGTGGTCTTTGGAGATTTGTAATTGGTCAAAGTCAATCACAAACAACAAGAATTGGTGTGAGTGATTTAAGATTAGCACCCCCAGCAGAAGATTTGAAATTAACACAAGAGGAAAAACTAATTAATGCAAGAAAAAAAGAAGTGGATAAGGTCAATGGTTGTTTTATATTTGAATTAGTTTCAAAAGACTCCATAGTTAAGTCGTATGAGTTATCACTTGATATGTCTGAAGAGGCAGCGACACTTGCACGATATGGTAAATATAGACCAAACGATGGAGCTAGTAAAGTTACAAGTATAGCTGATGTTTCTACCGAGGCATTTAATTTACTAACTAAATCAAAATCAGTTCAAGAATTATTAAACCAGAATGCATTTAAAAAGAAAGTCGATAAAGCAAATAAATTACTACTAGAAGAGGGTATAGTTAGAGACTTATCATATGTTTCGGACAATGGTAAAAGTAGTAGATATAAAATTAGTGATAATTATAAAGGAGAAAATGAAAAAATTATAAGAGAACTTAACGATGACGGGTTTGACTTCAACACCATTCCTGAAGTATCAACTGACGCAGCAGAAGAACTTGAAAAAATAAATAATGATTACTCTTCATTATATAGAGGTGTAGGTATTTATGACAAAGATGGAAATATGTCAGCATACTTTAAAAAAGTAATGATACATTTATTAGTTTATAGTAAATTTGAACAATCAAAATCTTTAATTACAACTCACCCTATATTGATACCGGTATCGATTTCAATGACATTAGATGGAATCGGTGGTTTAAGAGTTGGAAATATTTTTAAAGTTGATTATTTACCAGCACCATACAGAAATAATACATATTTTGTTATCAATAAAGTAGAGCACTCGGTTTCAAGTACGGGTTGGTCAACGGACATTGGAGCTTATATGCAATTTAATCCACACGATTATAAAGTTGAAAATAGAGGAGACTTTCCAAGTATAAAAGAAAAAAAATTAAGAGAACTTTTTGAATACACATCAACTGAGGTTGACTTCCAAGATGTAATTATGAATTTATCCGATACAACAGGAACATCATTACAACAATATATTAACAATGCACAAGCTACGGTTAATGATTTTGATACCACATTACAATTTTTTAACCAGAAAGAAGGTGGATTTGAAGAAGGTCAAATAGACAAAATTTTAGAAAGTCCAAATGATTATTTTTACATATTAGGAGGCCCGGTAAGGAATGATGAACAGGGTCGTCAAATTACTAAAGAACAATTAGTTCGTCATATGCAGAGGATTAATAATAGTGCCAGAGCAGACCAAGCTCATATACAGCCTTACGCTATCAAAATTCAACAAGTTCGTTCTGATTTGACTGAAAGTACGCTACTCGCCCAGACTCAGAGAGTAATCAGAGAAACTCGAGAAATACTACTAAGTTTTGTAGGTAGTCCAGAATTTACAGAACCTTTAAGCGACGCAAGAGCTATAAATCCTTCATTATACAAACAAGATAGGGGTAGTTTCACTAGTACTGGTACTGGCCAAGTCACTCAACTAAGTGGAAATCCATACCCACGACAATTTGGTGAAGATGATAAATAAAAAATTACATTTTGATTGATTAAATCAATACTTATAATAAATGGTTATAGTAAATACAGATATTCTATTAAACCAACTCAAACAACACATACAATCAAAACCATTTGTATTATTACAAATGTATTCAGATGTTCAAAAGCATCCACAAGAAAATCGTATCAGTTGTTATTGGGTTGATTTTCAATTCGAACAATACATTGTGCCAGTTCATCATACGGAACAATTCCGAGACAACTTACCAATGATTGAAACCGACCAAACCATTTATGTTCAAGACTTAAAACAATATCATCACAATACATTGGTATTCGGTAAAGACATTAAAGATATGAATTGGTCTTATTATCAACAAACAAACCAACCATACGATACAGACCAACACCTAACCAACGCACATCATCATCAATATAGATTAAACTATGACAAACAAAACATCAATGATGTTGTTCCTTTGGTGAAACACGCAGAATACTTTCAACCAATATCAAAAGAATTGTATA
>Ga0098038_1001336_pt1 | contig 10627 bp, 14 predicted proteins | sample 5B_taG_FD_75051 | JGI IMG/M metagenome (GOLD analysis project Ga0098038, IMG submission 75051) | Marine viral communities from the Subarctic Pacific Ocean - 5B_ETSP_OMZ_AT15132_CsCl metaG | ecosystem: Environmental > Aquatic > Marine > Oceanic | place: Pacific Ocean | collected 2015-01-08 | reverse complement strand
TCTAAATCAAACACTGGCACAGAAGGTGTTCCTCAAGTTGATGTTAATAGTCTGGATATGAATAATCCAGAACACAGAAAGAAATATGCTGACTGGCGTAAGTCACAAGGCACGTTTTAAATTAACAACAAACAAAGGAGACATTAACAATGTCAACAGCAACAACAAACACGACATCATTGAATGATCTGATTGCACCCATCGTACAAGAAGCGATGTTCGTAGCATCAGAGACTGCAATTATGCCAGGACTTGTGAAAAACTTCACAGTTCCTGCAAATTCTGGTAAGGTATTACAAGTACCATTATACGGAACACAAACAATCGCATCAGACGTAGGTGAGAACGCAGAAATATCAATGACTGCAATCTCTACTGACAAGGCTGACATCACTCTTACAGAGGCTGGTATAGCGGCGAAGGTGACTGATATGTCAAGAAATCACTCAACTTCAAATGTTATCGCAGACTTAGGTAAATTATTTGGTGAAGCGATTGCGAAAAGACACGACAGAGCATTAACGGCTTTGTTTGGTTCTTTCACAAATCAAATCAACGCGGCAACAGACACTCAAAGTGAATTAACTGTGGCGGACTTACACAAAGCATACGCAACTTTAAAAGCGGCTGGTGTACCAGGTCCATACTACGGTGTGTTCACTCCACAGTCTCTATTCGCATTGAAGTCTAATCTAACTAACACATTCGCAAATCCAACAAATGCACTTGTTGTGACTAATCAGGCTATGTCTGAAGGTTTCATAGGTAGAATTGCTGGTATTGATGTGTTTGAAACATCTAACATCGTAGAGAGTTCTGCGACATCTGCCACTTGTGGTGTGTTCGCCAGAGACGCTTTAGGATTAGCGGTGGCTCAAAGATTAAACATTGAGACTCAAAGAGACGCTTCATTAAGAGCGGAAGAAGTAGTAGCATCAACAAGATATGGTGTTTCTGTTCTTCACAACACTTATGGCGTTAAAATAGACGTAGATAACACAATCTAATAAGAGGGTTTATCTCGCTCATAATTGGGGCCAGTGGCAACATTGGCCCCTTTTTTTACGACTATGATTGTTTGGTTCAACGGACACAGTCAGCGACAACTCTTGGACCTGCCCAAGCGAGGCCTTGAGATTGGTTGCAATTACATCAGGCGTGTTAGGCCTGTTGATTTCGTAGTGGCCTATGATCCAGATGTGATCAATACCATTGACAGAGAACAAGGCATTGTATATTACACACGGCCTGATTATGCTGTTGGTGATGAATGGCTCAAGATAGGCCAACAACCAGTACAAGGATTGAACAGCGGTTGTCTTGCAGTCTTACTGGCAACCAAACTCACACACAAACCTATCTACATCATAGGTTGTGACTGGGGACTAAATTTAAAAACTGTATTTGATTACGGCAAAGGTGAACAACGCAAATACAACAATCAACAGAAAAAGTTCTTAAAACAATTGGCACAGGACAACGAAATCGTGGTGGTTAATGATCACAAGGTAGATGTGCCTGTTGAGATAATCTCATCTGCGGAGTTCCGCAATAAATACTGATACACAAGGTAGGACCTTGTAGAAACTAAAAGAAGGACTTTTACAAATGGCACAATTTGCAACAGATACGGACCTGTTAGAGTATGTTCCAGACATCAAGAAATATGGAATACAAGACTGGTCAGCACAGCACGAGAAAACTTACGACGACATAATCAGACTACTGAATATAAAATGGTGGCCTACAACTGGATTTTCAAGATATGACATTTCAGTCCTTGGAGGTAGCGAGAAACTATCACCAAGCAGATTGAATGCCAGCCAGTTCACGAGGGCCGCTGTCTATCACACTCTTGCTTATTACATCTATCCTAAACTTTCAACATTTGAACCTGATGGAGATTCATTCAGGGAGCAGATGGGTTTTTACAAGGCCAAGTTTGAAGAGGAATTTGATCTAATATTGAAAGACGGCGTCCACTATGACCTTGATTCATCAGGCACATTCACGGACAGTGAGAAACAAGCATTTTATAAAGGTAGATTGATTAGATAATGTCAGCAAGAGAAGATATAGCAAACAACATAGTTGAACAGTTGGAGAATATGACTGATCCTGCTCCAGGCAAGGTATCAAGAGTTTTCTTTGACGTCCAGAAATTGGCGATCACACAATTTCCTGCGATCTTGGTTGTGACCAACAACGAGACAAGAACAGATGTCAGTATGACAGCGAGGGAAGGTGTCATAGCATATGAATTGAGATGTTATGTGAGGGGCACAGAAGTTGACACCTTGAGAAACGAGATCATAGAAAGAATTGAAGAAACACTTGAGGTATCCAGGGACAGAGATATCACGATAAGCACAAGCAATATTCACAATGTCAAAACACAGATATCAAACATAGATGTAATTGAGAGGGAACTGCCTCTTGGTGAGGTGGTTGTCACTGTGGATGTAAAATACCAATATAAAAAAGGAGTCTTATAATGCCAACAGAAATGTTTAAAGGACAGAATTCAGAGATGGTTGAAGCAAAACAAATGCAACAACGTCTGAATGACGGATGGACCTTCACTCCGTCAAACACTGCCAAAGGACGTAAAGATAAAATCAAAGCGTCTGCGGTGGTCAACAACAAACCAGATCTTGATGGTCCAAAAGATCTAACAACACAGGAGAAATAAGATGGCAACAAATTCAGCATCTTATGATGGACAGGCTGGGATAGTAAAGTTTGACGTATCAGGCACGCCAACGGCGGTTGCAGAAGTTAGATCTTTCACTATTGACCAGGAAACAGCGACAGTTGAAAAAACTAAAATGGGAGACACTTCAAGAAGTTATCTACCAAGTTTAGCACAATTCAGCGGTACGATGTCTGTATTTCACAGAGACGATGACGCGGCTCACAATGCGATATTCTTATCAGCACAGGGCGGATCAGCGGCTTCTATTGAAGTATATCCATCAGGCGAAACGACAGGTGTCAAATTATCAGGCGAGATTTTAATCACAGGTGATTCAATCACGTCTAACTTTGACTCAATGGTAGAGAGAGAAATCTCTTTCCAAGGGAACGGAGCACTTACAAAAACTAACTTATAATTTTTATGAAGATTAGTATAAGGGTATCCCCCCAAGCAAACAGAGTTATCTCTGGCCTTAAAACGGATTTGGCCAAGCAGGTACGCTCAATATCCAACGACCTCTTCACATCGCTGAAGAAGTTCACACCAGTACGTTCTGGTCGTGCAAGGAATGCCTGGAAGAAAAGAGATGGTAGATTCAAATTTACTATCAGGAACAATGTTCCTTACATAGGCAGACTTGACGATGGATATTCAAACCAATCACCTAAAGGCATTACACGACCAGCCGTTAGGGAGGTTGCTAACAAATATAGGAGAAAAAGATAATGTCAGCAACAGACAAAATAAAAAATCACTACCAGTCAGCGATTGGCGGTGAGATGCAAAAGATAAAAGTTGAAGAATGGGATATGGAGATCTATTGTAGAAAAACATATTCATTCAAGGACGAACAACGGATCATACAACTACAGAGCGAAGGCAAAATAGTTGACAGTCTTGTTGAAAGTCTCTTGATCAAGGCCAGAGACGCAGAGGGCAAAAGAATATTCTCTGATGCGGACAGGCTGACTTTGATGAATGAGGCGGACCCTACGGTTGTCACGAGGGTGGTAGGACAGATCAACGGTGCGGGACCAAGAACCCTAACTCCAGTTGAGTCTGCAAAGGAATCCATTCCAACCCAGAGTTAAGACTCCTTTTGGTGTTGGCGGACAGGCTCAAAAAGAGTCTGAAAGAAGTAATGGAGTTCACCACCGTTGAACTGGAAATGTGGGCAGGTTATCTTCAACTTGAGGCAAATGCACATAAGAAGCAAATGCGTGATATGAAAAGGAAGAAAAGATAATGGCTGATGCGAACATAGTCTTAAAAGCGGACAGTAGGCAGGTCCAACAGGCAACAAGAAACCTTGACTCAATGAGGTCAAGCCTTGGCGGCCTTGGCACAGCGGCAAGATTAGCGGCGGGTGCCTTGGTTGGTATTGGAATTGGCAAGTTTGGTAAGAGTGTTGTCAATGTTGGAAGACAGGTAGAGAACCTACAGACCAGATTCAAATTCCTTTTTGGATCAGCAGAAGAAGGTGCAAAGGCATTTGACACTTTGGCGAAATTCGCTGGGACGGTGCCATTCACACTTGAAGAGATAGCGGCCGCATCAGGAAACTTGGCCGTAGTTTCAAAAGACGCAGAAGCATTAGGAAAAAATTTACAACTGACGGCCAACGTGGCCGCCATATCAGGTCTTGATTTCAAACTGGCTGGAGAACAGATCCAGAGGGCCTTATCAGGTGGTATATCATCAGCAGACCTATTAAGGGAACGAGGTATCAAGGCATTGTTAGGATTCAAGGACGGCGTCAAAGTCACTGTGAAAGAAACACAGGAGGCATTTGACAGGGTCTTTGGACCAGACGGAGAATTCGCAGGGGCGGCCGTTGCCTTGGCAAACAACTTTGATGGTTTACAATCAATGGTACAGGATAAGTTCTTCAACATAAGAAAGATCATATCTGATTCAGGACCATTTGACAGGCTCAAAGCAATCGTTGGTGTGTTTGACAAAGCCTTAACAAACAATTTTGACAACATAGAGAAAGCCGCACAGGGATTTGGACAAGCCATCGTAGAAGGTTTTGAGAAAACATTGATTGGTGGTGCTATGGCACTTGACGCCATACAGCCAGTGACCGCTTTCATAACCAAAGCATTCAACAACATAGTCACAGCCACAAATAATCTACCAGGATACATCAAAGCACTTGGTGTGGTTGGATTCCTTGCATTGGGCATAAAAGGCAAATTGATAGTGGCCGTCATAGCGGGTGTGTCAGACAAGATAGTTAATATCTTCGCAGGACTAATTGATTTCATAGCCAAAGGTAAAGAGAAGGTAGCGAATTTCTATGACGCATTGGGAATGAAAGAAGCCGCAAAGAATATGCGTAAGAATTCAATGTCAATGAAGAAAGAGGCTGATGCCTTGAGAAAGAAATTTTCTGGCGTAGGCAAAGAAAGCAGTAAGACTGTTCAGTCAATTGATGAGATGATTGAGACCGTTGGAGAGAACGGTGATGCATATGGTTCAAACACCACAAGGATACTTGAATTCCTTAAAGCATTGAGGGAGGAAGAAAAATTACAGAAAGAGACCAAAAAGAACATTGATGAGAAGATTGCCTCAGCAAAAAAAGATGAGGACCAAACCAAGAAACTCACAGACGCACTTGGTGATTACAAGAAGAAAATGATTGAGACCTTTGAGGAGGCCGCAGAAAAATTCAACGCCATTGATGTTGCCGTTGGTCTAACAAAACAAATATTCACATCTTTGAAACAGGGCATTGGTGACGCATTCGCTGACGCCATCCTTGGTGCGAAGAGTCTAAAAGAATCTTTAAGTGATCTCGCACAGAATGTGCTACGGCAATTGATATCAGGTGTGATACAACTTGGAATAGAGATCTTCGTGTTTGATGTTATGCGAGAAAAGATAAAAGGTGCAAGGCTTGAGGCAGAAGCACTCAACAAACAATTAAGAAGTCAGGCAATGGGGCAGGCATTAGGCAGTATGTTTGGACCAGTTGGTTCAATCGTTGGAAGCATTTTTGGTGGCTTCTTTGCTGACGGTGGTAGGATCCAGTCAGGACAGTTTGGCGTGGTTGGTGAGAACGGACCAGAGATAGTGTCAGGCCCAGCGAACGTCACTCCAATGGACGAAGCAGGCACAGGCACGACCAACGTGTCTTTCAACATCAGCACGATTGATGCCACTGACTTTGACACACTACTAACTACAAGACAAGACCTAATCATTGGTTTGATCAACAGAGGTCTCGCAGAACGAGGCAGAAGGAGTTTAACAGCATAATGGCAGGTACATTTCCATCAACAGCAGGTTTCCAAACTTTAGATTTCACCAGCAACACAAACACAAGGACGTCAGTGAGCGTATCTGGCAAGACACAGAGACTCCAGACTGGATCTCAGTATTGGAGTTTCACTCTCAAATCACCAAAGAAGGACAGGGCGGACGTAATGAGCGATTATGCGTTCTTGGTCACACAGAATGGCCAGGCAGACACTTTCACGATAGTGCCACCAGTGATAACAGATGCCAGAGGCACGGCATCTGGAGTTATCACGATCAACGCAACCTATGCCGCTGGACAATCATTAGTCAAGGGCAACGGTGGTTCAGGCACACTCAAGAAAGGTGATATCATAAAATTCTCAAATCACACGAAAGTTTATATGATCACAGAGGATATCAATATGGATTCTTCATCAGAAGATTTTTTCAACATATATCCACCTCTGGTTACGGGCATCACAAATTCAACAACCGTCACCTATGACGATGTGCCATTCAAGGTGTATCTCACAGGCGACAACATCCAGTACAAATCAAGCACTGATGGCAAGTTCCAATACCAGATAAAAGTCAATGAGGAGATCTAATGGCAAGACAGTTAGCATCTTCTGTACAGACTAAATTAGGAGCGAGTTCAGTATTTGGTGTAGATCTCATAGAACTACATCTTTCAACCAGCCTGTATTTCACAAGTTCAAACATAGACTTAGATTTTGACAGCAACACCGCACCTGACTCAGGTGCCAACACATACCTGGCACAGGGTCAATTCTTGTACTTTGGCAACATAGTGGAGAGTTCAGATCTTCGTGTTGGTCAGGTTGATCTCACATTCACCGCAGTTGACACCACCACTGTGGCATTGTTGTTGAACAACAACTATATGAACAAGAGGGTGGTGATCTACAGGGCGATCCTTGACAGCGATTACAGTTTCACATCAGATGACGTGTTCACTGTGTTTGATGGCAGGATAATGAATTACAGCATACGAGAAACAGAATCAACAGCGACGGTGACGATGACAGTGGCCAGTCTGTTCGCGGACTTTGAGAGAAAGAACGGCAGGAGGACCAATGACGCCAGCCAACAGAGTGTGTTCAGTGGAGACCTTGGTATGAACTTCTCAGCAGAAATAGTCAAAGACATAAAATGGGGTAGGAAATAATGCAGATCAGAGACTTTCACATTAAGGATTTCAACGACTTCAATGAATTGGCCTACAAGGCGGTTTTTGAAAGGGGTTTCGTTGACACAGAATTTGACAAACAGAATTGGAACGTGCATATGAAACGATTGGTGTCTTTGAACAGCAACGTGGTCAGATGCATCTATGACAATGACGCGATGGTTGGTTTCTACATCCTACAACTACACAACCTACCTTGGAATCACAGGACACAGGGTCTTTTCACATTGATACACCTGACACCTAATTTGAGGACCAAGGAGATATATGCGTCGTTATTCAGAGACGCACAGGCAGTGGCACAGGCCAATCACTGTGAGAAGATACAGACCACAGACCAAAGTATTCTATGCGACAACGACACAAAATTAAACATACTACACGGTCAAGACTACAACCAGATTGACTTTGTTTGGGAGAAAAAAATCAATGGATAGGCAAAGATACCCAAAACAGATTCCTGACGCATATACAGGCGTCTGTGTTGGAGCAAACACCATTAAAAGCATCACGAATGATGTGATTGACTTCTATTTGAAGTTTGATCGTTATAACCATTTGACCTATGTGGATCTCTGGCAACACATCCATCCTTCAATCAAGAATGATCAGTACAAAGTTTTCCAAACAAATGGTGAGATATGGGGTTTCGCCAATTGGGCCTTTATGAGCAACCAGGTGCTACACAAATTCACCACAACAGGCAAGATACACACATTGGATTGGATGACAGGATTCAACCTATGCTACATTGATTTCGTGGCGTCACGCGATGCGTTCTATGTTATGAAATGGTTGAAGAATCACAGTGTGAGGATGATGGGTGCCAACAGACCAATCTATTGGGCAAGGGCGGACAAGTTTAAGATCAAGAGAATTACAAAACAACACACGAAAGGACATTGGTTATGGGCGGAGTAGTAAGATCAGTCACCAAAGCAGTAAAGAGTGTGGTCAAAGGAGTTGGCAAGGTTGTCAGCAGTGTGGTTTCAGCAGTGACATCACCCTTTGGTGCCAGCACAGATGTACCAGACTACGATATAGGCCAAGATCAAACAGAAGCGATCCAAGGTGTTCTCATCAATGACGAGGGTGCGGTCAAAGACATTCCTATCATCTACGGTGAAAGACAGGTGGGTGGCACAAGGGTATTCACATCAACAAATGGCTCAACCAATCAATATCTATATGTTGCGATGGTTCTGAGTGAAGGTCAATGCAACGCGATGACCAAACTTTTCATAGACAACAACGAAGTCACATTGAGTTCATACGCACACGGTGTACAGGCAACTGTGGGATCAGGCAGATACAAGGACAGATTGAAATCACAGTTCTTTGATGGCAGGGATGACCAGACTGTTTCAACACTATTGCAGGAAGCACCCAACTGGACTTCCAATCACAGATTGAGAGGACTGTGCTACATCGCATTGAGATTTGAATGGAAGAAGATTGAGACACAGGAAGATGCTGACAACAATCCTTACTCAGGTGGCATACCGCAGATCAGGATACAATTACAGGGCAAGAAAATTTTAGATGTCACAGGAATCAATCCTGCATCATACAACACGGCGTATGCATCAGACACAGTGGCATATTCAAAGAATCCTGTGAACGTTTTGGTTGACTATCTACGGAATGACAGGTACGGCAAGGGATTGGCCAATGATGTGTTTGACTGGACCAGTTTCAAATCAGCGGCCCAGCAGTGCGACCAGACAGTGACCTATGCCAACAGTTCAACCTCAAAGGCCTTCACCTGTGATGCGGTGATAGACACGGCCAACAACCTGATGAGCAACTGTAAGATCATCTTGGCAGGTTTCAGGGGCATTATGCCATACCAACAGGGACAATATTTTTTAAAAGTGGAAAATGGTGGAGATGACACGGACATCACGGCCACACCTGCTTCACCCTCAACGGTTTTCACCGTCACCAATGATCACATCATTGGCGGTATGCAGATAGAGGGAGAGTCCAAACAACACAAATGCAACAGGTGTGTGGTGACCTACATTGATCCCACATCAAACTATGAACCCAACGAGGTGGCCTATCCTGACATAGGTAGCAGTGACGACAACACATTCCTCACACAGGACAACAGCATCAGATTGGAGAAGAGGGTCACACTGCCAACCATAGCCAACAGGAAGATAGCGGAGCAGTACGCCCGTGTGTTCGTGAGGAGATCACGTTCAGAGAAGTTGGTCAGTTTCGCAACCAACCTGGCCACATCAAACACGGCGGTTGGTGATCTCATACAGGTACAGAATTCAAACTTGAGCCTTGACGCAGTGTTCAGGATAATGGATATGCGTCTCAACACCGCAGGCAACATTGAGATAACAGCACTGGAGCACCAGTCAGGTGCCTACGCCATAGACGGTTCAGGCACGGACTACACCAGACCCACAACCAGCCTACCTGACCCATTCACGGTGGCGGCACCCAGTGGTCTCGCCTTGGCTTCTGGTTCAGCACAGAACTTGAATGTGAACACTGGCGGATATCTGTCATCAAACAGCACCATCGTGAGATTGAAGGCCAGTTGGACCGCATCAACTGATCCTTTCACCACTGAATACATCGTGCAGTTCAAACTGAGTTCAGATTCAACATTCATCACCGCGGGCATCACCAACGACACGGAGTTCTTCATACAGGGGGTCCTGACAGGTAGCAACTACGACGTCAGGGTGGCGGCCAGGAACGAACTGGACAGGCGATCCAACTTCGTTGCAGTCACTGGACACACCATAGCCTCATAATGAGACAGGACAGGTTCCTTGAGATCGTACGCCAACTTGGCCACTGGCGTTGTGACACCAAGAACGGTTCAGGCAAAGGCAATGTGAAATGTCCTGGTGATCCTTGGCACTATTGCACATTCTCTTATCACATCAGTCGTCGTGTCAAAAGTCATAAATTGGAATCCAAAAAACTGGTAAGGTGGTTTTGGTGATTTTGGTGCTTTGAAGACCAAAGCAGAGACCAAACCTTACCAACCAAACCAATAACCATTGACATTTCAGGTGTTTAGGCTATATACTTGTGATACAGGCAAACACAGGCAAACACAGACACCACAACGCGGAGCACTCACCAGCAAGAACGCGACAGTCAACAGGCACAATTCATTATGGCAGAGCGGGACTTGGACTGACCACCAGCCAGGTTTAAACAAAACGATGATGTACGGCAAGGATCAATGCCACCCGCACAAGGAAACATCTGGATGACGACTAACCTAACTCACATAGTGTCACCACCTGGAAACAGGTGGACTCTGATCTTCCTATCTACATAGAGTCTTCCCACAAAGAAAAAAATGAAGATGAGCACGGCGAATCTTCAGGTGGCGATGCCGCCTTTGACACAGCCACAAACTGTGACTCATAAATACAGATGCGTCAAGGTGTTGTCTTTACACTCCTTGCAGAATGTTTGACTTATAAGTC
>Ga0098038_1001335_pt1 | contig 10640 bp, 5 predicted proteins | sample 5B_taG_FD_75051 | JGI IMG/M metagenome (GOLD analysis project Ga0098038, IMG submission 75051) | Marine viral communities from the Subarctic Pacific Ocean - 5B_ETSP_OMZ_AT15132_CsCl metaG | ecosystem: Environmental > Aquatic > Marine > Oceanic | place: Pacific Ocean | collected 2015-01-08 | reverse complement strand
TTAGGCAACGTCAGCGTGTAAGACGCTGCTGCACTATGCGGTGGGCCTTTAAGAAGAATCCCGTGAGAGTTTTGCTCACAATTCAGCTTGATCGAACCAGAGCCACGGGTTGAGTTGCCCTTAAATACAACTTGACCTGAACCGTTTGGATCAAGGTCAATGTCACCGTTGCTGACGCTGACAATATCCTTGCCATTGACATCTAAATCACCACCAAGCTGTGGCGTGGTGTCAGCCACAATGTTGGCAATGCCAGGAGCCGTACCGTTTGCTGCAGCTGTAATTCTTCCTTGTGCATCAACTGTGATGCTCGCGTTTGTATAAGCAGCAGCTGTAACGCTTGTGTCAGCTAGCTTCGCTGCAGTTACAGCGTCATCAGCAATAGTCAACGCGCCAGTATTACTTAGCGTTGCATCGCCAGACATCGTGACCGCTGTTGGCACGTTGCTTGTATTGCCAACAATCAGCTGACCGGCTGTCAGGTTTGCAAGCTTGGTCAGCGCAATGCTGCCAGCGAGCATTGTGTTAGTAACGCTGCCGGTGTCTCCAGTCAAAACCACCGTGCCGCTGGAATCGGCAAATGTGATCGTGCGGTCAGCAGTTGGATTTGTTATTGCAAATGTTGTTTCATGGTCGTCAGCAGAGCTGCCCTCAAACTTCAGTGTTGACGCTGTGCCTAAGACAACATCGCCAGCGAAAGTAGCTGTTCCCGTAAAATTGGGATTGCTTCCACTAAGTTTTTCAGTGTCAAGCTCTTGAATTGCAGCTTGAACATCTGTAGAAGCAATGTTTCCGGTAGGGCTAAACGAAACATTGTTTGCACTTGTTGCCGCAAGAGCTGCAGAAAGGTCAAGCACCTCCCAGCTCGTGCCTGTTGAAATCAGAAAATCAGGCGGGGCTAATGCTTCAGCTGGTGCGTTACCCGAACCAGTGCCGGAAACGCTGACAGTCAAGTAGTGGTTTTGGTTACTTGCGGCAGGGGCAATCAGTGCTTGTCCAACTGTCAAACCGATGGCTGTGCCCTTGGCCGTTACAGAAGCGACCTTGTTTGTACTTGCGTTATACGTTCCAGCAAAAACAATCTCGCCGCTAACAATGTCGATTGACTTGAAGCTGTTGCCCGTCCACAGATACAAGTCATCGTGAAACTCGTCATACAGGAATTGGCCTGTGTAATCAGCTGTCCCAAAGTTGACGACACCTGCCGTGTCTGGTGCGCCTGCAAAACGAACAGTTGAAGAGTCCGCAAGCTTTCCGCCTGTAATCGCGTCATTCGCGATAGTTGAAGTACCGATCGTTCCTGAAGTCAGCTTCGCTGCGCTGATGTCAGGTATGTCTGAAGCAGACAGCGTAGTGCCGCCTGTTATGTGACCACGCGCATCAACTGTGACCTTGGCATACGTGCCAGCTGTAATGCCAGATGTGTCGTGCGTTAGCGCACCAGCGCCGCTAACCGATAACGCTCCAGAGGGAATTGAAACTGCCCCTTTTGCAGTTGTTGTGCCCGCAGGTAGATCAGTTGCAGTCAGCGCAGTAATTGCAGTGATGTGGCCTGCAGAGTTGAAAGTGATCCCGCTTGTTGTTCCAGCTGTAACGCTGTCGGTGTGGTTGAGCTGCCCGCTACCAGTAACGCTTAGACCACTACCAATAAAAACGCCGCCAACGGCAGAAGTGGTCGCTTTGGGCAAATCACCTGCTGCAATGCTGCCAATAGCAGTGATATGACCAGAAGCGTTGATCGTAAGGCCGTTTTTAGTTTGACCAGTGACGCTGGATTGGTGCGATACAACGCCACTGCCATCAACATTCAACCCTGACGCAGTTGGAACGCTGATTGCACCACGGGCTGATGTCGTTGCGGGGTCGACGGAAAAAGTTCCAGACGTAGACGTAAGGCCGACGCCAGCCGCTGCACCCCCTAAAGCAGAAGCCGTCGCTGCAGGCAGGTCAGTAGCAGCAATGACTCTTGAGGTATAAGCGCCGCCTGCGCCGGTGGGTCCAGCAACAAATTCTTTCGCCCCGGAGCTGCTGCCCAAAGAGCTAGGGCTGATCGCTGATAATTTTGCCGCTGGAATGCTGGCGTCATCAATTAAATCAACGCCCTGCTCGACCAGGCTTTTAACGCTGACCTTCTTGGTCTCGCTTGCGCTTACATCAGCAATGGGCAGAACATCGAATGAAGCTACGTCTGCTTCAGCTAATTCATTCAGGGCTGTGATCTTCTGATCAGCCATTGCCTAAGCCCCCTATGGGTCTAGTCGTACTCAAGCTCTAGCTTACCGCTGCCAGGCTGCTCCAGCAGGATCTTGTCGGCATCCTCTTTAAGGATAAAGTTGGTGATTACACCAATTCCAAGCCTTGGTGAAATTGGACCAGTCGTGACGAAGTTAAAATTAGACACAGTCAGTTCTCCAGAACCCAGGCTAATTGCAGCATTCGTCACAATGCCTTTGAATTCAAAGTAAAAGAAGTCATTCGTCGACTCGGCATTTTGTCCTTTTTCAACTATGTAAAGCTCAGCGTCAAATTCTGCTCCAAGTTTTTGACGTAAAATTAGCTCATGGAGATAACTAGGAACGTCAGTTTCCACGGTCTCTCCTGCGGCGTCTGGATCATAGTGAAACTCACAGCTGATACTTCCGCTGCCACTAATTAAACCGCTTTCATTCTTCCTGAACTCGTCACTCAGAACAGTTACGTCTACGACTTCTCTGTCGTTATTCAGCTCAAAAGATGTTACTAACCCTAAAATGTTATATTCAGACTGTACGCTAACAACCTCAATGCTAATTGATGTTGAAATATTTGAAAGCGAGATTTTGCCAATATCTCGTCCGTTTAATGCGTTCGAGAAAGTGTCATAAAGACAAATGCCGCCAAGCTCGTCAACATAGATATACCAAGCGCCGTCGGGCAGCTGGCTTCCTCCGTCCCAGCCAGATGCAGCGATAAAGTCTAGATTTTGGCCGTTAGTGCTTTTAATCCGCAGTAGATCGCCCGTCAGCAGCATTTCTTGCGGAAAGTCAAAACTAAACCGCTTTTTGCTGGCGTTGACATCGCCAGGGTCAACAACACTAGTAAAAGTGCGACCTGTAGTTGCTCTGCGAAGTCTGATTCTTCCGTTATTGCCTAAAAAAACTGTCATAGGTTCTTAGTATGTTACTGCCTGATTCTCTTTGATAAAATCACCGCTCATAGTGAAATTCACATTGACACGCATGACCTCGCCAACAACGCATGAAAGCTCAGCACTGGTTAACACTGCGTCAAACTCAAAAAATTTCGTGTCAAACTTCAGCTTCAACCGTGCCGTTGCCCCGATTCCTGCATCTGCGTCTGTGTCCTGATTTAACTGATTTAGCAGCTTGACTGGTGCGTCTTGGTAGTACAGAACAGTTAGAGCTCCAGTTGCGCCACGTACGCCGGCCGTAAATGTTCGTGCGCGCTCGCTAAGCGTTGTGACCTCAAGCGCATCAGTGGTTGCCGTCAGCGACCACTGAGCAACCTTGGCAACAGGCTGACCTCCAAGCTCAACGCTGCCGTCTTGACCCGCGTAATACCTAGCCATGGTCAGGCACCCTCAAGCTCGCCAATGAACTCACACGTCACTGTACTCAGTTCTGGCTTAATGCTTTCAACTGACGGAGGAGATGCATATTTCCACCTCAGCAGGCTGTTCGTCTCTTGAATCCAAGGCACCAGGACAGTTGACACACCTGCGGCAACGTTGCTGTCGGTGAATACGACGTACTTATCATCGCCCATGACAGCGACGTAGTTCTCCAGGATCGATGCAGCGCTTGCATCAGTAATATTTGCAAACGTCAAGGACAGGCTGCTGCTATACCGCTGGTTGCCGTACCGGACCCGAATCACCGAACCATTTTGAGACTGGAACTGCTGCTCAGGAAACACCCCAGGCGTGTATGAACGACCTGTAGGAACCAATGCTGGGAAATTTACTGCTGTCATCAGTCCGTAACGTCAAACAGCGCGTTGTCAGGGTTCAGGATAGCCAACGCTGAGCCAATAACCTCTCGCACTGGATCGCCATTTCCATCAACCACTACGTTGCCGTTTTCGTCTTTCTTGTCGCCAGTAAGGTTGACCAGCTTTTGATAAGCTCCGCCAATGTCCACAAAGCCCTCGTCGTCGATGGTCAGGCTCGTCACTCGGTAAATACGTTTTTGCTCGTTTTCCATCTGAATGGTGAAGATCGACTTGAAAAAGGTTTCATCGCCTGTTTTGCCGTCTTCGATTAGCAACTGTCCCTCAATAACTTGTTCTTGCCCCGGACGCCAGAAAAAGACCGGATGCGTGCCATCAGGAAGTGCGGTAGTTGAAGTAACACCACCAAACTGGTCAACGCTGCCGTTGTTGAAGCGACTGGTATGCGATGAGTTTGAAATTACCTTGATGTAATCACCAGCCGTCAAACCAAGAGCAGAGCTAGGCGTGGTTTTAAATTGAATGTTGTGCTCACTGTGCTTACGTAACAACAACTTGTGCTCTGCGATACGTTTAGCATGTTTAGGGCTAGTGCAAAAGCTTGTCAGATCAACAAACTCTTCTGGATCTGCTTCAGAACCGCCATCAGCATCTTTGAAGCGCATTTGCGTTACTCGCTGCGAAGAGAATCCGTTTTCCTCTTCTTGTCGGTAAGCAACTGTCGCTTTGAACAACTGGCGCTCTTGTGTTGGCAAAAAACTAACCTGCATATCTTTCATGTTGCCGTCAGTAAATAGAGCTTTGACGCTTTTAGTAATGTCCTGCGCTGGCTCAATAACGAATGTCTCGGGATTGTATGGGACAGAAGGCATTAGAGAAAACTTGCCACCAACAATGGTGAAATCAAGCAGATTAAATGCAGCGTTAGTGTGAATAAATTCACGCAAGTTAACGCGATCGCCAACCACACCATCAAACCTAAAACCGTTTGCTCTGCAGAACTGGGCTGCAATTATCATTGCATCGCGGTCAATTGTATCTCTGGGGATACGCTTACCCGCGCCTAAGCGATCGCTGACAAGCAAGTTAAAAGCAATCTCAGCAAAATTATTTGTTGAAGCAAGAAGGCTTCCAGGCGTAACTACTTTGGCGTTGTCGTCATCTATTAAACGTTCCACCTCCAAGCCTTCTTTGATGTAGGCGCTTAGCTGACCCATGGCAGTCCAATCCTTGCCCGCTAACACCCGCAAACCAAGCAGCGATAAGTCGTTGTACCGAGCGGCTATTTCGTTTTCATTTTCGTCCACGTTTCGGACAAGTTCATTGCAAAAAACTATCTCATGCTCTGGGCCATCTTGGTGGCTGGTTTTTTCAAGATCAAATTTTGGATAATCAGCAATAGCATCTTTGAGGTTCAGCAAGGTACGCTTCTTGCCTTGCACAAATACAGAGTCAATCTCAGTTACGGTTACATCAACTTCCGTGCCATCGGCAAACTGAAACCGCACAGTATCTCCAACAGCGTAACCAGAGCCAGAGCTGACAATGACCCACTGCCACTGTCCAACCGCAAAGCTTGAAGCGTTAACTTTGAAGCCAGAGCCATTGCCGGTGTAACTTTGGTGGCTGTAGTCAGTAGGACCGCCTCCACTAACAAAATCCCCCTCGCCTAGGCTGAATTTGTATTTGGCAATTTTATAGAGATTTAAAGCCGCTCTTTCGGTTTTATACTCGCCTTTCTCGATTGGGTAGTAATAGTTATTATCGGCAATAATTATGTTGTTGATTTTTATAATTCCATATACTTTTGTTTCTCCGTCTGTCCGCACAAAATCTCCTCGAATGTATTGAATACCTGCAACACTAGGATCTCTCGTGGTTCTGTATTGATCACTAACAAGCAGTCCATCGAAAAAAGCGTTGTCGCCAGTTACGGTTTCCCAAACTCCGTAATAGAGAGAGAGGCCATTTTGGTTATTTTCGTCTTTGTACGGGTTATATCTATCCGGGTCAAATTTATCATCTTGAAATGTAATCCCTGGTATAAGGTCAAAACTAGTTACGCTTCCGACTATAGGGTCAGAATCAGGGACAATTCTATACCGCGCATCATCGTTTCTTTCCGCTGGGCTAGGCCGCTGAGTTTGATCTGAAACATTTTCGCCGTCAAAAAACGCAAATTTAAAAGCGCCCCCACTGTCAAGCTGAACATAAGAATCATTGCCATTTGGGCCACTGTCTAAAACTCTTCTGCCTTGTTCTTCCGTCTGCCAGTCTCCTTTAACAGCTGGAACTTCTTTTACAAAATCATTTAAATCGTATCGATAAATAGCTCCAATCTCAACAGGTTCGCCCTCCCACCTAGCAAAAACAGCTCCTGGCTCGTTGGGGTTGTCTACGTTGACATAAACACCAGTAGTTAGCTCTGCGGTTTCATTGTTTTGAACCACAAAAGGTCCTTCCTCCAGCTCCCACCGGGAATTGTCAGGCAGGTCACCTACAGTGTATAAATCCAAATTATTTACTGCTCCTACCACAGACGTCCCAGCCTCTACGCGCTTGAAGAAAAATTCATCATTAGATGCCGTCAAGTCTGTAATTTTGGTTGGTCTGCCTGTATAGCTCACATAAATATTTCCCCCTGCATGAATCGCAGAGTTGCCCGTGCCAGACAAAAGCTGGACGTTGTTTGATTGTGCGCTCGTGTCTACGTAAAGACCATCAGCAGTGCTGCCAGGTATTGGCACTATCCTGAACTCATATTGGCCGGGATCGTGAGTAATCCGTATTGTGTTGTACTGAGGCTGCGGGGTGCTGCCACGTACTGCAAAAATTTGTCCAGCGGATAAATCTCTAAAACTTGTGTCGTTGCTAAGCCCAACTTCTCTAAACTCAATCCTAAAAAAGCTATATCGAGTCTGAAAAGTCGAAACTTTTCCAAGCGAAAAAGCTTGCTTGTCTTCTTCGTATTGCTCCAAAATTTCAGCAGGCGGCTCTGAATTGACATTTGCAAAATTATCAATACGCTTGAACACAGTGCTTTTGATGCCAATCTCTGTCTGATCGCATTTACGGTTGTTCGTGATAGTAGCTATATCCACGCGCTGCAAGTGTTGACCAAACGGCGCATTAGATACGGCTAACGCATCTGCATCAGCACTTTGAAAATAACCAAAGCCCTGCTCTTTGCAAACAAATTCAAACTGTCTATCCTCGACCTGAGGGCTTTCAAACGGCACTTCTGGGCGCTTTATGCATTGAATTATTGAACTACCAAATGCAAACAAATCTCCAACATTGACCAATACATCCGTGTCAGACATCCTGCTGTCAATTGCAGTATTTACATCGTCAAGTCCGTGAGGGGCAAACTCCTCAGGGTTTTCACGCGCAGCAGAGTTTCTGAAAATTAATGTGTCGCCAACATTGATTTGATTCGTTCCACTGACAATAGAGTTATTCAACCGCTCCATAGCTTGGCGACCTGGATATGGCCTTACGTTTGGCGCTCCTTCGTTGAAAAACAGCCCGTTAATTTTGTCTCTCTTGGTCCTAAGCGACACGTCGTTGTCAAATATTTGAACAATGTCATAAGGGAGAAAGTACGGTGCTCCGTTTGAGATTGGAGAGTGACACCCGAATGAACGCTGTGAGTTTGGTGTTCTAGTCCCGCTCAGTAAAGGCTGAAGATTATTTTTCAGCGGGTCAAACGCTTCAAACACATCGCCTTCACTCTCAGCAGGCAGCTCTCCCGCAATCTTATTAGTTGCATTAACTCGCCCTCCGCCAGAAGGATTGTTTTTAAAATATGCTCTATATCGTGCTTCTTGGTAATTACGCAGCAACTGATCGCCAATAGCCAAACCCTGCGGATCGGGAATAGCAGCAAGACTTGATAAACCCAAAGTAGTCAGCATTTTTAACTCTTGGTGCGAACCAAGGCTTAACAGCTGGGACCAAAGCAGCAAACCCTTTACGCGGATGCCGCCTACAGTTTCACTACTCCCTGGAAGCTTTTCACGTCTAGCGAAGACGAGCGGAATAATGCTGCCCAGCGTTGCTAAGTCTTGTGCGCTGTCAAAGCCGAACAGCTCTGCAAACTTAGTTTGACCTCGGGCATCTGCTGTCCTAATAGGACTAAGAGAGTCTTCTTGCGTAAAAGGAGGTGGCTTTGGCGCTAACAGTATTGAAGCTGCTGTAAAAAGCAGGCTAACCGCAATCTGAAAAAGAACTTCTGCTGCTTTTAGCTCCAGACAACTAATGTCAGGGACTAATCGATATGCTTCGCCACGTTCCTTAGCCTTGCAATCGGCAAGGCGACAAAACTCCCAATACTCTTCAATCGTTAAACCTAACGCATCAATGATTTGCTGCTCTACCGGCAGTAAAGAGCGGCGGGAATAAGAACGCTGCAAGGGATCCATGTCACTTGACGGTCTCTGAATTGCAGCCATCCGCCTTCGTAGAAAGAAGCTAACCCATAACTGCCGTCAAGGCAATGGATTAAGCCGAGTGTGCCTACTCTAGCGTCACCTGACTTTTTGCCCCAACGTTCCAGCTGTTCTGGAAACACCGAATAATCTTTACGCCGCAAACGCCTGTACCACGACCGCTGTGGAGCAGGCATGTCAATCCCGTGCCAAGACTGAACAGCTGTAGCCAAGCTCAAGCAATCAGCAGCACCATGTTTTTCAGGCACCGCTCCAAGCCTGTAAGGCATTCCAATGAGCTGGTACGGTTCAATCAAGCGTTACTGATTCGCGAGGTTACAGGCAACGCACCAACATCTTTGGACCGCAAGACCTTGTTTGGGACACTAGAGGTGACAGCATCGATTGCAGTGCTAAGCATTAACTGCACGCCATCAACGTTGTAGTTAATACTGCTAGTTATCCAGTATTCAGTCGAGAGTGTGCGATCTGGTTGAAATGTAGAAGGGTTCATCAATACCGTGTCTACTCGCACAGACCAAAAATTTTCGACCGCCTCATATGCCTTGGCAAGGCTGAGCTGATTATTAGCAAAAGTTAGAAGACTTTCAATATTGTCTCCGCTCAAGCTTTTAGTTGCACCGTTGTAAATGAACGGCAAAAACGCATAAGGGCTTGAATCAAAAACGATCGTGTTAGCGGTGCTGCTGTTTTGATACCTGTCTTCATCTGTTGCATTCTCTCCTTCAAACAGAATAAATGTCGTGATGGCTTCGATTGTCATATGCCAACCCTGCTACGAACACTGCGCTTGTTAACAAGGTCACTGTAGACACCACGTTTGCCCATTTCAGCGCCACGCTTAGCAGCTTGCGCTATGCCGCGTTCAAACTCAGCAGCAGTGACGTAATCAACGCTGTTGATACGCTCCACGCTGTAACGAACATCAAGCTCAGCACTGCCTACATCAGCGCCACCATCAATAAGCATCCCGTTGGCATCAGTCATTCGAGAAACTGGTGCTCCATTTCTTGAATAACGGCTCATAGCAGCATTCATAGAATTAGAAGACTGAACGCCAAGCTTTCCGTCAGAGCCACGGCTTAGAGGAAGTATCGCTTCAGCTCCCGACTCGCCCATAAGGCCGAATCGACCGGCGCCGCCATCGGCGTAAGCAAACATCGTTGGTTTGTTGACGATGCCACCTTTTGCGTAAGGGATGATTTTGTTTTTGGAGAACGCTGCGCCTTTGGCAAAACGAGTAGAGCCTGTAATCCCTGAATAACTGCTTACAGAATCTAAAGTGCCTTGACCTAAAACGCCTTTACCACCACCGCCACTCATGCCAGGCAACAGTCCAACAAAAGTGTTCAAGATGTACATGGTGATCATCTTTTGAATAATCTGCGCGGCCATATCTAAGAAAAAGCTGGCAATATTTTTGAAGAAATTTGAGAGCGCTTCTTGAGTAGTGGCGCTGCCGTTGATAACACTTTTGAATGAATCGGTGAATGCAGTGCCAATAGCATCTGCCGATTTAATTATCATGTTCGCTGGATTAGCAAGATCTTCTAGCTCTTGCTTGAGGCTTCTGACTGTCTGTTGGATTTTCTCAACTGTTGTAGGGTCTATAATTTGACGCTGTAGATCAACTGCTTCTGGAATCCGTGCGTCACCATCTCCAAGCTTATTTATCAAACCTTGCTTAAAGTTTTCAATTTTTTCCTCACGAGTGACCAGGCCTAATTGGTCCCTAAGATTAAACATTTGTTGTTCAATCTGTTCTGTAATTGCTTTCTCTGCCAGCAAGTTTCTTTGCTTTTCATCCGCCAAAGCACCCTCAAGTTGAACCCGGAGGAGAGCGTTATTAATTTGCTTTGTAGTCAAGGCCTCTTGAAGCATTTGAGTTTTAACCGCTTCATCCTCTTCAGCGTTTGCGGCACGAACAGCATCAAGATATTCATGTTCAGATTGAGCAGCGCTTTTAGCAAACTGCAGAGAAATCCTTTGATTGTTCAGCTGGTGTACGCGGCTTCTGTCCGCTTTGGATTGGGCGAGGACTACAGCGCGTGCATTGTCAAGGATTTGTTTTTCTATGCCAAGCAACTCTCCAGCTCTATTAATTGCTGCCAATCGATTGCGATCTGATTTTCCAGATCCATCAGGATCATCAGGGTCTCCAAGCCCAGGCGCAAAAGCGAGGCTAAAGTCAGGGAATTCTAGATCTCCTATAGCACTTGCATCTTTTAGAACTTCCTTAAG